>QLIP01029686.1_pt1 | contig 32745 bp, 25 predicted proteins | sample 1769771 | NCBI WGS metagenome assembly QLIP01 (sample SAMN09428762, study PRJNA476227) | Gut metagenome, whole genome shotgun sequencing project. | isolation source: cecum | host: Rhizomys sinensis | place: China: Jinsha town of Minqing, Fujian Province | collected 2013-09-23 | reverse complement strand
GTTGAACGGGATGTCGCTGCAGGCCAAAGCTGCAGAGGCAGCGATACCGGCGAGAGCGTCGGGAGCGTCGTTCTCATCGGCAGAGTATAGGGTTACGTTTACAAAAGTCTCAGCGTGGTAGTTGTCGGGGAAGAGAGGACGGAGCACACGGTCCACAAGGCGAGAGGTAAGGATTTCATAGTCGCTGGCACGACCCTCTCTCTTGAGGAAACCTCCGGGGTAACGACCGATGGAGGCATATTTCTCCTTGTACTCAACTGTGAGGGGCATGAAGTCCACACCCTCATTGGCCGACTGGGCCGAACAAACGGTGGCAAGCAACATTGTGTTGCCCATGCGCACCTCAACCGCTCCATCTGCCTGCTTGGCAAGTTTCCCGGTCTCGATAGTAATCTCACGACCATCGGGAAGCTGGATGGTTTTCTTTACGGGTTTTAACATTTCTTTATCGTTTTTCTTCGTTAAATTGCGAATTTACGGGAGTGCGTTGTCGTGGCCGCATGTCCCGAAAAAAATTGCCTCACTGCTTAATCGGCAAATTTTTCACAAAGATAACAATAAAATTTGATAAAATCCCGGTTTTGTCAATTATAGTAAAAAAATGCCTGTTTATAACCCCTGTCCTGGGTTCATTGTGAGACAAGCCAACCGGTAAGACGGCGGTAGCGGGTAGAGTAGCTTGTGCCGATTTTGATAATCGGGCGCGGGTCGCCATAGTAGTGGAAGGGGTAGTCCTGCTCATCAATCTGAGCCAGTGCTTTCTTGGGTGTGGAGTTTATTTTGAACTCAAAAAGGAAGATATGGTTGCGGGTCTTCAAAACCATGTCGATGCGTCCTGCCGGGGTAGCAATCTCCCCCCTCGACGTTGAGTGCGGCCGCCATAAGTAGCGACTTCAATATTAACTTGACACGGTATTCCAGTTCGGGCTTCTGCATCTCCATATTGTTGAATTTACTTAGCCCCAACTGCAGCATCTCCATCATCCCCTCTACGTTACATTCATTGGCATAAAGTGACAGCAATTGCCCGCTGAAGTCGGTTCGATCTACAGGTACCAGTAGGCGTAGCAGGTCGTTGTAGAATCCCGATTGAACCTCTTTGTTGGGAAATCCCAATGTATAATACCCATATTGGTAATCCTTGATTGTCAAGTATCCGGCCTGGTATAATAGCGACGTAGGATTGTCGGTAATGGTAGGTTCCTGCATTAAGCCGTCGGCTGTGAGTCTGATTCCGTTAAGCTTGCTGAAATTATAGTTGTTTCGTTTAAGTTCCTCTACCAGATGCATTGATGTACCGGAAGCAAACCAGTAATTACCAAATCTCATCTTATTAAAAGCCATTATGGTGCTGAAAGGGTTGTAGATATTCTCACCTTCCGAAGCAAATCGGTACCCGTCATAATGAAGTTTGAACTCGCGAGTTGCTTCATCTGGAGTCATATTGTTGCGTTCGACAAATATCTTCATATCTTCGCTGAAATATTTAACCATCTCGCTCTCCGAGATGCCGCATATTGCGTTATATTCTGGGTCAAGAGATATATCCATCAGGTTATTCAGCCCTGAAAAAATGTTGACATGGCTAAACTTTGTCACACCTGTAATCATAACAAAGCGGATATATGCCGCACTTTCCTTGATTACTCCATAGAAACCACGCAACAGGTTTTTTATGTCGCTGTGCAGTGCATTGTTGCGATGGCGCGTGTCAAGCATCGGCTTGTCGTATTCGTCAATCAGAATAACAGCTCTTTCGCCAAATGTGTCAGCTGCCTCGACTATCATTTTTATGAATCTCTCTTCGGGAGATGCGCCCTGCACCGTTATTCCTAACATGCGCTCATTCAGGTCGATATTGGTGTTAAGATGATTTCTAAGCTCCTCGATTGAGCTGAAATCCTTCCCACCCATGGTAAGATGAATCACCGGGTGCTGTTTCCAATCCTTTTCAAGATTGGAGATTGCCAGACCACCAAACAGCTCCTTTTTGCCTTGAAAATATGCTTTAAGTGTAGACAGCAACAAACTCTTTCCGAAGCGTCGCGGACGACTCAGAAAGTAATAGGCAGAATCGTGTGTGAGCCGATATACCAATGCTGTTTTATCGACATACACATTATTATTGTCGCGTATCAAAGTAAAATCCGATTGTCCAACCGGATAGCGCCCTAATGTTTGCAGTGTGCTCATGTCTTAACCTTATCTGTCTACCCTTATTTTATCTGTCTAAGTTGCTGATGTTGCAAAGTTAAGCAAACATACATAATCTTCAAAATTAATTATTATCAAACCCCCAAATCATTCATCCAGATTTTGAAGTGTAGATTCAGAGCTCTACCAATTATTTTTTTTGCAAAGATTATATCTTTTGTGTAAATTTACCAATAAATTCAGAAGTAGTAACAAAAAGATGCTGATATGGAAGGGCGGAATATTTATCCTATAGGAGATCAGTCGTTTGTGTCAATTCGTTCGGGAGGGTTCAAGTATGTAGACAAAACTATGTATGTTGAACGTTTGGTGTCAGCAGCGAGCAAATATTATTTTTTGGCTCGTCCCAGACGTTTTGGGAAAAGTCTATTCTTAGATACTATTAAGTGCTTCTTTGAGGGGAGGCGCGAGTTGTTCCATGGTCTTTACGTAGACAGCATCGATTGGGATTGGAAAGCATATCCCGTGTTAAAAATAGACCTCAATAGCGAGCGATATAATCAAGAGAATGATTTAGATAATATTCTTGATAGGCATTTCCATAAGTGGGAGGAGATGTATGGAGTTACAATAGTTGGACCCTCCCTTTCAGTTCGTTTTGCTAATATAATTGAGGCGGCTCATGAAAGCACAGGTTTGCCGGTTGTGATTCTTGTGGATGAATATGACAAGCCACTGGTATCCAATCTAAACAATAATGAATTACTGGAACTGTATCGTTCCAAACTGGGTGCGGTGTACTCAAACTTCAAGAGCGCGGCAGAACATATTCGTATGGTTTTCTTAACCTGTGTAAGTAGATTTAGCAAGCTATCAGTGTTTTCTGACCTTAATAATATACGAGACGTAAGTTTTAGTAATGAATTTGCCGACATATGTGGAATTTCGGAGGCCGAACTGCATGCAAACTTCAGAAATGGCATTACTGAAATGTCTGAAATGCATAAAATAACATACGATGAAATGTCATTGCTTTTAAAGAAAAACTATGATGGTTACAAGTTTGCAATACAAGGGAGTGAAATGTACAATCCATGGTCGGTACTTAATGCGCTGGCAGAAAGGGTAATAGCTAATTACTGGAGTCAGACCGGGATGCCAACTCTAATTGCAGAGGCATTGAAGCGTGAACACGCAGATTTGGAGGAATCGTTTAATTCGTATTGTACATTGAATGAACTTCAAGGTTACGACCTTATGTCGCTTAAACCTCAACCGATTCTTTATCAAGCTGGATACCTTACAATTAAGGAGTATGATTCGGAACTGAATATGTTGCGGTTAGGTATTCCTAATGCCGAAGTTGAGCAAAGTTTGTTTGATGTCTTGCTTCCCTACTATTCCAGCATGCAAAATGGAGAAGGAAGTTCTGCCGTTGCCGAAATGATAAAATATTTCAAAATCGGACGTCCAGACCAGGCCATGCGTGAATTGCAAACATTCTTTGCAGGAGTTTCATACAAGATGAAGATGGAGAATGAAAACAATTTCCAGAATGCATTCTATCTGCTCACTCGTTTGTTGGGACTTAACACTCAGGCTGAGGTAACAACGTCGCAGGGGCGTATCGATATATTGATAGAGACTGTGCGGAATGTGTTTGTGATAGAGCTGAAATACGATGGTAATGTCGAACAGGCATTAGCGCAAATAAAGGAGCGCAATTATTGTCGTCGATTCCAAACTGATACTCGTAAGATTTATCTTATCGGAGCAAACTTTTCGTCTACTTCGCGTTGTATCGAGGACTGGAAAGTTGAAGTTGCAAATTGAATGCTGTAGTAGGATTTAGAGGATACTGTTGCTGCTTGAGTTGGAGGTAATCAATGTCAGTGTCAGCGCATGTGATTGGGCATGTGTCTGCGAGGGTAGGGGTGAGAAAAATTTTAATTTTGGTAGAAATACCGCGGATTCTTGTTATATTTGCATTCTAAAATAAAAAAATACAAAAAACAACTAATATCAGAACGATGAATTTTACCAAAGTTTTCCATAACCTCGCTCTTCTTGCTGTGTTTGCAGCCGGTGCAGCCGGTGTGTCTTGTAAGTCAGAACCCCAGTTTACGCTCTCCGGTGAGGTGGAGGGTGGCGCCGATAAGTCGCTGCTGCTTGAAAAGTCCGATTTCCATGGTCGCTGGATTGTGGTGGATTCGACCAAGGTTGACGGCTCAGGTAAATTTAAACTAAAGTCCGAAGCTCCCGCATCTCCCGAAATCTACCGTCTCAGCCTCGACGGCAAGTTTATCTACCTTCCGGTTGACTCTATCGAGCATCTTACGGTAAATTCTCCTGCTGCCAAGTTTGGTACCGACTTCACCGTTGAGGGTACGCCGCAGGCTGCCAATATGGCTGCCTTTGAAAAGGAGCTTATGAAACTTGACACCAGCAAACCCGAAGCTGTGGTTGAGTTCAAGAAAAATGTATTTAACAAGTATCTCCGCGAGTCGCAGGGTGGTATTATCGGTTACTACGTACTCACCAAGATTGTCGACGGCAAGCCCCTTTATGACGCAAGCGATGCAATTGATGCACGCTACTATGCAGCGGTGGCAACATCGTTCGACCAGTTCCGCCCGCAGGACCCTCATGCCGGGATGTTGAAGCAGGTGTCGCTCGAGGCAATGCGCCGTCACAACAAGGCATCGGGCAAGCGTCGCGTTATCGAAGCCGAAGAGGTAAAGATGATTGACCTTGACCTCCGCGACGAGAAGGGTCGCAATGTAAAACTGTCGGATGTTGCCGGCAAGGGTAAACCCACCGTACTTATTTTCTCGCTGATGAACCATCCCGACTCTCCGGTGCTGAACAAGGCGCTGTCGGATCTCTATAACAGTCGCGGTGGGAACGTGGCATTCTATCACGTAGCGCTCGACGGCGACTATTACGCATGGCGCGAGGCAGCCAAGAACCTTAACTGGACCACCGTAATCGACCCGCAGGGTCAAACGTCCGATGCTCTGCGCCGTTATAACGTTGGTATGCTGCCGGTATTCTTTGTGTATGATGCACAGGGTGCACTCCAGCATCGTGCCGAAACTATTCAGGAACTCAAGTCCAAGATATAATGGATTGGAAAGATGCACTTGCAAGCCTGCAGGAGTCGGGAACGATTCCGCAGGCCGACGACACCCCTCAGGAAGGGGTGTCGCCCGTTAATGAGACCCCTTCGAGCAAGAAGAAGGATAAGATTCATGTGGTAATTGAAAAGAAAGGTCGCAAGGGGAAGACGGCAACCATAGCCGAGGGTTTCACCTGCAGCGACGAGGAGTTGCTGGAACTCGCATCGCGCGCCAAGCAGAAGCTTGGTTGCGGCGGCTCGGCACGCGGCGGCGAAATCCTGATTCAGGGGGAGTGTCGCGAACGGTTTGTGGAGTTTCTGCGCAGCGAGGGGTACAACGTTAAGTAGATAAGAGATAAGAGATTTTAGATTTTAGATTTCAGATTTTAGGTTATATGGAAGGTTTGGTAGAGTTGCAGCGGGCAAGTGCCGGGTCGGGCAAGACTTACAGTCTGGCCAAGAAGTTTCTGTGGTATTTCCTTACGGTTTCGCCGGCAGAGCTGAACCCCGACCTGGACACAGATGAAATTGCGGCACTGAGCGGGGAGCGACGCCTGCGAACCAAGCAGGAGGTCCGCGACTCATTGTCGCACATACTGGCTGTGACCTTTACCAATAAGTCGACCAACGAGATGCAACAGCGCATCGTCGAGAAGCTCTTCTATCTTGCTTATCCGCTGCGGATGGAGCGCGATGAGAACGGCAAACTCAAGAAGCCCGATTATCAGCAGGAGTTTTGCAAGGCACTCGGCGTTACCGAACAGGAGCTTACCGAAGTGAGTCGTGCCGCCCTGTGGACACTACTCGAGAATTATTCGGATTTTCAGGTTTCGACTATCGACTCGTTTTTCCAGCAGGTGCTCCGCACATTTGCCTACGAAACACGCCTTAACGACAGCTATGCCCTCGAGCTTGATTCGGATATGCTGAATGTCAGCGCATTGGCTGCTACATTCGAGGAGATAGACCGAGAGAGCTCTACCAATGAAGTCAAATACTGGTTCGACCTGATTATGAAAGAGGTGCGTGAAGCCGGCAACTCGTGGAATATTTTTCAGGACGGCAGCAAAGCCATGAAATCAAACTTCGGCAACACTCCGTATAAGTCGGTGATAGCTGCCGTCAAGAAGCTTGACAGCGAGGAGTTTAAAATGGTCCGCGAACTGGTAGAGGGGTATTTTGAAAAGAACCAGAATCTTTCGGCGCTTTTCGAAAAGATGTCCGCGCATTATCGTGCCACCATCGAAAAGCATTACCGACGCATGCAGAAAGGTGCGCGTGAACTTAAAGAGCTTGACAAGGTGAATAAGTTTATAGGGGAGATTCAATATCTCGAAGGGCACGTGCGTAAAAGTCTGGCCTACCGTCTTATGAAATTGCCTAAAGGGAATGATGCGTACAAGGTGCTCGTCGAGAAGCGGTTTGATAAGCTCAAGAAGCGGGATGCAGCGTTGGGGGAGAAGGTCTACGAACTATACAGCGAAATGACCCAAGGGTATGAGGATTGGATGGAGGAACTCACGTCGCCTGCCTATCGACAGTGGGATGTGTATCGCAAAAACCTACCCTATATCGGTTTGCTGTCGGTAATATTGAGCAAAAGGCGAGAGTGGTTGAAATATAACAACGCCGTGGAGCTTGCCGAGACCAATGTGCTGCTGCACCAGATTATAGATGGTGACGACACACCGTTTATCTACGAACGACTCGGAACCAGACTCAACCATTTCCTTATCGACGAGTTTCAGGACACATCGGCAATGCAATGGGAGAATATCCGCCCTCTGCTTAAAGAGAGTATAGACCGAGGGATGGAAAATCTCCTTATCGGCGATGCCAAGCAGAGTATATACCGTTTCCGCAATGCAGAGCCGTCGCTGATTTCGAAAACTGTTCAGGAGGAGATTGCGCGTGTAGTGACAAGTGGAGACGGTCCGGGCGAGAATACCAACTGGCGCAGTTCATATGATGTGGTGGATTTCAATAACTCGCTGTTTCCCTATCTTGCAGCGCGAGCAGACGATATTGAGGAGCTTAGCGGCCTGAACAAGACCGATTTCAAGACATTATACGGGAATGTCCAGCAGGAGATAAGGCACAAGAACCAGAGAGGGTATGTAGAAATTAACCTGCTCGAAAAGAAACCACGTGGTCGTAAGCCCAAAGGGGAAGAGGGGGTTCAGGAAGAAGCGAAACCCGTCGAGACTGTGCTGGACCTTGTGATAAAGCAGATACACGAGGCATTGGAGCGTGGGTATCAGATGAAGGATATTGCTATCTTGGTCAATAAGAATACTCAGGGTGAGGCGGTGGTCGATGCTCTCACCACCCATAACGCCAAGATAGAGGATGCCGACAAGAAACTCGAATTCATCTCCGAGCAGTCGCTAAAGGTGGCACGCTCCGAGTCGGTGCAGGTGATTATCAATATACTTCAGACCATAGGTCGCGGCATCAATACCGAGGTCCGTACCGACGAGGAGCAACGCAAGTATGGGGCCGCTGACTGGGTGGATATTGCTGCCAACTACAGGCTCTATGCCATGCGCCATCGCAATGAGAAGACGCCGGCAGAGTGTATCGAAGACCTGTTGAACGGCAAAGCCAATGTCGATGCTGTGCAGAATATGCTTGCCGAGATGCAGGCTGTGACCCTGCCGGCACTGGTCGAGGGTATCGCCGCAACCTTCCTGGAGGAGGAGATGCGCCGGCACGATGCCCCGTTTATTGCCGCATTTCAGGATTATGTGCTTGAATACTGCGAGTCGCATACGGCCGACATCATGTCCTTCCTGGGGTGGTGGGACAAGGTGGGGGATTCGAAGTCTATCTCATCGCCCGAGGGTACAAACGCCATCAATATCACCACAATACACAAGTCGAAAGGTTTGGAGTTCCCGGTGGTGATTGTCCCCTATGCCGAATGCGAGTTGAACAAGAGTACCTCCAAGGGTGTGGAATGGCGCTGGGTGGCGCCTGCCAATATGGGTGAATTTACCGGACAACTCCCTCCGATGCTCCCTATCAATATGGAGGAGGATGTGAAGGATACCACCCACGCACAGCTATACAGGGAGTATGTGTACATGGTGACGATGGATAACCTGAACCGTACATATGTGGCATTTACACGTGCCAAAAACGAGCTCTATATATATGGCGAACAGGGTGGAAAGGATTTTTCGCTCAGTAACTTGCTGACCAAATTCTTAGAGTTTGAAGAGGGTGGTAAGCGTTATGTAAAAGGTGTAAAGAGGTACGCTCCCGACGAAGATGAGGAGAAAGCCGCAGCAGATGATGACCATATCGAGAGTGAGGGGGATAATACAGAAGATGAGGAAAATAGCGGGGAGGTAGGGATTGTCGAGAGCAGAGCTCTGACGGAATATATAGCTCAGATTACCCCCAACTTCTTGAAATATAAGGAGGAGGATCACCCCGATATTATAGATGTCGAGGAGTTTGAGCGGCGCAATGGGGAGGTTGATGCCGACCCGCGCTCCAAGGGTGAGCTGATGCACACCGCAATGGAGCGGGTGGTGCTTGCCGCTGATGTCGAAAAGTCGCTGATGCGGATGTATCGCCGCGGTGCCATGGATTATGACCAGATGACCGAAATGCTCGAGTTTTTGATGACCCGCATCAATTCGCCCGAAATTGTCGGGTTGGGGTGGTTTGCCCCAGGGATGGAGGTGCTCAACGAGCGGTCGGTAGTCAATGGTCGTGGCAACCTACGTCGACCGGACCGTATAATGGTCAATGCCGCCGGCGATGTGGTGGTGGTCGACTATAAGTTTGGTGATGTTACCGACTCGGAAGATTATCGCAGGCAGGTGACAGACTACGTATGGATACTCAAAAAGACCGGTAAATACCGCAGCGTTACCGGCTATCTGTGGTATGTCACCCCCAATGTGGTCGAGAAGGTGCTGCGTCGATAAGACAGACCGGAGAATAATGATAGTTTCTTATGCCCAAAACTCTTATTGTTGCAGTAACATTACTGCAGTAACAAAGTCTTAATTTGCAAATTAAGGAATTATAAGTTAATTTTGCATTATAAACCAACATTAAATAATTTTGGACTCAGACCCTTTGCCGGCTACGCCTCTTGCCGGGCTGCTAAATATTGTAAACGCAGCAAATGAGGTGATAACATACCATTCCCCCGAGAGTTGGGCAGGATGGTACCTGCTTTTGATATTCTCTGCAATATGTCTTGTGATTTCGGCATTTGTGTCGGGGAGCGAGATTGCATTCTTCGGACTCACGCCCCAGGAGGTGGAGGGTATCGAGGAACAGGGTCCCCCCGCGAGCCGAAAAATAACCCACCTACTTGACAATAGCGAACGGCTGTTGGCCACAATTCTGATTACTAACAATCTGGTGAATGTAACCATGGTTGTGCTCCTTACCTTTGCCATCAACGAGGTGGTAGAGTTCAGAAGCGAGCTTGTCAGCTTTCTGGTGCAGACCGTGTTCATGACTTTTTTGCTTTTGCTCTGCGGCGAAATCTTCCCCAAGCTCCTGGCGCGTGGTCGCAAGGTGAAATGGGTGGAGATGGCAGTGGGGGGAATCAACCTGCTGTTTGTGGTGCTCAAGCCGCTGGCAAGCGTTATGGCACGTTCGTCGGTGGTGGTAAACAAAATTGTGAGCAAGGAACAGCGCAATATCTCGACCGACGAGCTGGAAAAGGCTCTCGAAATCTCGGATGTTACCGACCGCAAGGAGAAGGAGATGCTTGAGGGTATCCTGTCGTTTGGCGAAATCGAAGCTCACGAAATTATGATATCACGTGTGGATGTCACCGCTATCGAGGTTCACGACTCGTGGGAGGAGGTAATGAAGGTGATTCTCGACACGGGATACTCACGCATACCGGTCTATGATACTTCGCAGGATACCATTGTGGGTATACTTTACAGCAAGGACCTGCTGCCGTATGTTGCAGCCAAGGACCCCGATTTTAAGTGGCAGAGTGTGTTGCGTGCACCCTACTTTGTGCCTGAATCGCGCATGATCGACGATCTGCTCGAGGATTTCCGCACCCGCAAGATTCATATTGCCATTGTGGTCGACGAGTATGGTGGCACACGCGGCATCGTGACTCTCGAGGATATCATCGAGGAGATTGTGGGTGAGATTGACGACGAGTATGACGATGTGCAGTCCATGTACAAGAAAACCGGTAAGGACTCCTATATCTTTGATGCAAAGATACCGGTGGCAGACTTCTGTCATGTCATAGGTATTGACGAGGAATCGCTCGGCGACTGTGCCGACGCCGAGACGCTGGCCGGTCTGCTGCTTAAGCTAAAGGGTGACTTCCCCTCAATTAAGGAGACACTGGTGCTGAACAACCTTCACTTCCATGTGTTGAAAATGGAGAAGCGGCGCATTGTCAAGGTGAGCCTGCACATTGTTAATAACCCAAACTCAGGTAATAGCTAAAACTGATATGGAGACAGAATTTATATATTGGCGTCATCACACACTCCCTGGCATCAAGGTGGAGGAGGTGTGTGGCGGTGAGGACAAACCTTTTCCGCTCTGGCTTGAAATGGCATACCAGGTTTATTGTGAAAACGGTAAGGATGGTTATCGCGAAATAGGGCATTACCGCGACGGTTCCCCATTTCTGGCTGGTGACAACAGTCGTATTTCAATCACTCACGCCGGACGGTTTCTGGCAATAGCCACTCTGCCACCCACCCCCGAGGTTGAATTGAGCGGGTGGAGCGAGCGCGCTGCAATGGGTATCGATGCCGAACGCGCCGACCGCCAGCAGGTGTTGAAGATTCGCGAGAAATTTCTGTCCCCCCGCGAACTCGACATGATTCCGGCTCAGGATGTTGCCGCCAATGTTCTTGCCTGGACTGCCAAGGAGGCTCTGTTCAAGGGGGCCAAGGAGGAGGGGGTAGACTTCCGCGAGCAGATTTTCATTGACTCGCTCCCCACTCTTGGACCTGCCACGGCACAGTATCGCGAGGAGGATTTTCCCGACCTGCGCACCGGCAGCGCCCGCGTGGTGATAAATGGAGAGGAACGCCGTTTCATGCTCTATTCATATATGTCGGAAGGGAATATCGTAACGCTTGCCTACTCCCCGAAGTGTGCCAAGTTTGGCAAGTAACGGGTTGTAAAGAGACTTAGCAGGGGTATCACCCCCTAATTGACGGGAGCTGGAGGCTAAAAATATGGTATTTCCAGCTGTTTTGCACATTTCATTTTGTATCGTGCAATCTATTTTGTATATTTGCAAATCCTAATATAATCCAACAGAACGAAAGCGTTGATCTACCCCAAAGCGTAGATAACAGAATCAGCACTGTCAAAACTCAATAACAACAATGGAGATCGGGTCAATTGTAAGAAACAGGCGCCAGACACTGCGCACCACCCAGCAGGCGCTCGCCGATATGTCGGGGGTAAGTGTCAGAATGATTAAAGCAATAGAAGGAGGTTATGCAAATCCGTCGGTGGGGACTATCGGCAAAATCCTCGACGTCCTCGGGATGCAGCTCCAGATTGTCGACAAGCAGGAAGCAGAACAGTAAATCGCTTGTCAAATTTAAGATTTTAAAGTTGATCCTCCTAACAAGGGTTAGGGGGATTTTCTTGTTTCAGTCGGATTTGGAATAGAGAATTATGAAGCTAAAGGAAATTGACAGAAATATATGGAGGTTGGCGCTGCCGGCTACGGCGGGAAATATTTCGGTGCCGCTGCTGGGGCTCTCGGATACTGCCATCAGTGGGCACCTGGGGAATGAGGCGTATCTGGCTGCCATTGCCGCCGGGGGGATGATGATGAACGTGGTGGTGTGGCTGTGCGGTTTTCTGCGCATGGCTACGGTGGGTGTCACTGCTGCGGCACATGGTGCCGGCGACGGTCGTGCCGGTGTCACTGCATTGTGGCGAGCCACCCTGTTAGGGTGCGTAATCGGGGTCGGGGTGTGGATTGTTCAGTACCCGCTTCTGCAACTTCTGCTTCTGCTTATCGCACCGTCAGGTGAGGTGGCGGTGCTTGCTGCACGCTATTTTTCGATATGTTGCTGGGGGTTGCCTGCCGTGTTGGCTGTGATGGGTGTTTCCGGGTGGCTTATAGGTATGCAGAACACTCTCTACCCGATGCTGATTTCGGTGATTGTAAATGCGCTGAATGTGGTGTTCTCGCTTGTGGCTGTCTTCGGTATGGATGCAGGGTTTGAAGGGGTGGCGTTCGGTACGCTTGCCGCCAATGCGTGCGCGGTGCCGGTAGCCCTCTTTTTTGTAAGCAGGGTTAGGGTTAAGTACGGCTTGACGGGTGGGCAGCGTGTAATCCTTGCCGAGATAGTGAAGGGTGACGGTCTGCGCCGCTTCTTCTCGATGAGTTCGGAGCTGTTTGTGCGTTCGGCATGCATTATGGGTGTGTCTATGACCGTAACAGCCATCGGTGCCCGCTTGGGTGATACCGTACTTGCTGCAAATGCGCTGTTGATGCAATTCTTTATCTTCTACTCCTATTATATGGACGGACTGGCATATGCCGGCGAGGCGCTGTGCGGCAACCGTGCCGGCGCTGCGGACCGTCGAGGGTTGAACCGGGTGGTGAGACGGTTGTTGGTATGGGGTGGCAGTTTGACACTCCTCTTTACCGTGGCATACCTTGCCGGGTATAGCCGGTTTTTAGGTTTGCTGACAGATTCGGAATCCGTTATATCATTTGCCCAGGGGATGAAATGGTTTATAGTTGTAATGCCCTTGATTTCGGGGTGGACATTTGTCTTTGATGGTGTCTATGTCGGGTTGTCAGCCACGCGACGCATGCTCTACACCACCGTCGCAGCTACCGCAGTCTTTGCCGTCGTTATATTCCTGTTTCCCGAGGGTGGCAATCCTGCTCTGTGGGGTGCATTCCTCACCTATTTAGCAATAAGGGGTATCGGGCTTGCTGCCCAATACCCCCGTGTGGCGTCTGCCATAAAATTGTGAGTTCGATTAATACTCTATCAGCATCGGAGCCGACTCCCGGTTCTGACGGTCCAGTGCGGTCACGGCATATGTTACCCCGGTTTCTCCAGCTATGGGGAGGGATTTTTCGGGGGTGATGGTAATGATGGCTGCCGGGTCGTTGATGTCTATCTTTTCACCCTTGTGAAACTGGTAGACCACAAAGCGAATCGGGTCTGTTGCATGTTGCTTACCGTCGTTGTGGGGGGTAGTTACACTCCAAGTCAGAGTGGCATCATTACCCTTGCGGTTTATCTTAAGATGTTTCACGGCTTCAGGATGCACCGACTGGTCGCCGTAGGCAGGGGGGAGGGCTATGGTGCTCTGGTGGGTCATGGCAAGAGAGTCGGCCACCCCTTTGTAATTACCTGTGACCCAATACCCATGCCACCAGATGTTACCCTTGATATTGGGGAGCTCGCGGCTCAACCGCACTTTGGTGTTGAGTTCGCTTTTCTCTTTGGTGTCGGGGTCGCCAAGATTCATGGTGCGGTTCACATCCTGACCCACATAGATGTCGACGTCACCGGCGTTGTCGTTCCACCACTTCACCAGCTTGCGACTGGGAGCTGCCTTGGTGTCGAGGTTCCAGTACAGCTGCGGGGCGAGGTAGTCAATCCACCCCTTTTTGCTCCACAGCACCACGTCGGCATACAGGTCGTCGTAGTTCTGCAGACCTGAGGATTCCGAGCCGCGGGGGTCCGAGGCCTTGTTGCGCCATATTCCGAAGGGGGATACCCCGAATCGCACCCAGCTTTTTTCATCCTTTATGGTTTTGTTGAGTTGCTCAATAAGGAGGTCCACATTCTTGCGACGCCAGTCACCGCGATTCATGCCATTGCCAAATTTGGCATAGCTTGCCGAGTCGGGGATGTCGACACCTTTTACCGGGTATGGGTAGAAGTAGTCGTCGATATGGATGGCGTCCACATCATAACGCTTCACGATGTCGCGCACCACATCGCAGATAAAATCGCGGTTTTCCTGCCATGCGGGGTCAAAGAGCACCTGTCCGTTGTAGCGGAAAAAGCGGTGAGGCTCCTTGTTTGAGATGTGCTCGGCGGGTAGCGTCTCCTTGGCTGTCGAGGTTACGCGGTATGGGTTGAGCCAGGCATGTATCTCCATCCCCCGCTTGTGAGCCTCTTCGACAGCATACTGTAGAGGGTCCCACATCGGGTTGGGGGCTTTGCCACGCTTCCCGGTGAGCCATGCACTCCACGGCTCGAGATCTGAGATATAGAGGGCGTCGGCAGTGGGGCGCACCTGAAAGATAACGGCATTGCAACCGGCATCTTTCAGTTTGTCAAACTGCTCGCGGATATATTCCTTGGCTTTTTCGGTCCCTTTGTTCATCCATTGGCTCTGACCGATGACGTGGAGCCACGCCCCGCGAAATTCGCGCTTCGGGTTGGCGCCGTTTGCGGCGGAGGTTGAAAACGGGAGGGTGAGAAAGAGGGCAAAGAGGAGTTTCAGTAAAGGTCGCTTCATAAGAATAGGATTTTCTTGGGGCAAGCCCCAAGGCGATAACAAATATGCGGAGCCCAGTCGGTGGGGTGCGGCGGCAGTGTGCGTCAGCGCGGAGCCATTCAGCAAGGTCCCAGTCGGTAGGGTGCGGCGGCAGGGAGCGTCAGCGCGGAGCCTTTCAGTAAGGGCCCAGTCGGTAGGGTTCGGCGGCAGGGAGCGTCAGCGCGGAGCCATTCAGCAAGGGCCCAGTCGGTGGGGTGCGGCGGCAGGGAGCGTCAGCGCGGAGCTCGTTCCCGTTCCGGAGCTCTGCTCCGGTTGGGGGGGTGGTGGGCTATAGCTTGTGATGGACGCCGATGCCGAAGAGGGCGTAGTCGTAATAAACCGGGTCGTCGGGGCGGAGCGTGCGGAGCTCGTCGGTGAGGAGCTCGACAGTCTTGCGGTCGTTGGCTTTGCGGTCTATGATTTCGAGGGCGCGGGCAGTGTTGCCGACATGCACATCGAGTGGTATGAAGAGCTTGCTCTGGGGGATGGACTTCCAGACCCCCATGTCCACAATGCCGTCGTCGCGCACCAGCCAGCGCAACGCCATGTTGACGCGTTTGAGAGCCGTATTCTTCATCTCCTGAGGGAGCACGCGCGAACAGGTTGTACCATTGTTCTCGTCGGTGATGATACGGTTCATCGCTTCGATAAGTGTCCATGCTGGGGCGGCATCCTCCCCGACGCGGATTGAGGCGGCAAAAGCATCGAGCGAGCCGTGGTCGGCATATATCCTGCGGAGTCCCCGCATGAAGTGTGCCAGGTGTTCGGCAAACAGGGTGCGGTGGATATTCAGCTTCGGGTCGAGTTCTTCATAACCCTTGTCCATAAGATATTTGAAAGGCTCCCCACCCATAAGGGTGAGGAGCTTTTCTGCGTCTTTGCAAATCATGGACCGCTTCCCCCACGCTATTGCTGCAGCGAGAAAGGCCGTGATTTCGATATCCTGAAGAGAAGAGAACCGTCGCGGAAACTGCACCGGGTCATCGGCGATGAATTCGGGGCGGTTTATGAGCAGAGCCTCCTCTTCGAGTATGTCAGCAATTTCTTTTTTCATTTTCCGTAAAGTTCGTCCCACCAGCGTGAGTCGTTCTGGAGGTATTTAGCAAACCATGCCATGATGGTGTCCTGCCAGATGAGCTTCTTGTCGAAGTTGGTTATTACATGATTTTCACCGTCAACCTGAATGAACTCTACTGTGCGACCCAGGATGCGGAGGGCGTTAAAGAGCTGGATGCTCTCACCCATCGGCACATTGGTGTCCTGATTGCCGTGAAGCAGCAACAGCGGAGTCTTAATCTTGTCGGCGTTGAAGAGAGCTCCCTGTTTGGTGAACAGGTCGGGGTTGTTCCAGGGGTAGCTCTTGGCAGCGGCAACAGCGTCGTATGAATACCCCCAGTACCCTTCACCCCAGTAGCTGGTCACGTTCGAGATACCGGCGTGGGACACAGCAGCTGCAAAGATGTCGGTTTTGGTCTGCAGATATTCGGTCATAAAGCCACCGTATGAAGCACCGAGACATCCGATTTTCTTGCGGTCCACAAACGGGTTGGCATCGCAGAACTTCTTGACACCTTCGATGATTTCGTCGGCAGTGCGCTTACCCCAGGCGTTGACGTGACGGGCCGAGAACTCCTGACCGTAACCGGTGGTGCCACTCGGGTTGAGAACGTAAACCACATAGCCGCGCGATGCGAACACCTGCGGAGCGTAGGGGGAAGTCATGGCTGCCGCCGACGGTGAGGTGCCTCCATAATAATAAACGATGAGAGGATATTTCTTGTTCGGGTCAAAGTCGGGGGGTAGACAGCGGTACCCGTCAATCAGTGAACCATCCTTGGATGTAAACTGCCACTGGGTCATTTCACCAAACTTGATACCCTCGAGTTCGGCTTTCATCGGGTCGTCGACAAGGCGGTTCTTGCTGTTCTTGAGGTTGAGCACGTAGGCAACACCGGTGTCGGTAAAACCACCGCCGTAGTAGCTAATCCAGTTGGACTCGTTATCCCCCATCGAGAATCCGCTGACAGAGCTTGTCTCGGTGTTGAGAGTAAAGATCTTGCCTGTTTTGGGGTCGAGCGAATAGAGGTTGATGTTGAAGCCGCTCTCACCGCGGAAGTAGATTTTGCCGTCTACTCGGTTCCACACCGGAGTACCCTGAAGTGCGGGGTCGAAATCTTTGGTAACGGGTTTTACGCTGCTATCGGCAAGTGTGTAGATAAATCCCTGCTCGTCAAAGTCGTTGGCAATCTCCTCCTTGCCGATGTTGAGACCCACACCCTTGAATGCCGACGGGGAGCCGATTACAAACAGCTGTTTGGCATCGGGGGAGTAGATGGCGCTGTTGATGTAGGGGTCGTTGCGGAATATAGTGTCGCTCTTGAGGGTGTTGAGGTCCATCTGCACCAGAGTCTTGAAATAGAACGGGAACTCCTCGGCGCGGAATACCTGGCTGATGTAGAGCAGTTTGCTTCCGTCGTTCGATATGTCGCAGAGCGAGCTTGTGGCACCACCGTAGGTGAGTGGGGTTATGGTGCGCGATGCAATGTCATAGCGCATCAGGTAGCTGCGGTCGCGGTCGCCGGGGATGCGGTCGTCGGGATGTTTGATGCGGCGCATGGTCCCCTTGTCCTGCTGACCGGGCATGCTCTGCGAGTAAATCAGCGACTTGCCGTCGGGGGTGATGGTAAAGCTGCTTGTGGGGAGACCGGAAGCCACCTTCTGAGTCTTCATCGACGGGATTTCGGTGGTGTAGAGGTCAAAAGAGCCGTTGACCTTGCGGGTAAAGCATACCGCCGAGCCTTTGGGCATCCAGGTGGCATAGACATTGAAGTCTGAGTCCAGGATTTTGCCGGTGGCTGTCTCCTGCAGTGTGGCACGATAGGCAGTTTCGTTGGCGCTGAAACGCTCGGAGTATTTGGTTATAAGGTACTTGCCGTCGGGGGACAGGAGTGTGGAGTATACACGCTCGCCGGTCATAGTGGCGCGGGTCGAAAAGCGGCGTGACAAGTCGGGACCTTCGGCTACGGCAACATCCTCAAATGTCTTCATCGGGATGTACTCAACCTTGAAGTTGGGTTCACCCTTGTCGGTGGGGAGGGTGATGATGTTTACCTGTACTGTATAGTCAGCCTCCGGATTGAGGGTGATGCTACCCGATGCCGGGGTTGCCACCGAGTCGGAGCTACTCTTCTTGGCTACCGAGCGACCGTTGACAAGGATTTCGGCCATGCGGTTGCTGGTTATCTTAAGCTGACCCTTCGAGAAGCGTTCGGCGCGGATGCGAGTAGTGAATGTGTGAGCCTGGGGGAAGTCGCCGGGGCGTACCAGATTGAGCTTGCCGGTCGAATCGGCAAGCATCGTAGTCCAGTCCTGAGTCTGCTCGCGGAGCCCGAGCGGCAGGCGCGATTTCAGAAGCTTGGAATTGTCAAACGCGTTCTCCTTCTGTGTGGAGTCCGGCTTTGCCGGGATGTTTAGGTTTGCAACCGGAGCGGCTTTGAACTTCGACAGGGTAAATGCCGAAGCGCCCCCGCATATTAATGCAGAGGCGGCAAAAAGAGCGGCTACCGGGATAATGGAGCGTTTCATTATATCAGTATGTGGTTTAGTTTATGTCATATTTGTCTACCTTCTTCATCTTCATGTGGAAGATAAGGGTTGAGAAGGGGAGTACCGAGCCCGACGCCACAGCACCGTAGCCGGACACTGAGGGGATAACGAGAGTGACAGAGTCACCGACGTGCATGTTGGTCATGGCCACCTGCATGCCGAGGATGTTGTTAAGCGGTTTGCTGGTATATGCACTGTCGGTGCTCAGGAACGAAGAGTCGAGAGCCTCACCCTTGATGTTTTCAAGCTTATACTTGATGGTCACCGTTGAGTTGGGGAGGGGTTGCAGATTCTTCGAAGTGGCGGTGGTGTCGTTGTGCCACTTGATGTAGACCGGGTTTTTGGGAGCCCAGGGGGCTACAACCTCCTTATATTCCTTTTTACCGTTTTGAGTAGCGGCTGCAATCGTCTCAACATACTTGTTGTTTTCCTCCCACCATCCTTTATAATCGACCGTGTCGGGGGTGTCAAGACAGGATGTCAGTGCCATAGCAAGCACAGGAAAGATAAATAGTATCTTTTTCATTAATTATTGTTGTCTAAATAATATTGTCTAAAAACTCTTGTCTAAATGATTGTTGTCTAAAATAATAGAAGCCAGATAAAATGCGATCTCTTATCTCTTATCTCTTATCTAAAATCTAACCTCGGGCGCCTTTTCCGCACCTGCTTCAGCCTTAAACTGGGGTTTCTCCTTAAATCCGAACCAACCGGCATAAATAACGGTCGGGAATTTCTTGATGGCCGTGTTGTACTCCTTCACGCTCTCGGTGTAACGCTTGCGTTCGGTCGAGATGCGGTTTTCGGTCCCTTCCAGCTGCGCCTGCAGGTTCAGGAAGTTCTGGTTGGCCTTCAGGTCGGGGTATGCCTCGGTTACCGCCAGCAGCGACTTGAGGGCGGACGAGAGTTCGTTCTGAGCCTGCTGATACTTGGCAAGGTTCTCCTCGTTCAGATCCTCTACGTTGAGAGTCACCGATGTGGCTTTGGCACGCGCCTCGACCACCTTAGTCAGAGTCTCCTCTTCATGCTTGGAATACCCCTTGACGGTGTTTACAAGATTCGGGATAAGGTCGGCACGTCGCTGATACTGGTTCTCGACCTGTGCCCAGGTTTCGTTTACGGTCTGTTCCTTCTCCACCAGAGAGTTGTAGTTGCACGAGGAGAGGGAGGTCATGGCAAACAGAGCCACGATTGCAAATAAAAATTTCTTCATAATGTGAAAGAAGTTTGGCGGATATCAGGATTGCCTCAATCACCGCGTTGGGGGAAGAGGCAATCCTGTATTCGGGGATGTGTTAGAGAAGATTCTTGAGAAGTGAATTGAGACTCACCTTCTCCTTGAGGAGGGTTTCGAGTTCGTCAACAGTCATACGCTTCTGCTCCATTGAGTCGCGTTCGCGCAGTGTAACGGTGCCGTCTTCGAGGGTCTGGTGGTCTACGGTGATGCAGTAGGGGGTGCCGAGAGCATCCTGACGACGGTAGCGCTTGCCGATAGAGTCTTTTTCGTCATACTGGCAGGTGAAGTCGAAGCGGAGACGGTGCTGGATTTCGCGAGCCTTTTCGGGGAGACCGTCTTTCTTGACCAGCGGGAATACGGCACACTTAACCGGTGCGATGGGTGCAGGGAAGTGAAGCACCACGCGGCGGTCGCCGTTGCCGAGGTCCTGATCTTCATAGCAGCTGCAGAGTACAGTCAGGAACATGCGGTCAACACCGATTGAGGTCTCGATAACGTAGGGCACGTAGCTTTCGTTGAGTTCGGGGTCGAAGTATTTGATGTTCTTACCCGAGAACTTCTCGTGCTGCGAGAGGTCGAAGTTGGTGCGTGAGTGGATACCTTCCACCTCCTTGAAGCCGAAGGGCATCTCAAACTCGATGTCGGTGGCTGCGTTGGCATAGTGAGCCAGTTTGTCGTGGTCGTGGAAGCGGTATTTCATATCCCCCAGACCGAGGTTCTTGTGCCAGCGCATGCGGGTCTGCTTCCAGAAGTCGAAATACTTAAGTTCCTCGCCGGGACGCACAAAGAACTGCATCTCCATCTGCTCAAATTCGCGCATGCGGAAGATAAACTGACGGGCTACGATTTCGTTGCGGAATGCCTTACCAATCTGTGCGATACCGAAGGGAAGACGCATACGGCCGGTTTTCTGAACGTTGAGGTAGTTTACAAAGATACCCTGAGCGGTTTCGGGACGCAGATAAACGTCCATTGCACCGTCGGCAGTCGAACCCATTTCGGTCTTGAACATGAGGTTGAACTGGCGCACGTCGGTCCAGTTACGAGTGCCGCTGATGGGGTCCACGATTTCGTAGTCAAGGATAATCTGCTTGAGTTCCTCGAGGTTGTTGTCGTTCATCGCGGTGGCGAAACGCTCGTGGAGCTCGTCGCGCTTCTTCTGGATTTCGAGCACGCGACCGTTGGTCTGGCGGAACATTGCCTCGTCAAAGCTTTCGCCAAAACGTTTGGCAGCCTTGGCACACTCCTTGTTCATCTTCTCGTCAAACTTGGCGAGTTCGTCCTCGATAAGGACGTCGGCACGGTAGCGTTTCTTCGAGTCCTTGTTGTCAATCAACGGGTCGTTGAAGGCATCCACGTGTCCGGAGGCTTTCCAGATAGTGGGGTGCATGAAGATTGCGGAGTCGATACCCACAATGTTGTCGTGGAGCATTGTCATCGCCTCCCACCAGTAGCGCTTGATATTGTTTTTAAGCTCAACGCCGTTCTGGCCGTAGTCGTACACTGCCGACAGACCGTCGTAGATTTCGCTTGACTGAAATACAAACCCATATTCTTTGGCATGGGCTATAATCGTTTTGAAAACATCTTCCTGCTTTGCCATCTATCTGTGATTTTTTAATAATGGTTCTATCGTACTATAACACATTTTAAGCTGAATCGCTTTACATTTTTAGCTGAAACGCTCTATATGTGCATACTTGATGCAAATTTACTCATAATTTTTAATAACGGCAAATATTAATGTTTTTTAATAGGAGGGTGGATATGCTTAAGAATGATAAACTCACCTTCGCTTTTCGACTCAAGATTGTTTTAGATTTAGATTTAGATTTAGTCGTTAGTCAATAGTCATTAGTCATTAGAGGCTACGCGACGCTAAAGGTCATTAAGGACCTTAGGGACTTTAGCGACTTTAGGGACTTTAGCGACTTTAGGGACTTTAGGGACCTTTAAGGACTTTAGGGACCTTAGGGACCTTAGGGACTTTAGGGACCTTAGGGACTTTAAGGACGGTTAGGTTTGAAATTATAAAATTAGCAATTATGGATAGGATCAAGAAATTTTTGGCGATAGTGGCTGTGGTGCTCGGTGCTACAGCGGGCGTTTCGGCCCAGACATCACTCCCCATGCCCGGCAAGGGTAGTAATCCCGGCCCCGTAATCGGGGGTAGCAGCAACATTCCGACATTGATGCACAATAGCAATCCTGGTCCCGTTATCGGTGGCTCCAGTTCATGGGGTGGCAACAGTGTGGCTGCTCCCGGCGCGGGCAGCGCTCAGTGGGGTGGCACCAGTCTCCCCGCCCCGGGTAGCGGTGGCACATTCCGCCCAAATCTCCCCAACAGCGGTATGGGTTGGAATCCCGACCCTTGGCACCAGCATCATTGGTGGAATACCGGTTGGGGGTGGAACGATGGTTGGAGCGGATACCCTACCATAATCCCGGTCGGAGTACAAATCCCCGCCCGAGGGGTTGCCAAGGTTGTGGCATGCGGATATGATGCACAGGGGATTTGGCGTAACGTACCGCTGGTGGTAGCATATCGCGACACCGGTGTGCAGTATAAGGTGGTAGTGCTCAGCGCATGGAACCCATGGGTGGGTGTCTGGGATTATGATATCGACACCCCGGCCTACAATACCGCCTATTACCTCCACGGTGTTACTTACGCCTTCTATGCACCTCTCTCCACTGGCACCTACTACTTCAACCTGTAAGTAGGGGATCATAACAATTCAAAATGTAACAATAATTTTATGCGATAAAAATAACGTTAATTTTGTTTTATAAAGATATAATTGTAATTTTGCAATGAAAGTGCAGTCTTGTGCTTTCATTGCAAATTTTTTTTGCTTCATTTGGGTCCAGCCCAAGGGGGCATACTTGTATATAACTAAAAGTTATTCCATTAAATATCTAACTATTATGAAGAAATGTTTACTCATTGCAGCAATTGCCATGGCAGTGGGGGCGCAGAGTGCTTTTGCTCTCGACTTGCTCATCACTAAGAAAGACGGCAAAGTAGTAACAGTCAATGGTCTTAAGGAGATAGCCTTTAACGAAGCAGAGGTGAAGGCTGTGGGTGCCACCACCGAAACTCTTAACTTTGCCGACCTCGATTCGTTCCAGTTTGACAAATCATCGGACGGTACCGGTGCCGTTGCCGACCTCGTGGCTATCGGTGTTAAGTTTGACGGCTCTGCTATCCTTTTTCCCGGTTCTGGAAATGTGAAGGTATATAATGTTGCCGGTGCTCTCTGCAAGCAGGGTGTGAATGTTGAGTCACTGTCTGTTGCCGAACTTCCTGCCGGTGTTTATGCCGTTGAGGTTGCTACCGAGAGTGGTCGTGCCGTAAGTAAAATCTATAAAAAATAAGCAGCCATGAAGAAGTATATTATGTTTGCAGCCATGGCTGCCGTTGCCGCTGTTCCTGCATTTGCCCAGGATGATGCCAACACCGCAAAGCCCGAATACCTTGTTCTCACCAACGCCAACGGCAACCGCGTATTTACCGGTGCTGTGGAATATGGTAAGAAAGCTATCACACTGACATCCGACTCAATCAAAGTTCAGCTCAAGGGTATGACCACCCCCAAGCGCTTCCACAAGAGCGAAGTAGCTAAAATCAGCGTTGCCAACGCCCCGGTAGCCGACCTCTTTGACGTAGTCTGGAACGCCGACGGCACCGCCAAGGACCTCGGCAAGTGGAACCTCACCGTCGAGAAGAAGGGCCCGAAGGATCGAATTGTTGTTAATAATGACAACCCCTACGGAATTATTTGTCCTACATTCAAGAATGAATATGCAGTTCAGGAAGTTGTAACACCTGCCGCATGGACTGGGGATCAGACAAAAACACGTCAGGCTAAGGATGGTACAGCCAATGCTTATTACAAGGCTCTCTACAAGGATGTTCGTGAAGAGGTGTACAATGCAATCAATGATGGCTTCACATCTGAGATTATTTTCAAATGTACTACAGACACAATCACCGAAGCGTATGACAGTTATTACACTAAGACCGAGATTAAGCCGTTTTCAAACACTCAGTCAGGTGGTTTTGGTTTTTCTCTGCGTCCTGCCGCTGAGAAAAGAAACATTGCTTATATGATTGCAACCCCCTCTAAGACTACTCCAGATGACTTAGCTACAGCAAATTATTATATTACAAAGTCTGGATCTCGTCCCGAAAAGGATGCCTACTATCATGTTATCGCAAGTTGGGATAAGGCGGCTGGTACACTGAAGATGTATATCAATGGGGAGTTGGTAAGCACCGTAGAAAACGCTACAGCTGAATATAAAATACCTAATGGTAGCTCAGCAAGCACTACTGCTCATTTCTATTTTGGTATTGGTGCGGATACTACTACTACAGGAAGAACTGAATCTTCTTTCCCTGGTCAGGTTGTAGTTGCAAGAATTTATGACAGTCCGTTGGCTGAGAACGAAGTGAAGCTTCTGTTTGAGCAGGCTAACGCACTCAAGAAGTAAATAATGGGGGAGAAGAAGGTCCCCTCGGAATGATAGAGCAGGGGTGCGGCATGCCGTGCCCCTGTTTATTAAACGCAACTGTAGACAGAGTAGTCTGAAATTTTTGTCTACAGCAAAACCAACAGTAACAGCAATATTATGAATAAATTTATACTCTTAGCATTAGGGGGATTAGCAGCCTTCCCCGCCATGGCGCAGGATGCAACCACCGATAAGCCTGAATATATCACCGTTACAAGCAAGTCGGGAAACCGTCTGGTGAGCGGTGCTGTGGAGTATGGCACAAAGGGTGTGACTTTCGACGGAACAAACGTGGTGGTGAAAGTGCAGGGGCTTAATGCCGTGACGTTGAGCAAGAGCGATATCGGCAAGATTACCGTTACCGACTATCCGCAGGCCGACCTTTTTGAGGCTGTGTGGAGTGCCGATGGCAGTGCCAAGGATCTTGGCAAATTCAACCTCCCCATTAGCAAGGAGGGTGTAGAGGGTGGAATCACTGTCAACAGTGAAAATCCTTACGGCATCGTTTGTCCTACCTTTGATAACGGTTACGGCTCCAAAGAAACCGGTAAAACCTGGGGCACTCTCAATGCATATTACAAGGCATCGTATGCCGATGTCAACGATGATTTCTATGCAGCCATGAATGATGGCTATGCCACCGAACTTATCTTTAAACTCAACTCTACCGCTACCGACGAGGCCAACGACGCCGATGCCACCACCGCAGATTTGGAGGCTAAGCCATTTTCAAATACCCAGACCGGTGGGTTCGGGTTTGTAATCCGCAAGGGTGGTAAGAAGCGCTCGCTCAACTATATGAGTGCCTATCTCAAGGATGGCTCTACCAACGATTATCACTATGCCAACACCGGAGTGCGCCCTATAAACGGTGAATATTATCACTTGGTGGCGGTTCACGACAAGAAGGCTGGTGAACTGACAATCTATCTCAACGGTGAACTTTATGACAAGGTGCAGGGCGCAGGTCAGGATATAAACCCCGTTGCGGACACCTTCCGCTGGATGGGTATCGGTGCCGACCCTGCTGGTATGGTTACCGTAAACGGTCAGAAGGTCGGTGCCACTGAGGCTGCCTTCCCCGGTCAGGTGGTAGTGGCACGCATGTATGATGCCGCGCTTCCCCCCGCCGATGTCAAGGCAGTGTTTGAGCATATGGCGAGCCTGAAGAAGAAATAATGAAGTTTAAACAACTTCATTTTAATATTCGTAAATAAGTTTAATCAACTTCAATAGTAGTCTCACAATGCTAGCGCAGTCAGCGTCAGTAAACATTATAAAATAGGGGTGTACGGCGGTGCACCCCTACTTTTTTGTGGGAAGTTGACATTTTTCTCGTTAAAAAATATTATCTTCGCAAAAAATAACCTAACATTAATAATAATATGCAAGACGAGAAAGTTTACACCACCGACACCGGGCTCCCCGAAAACGCGTTTCGCGAGCTCGCTGCCGATGAGAAGTATGTGCCGGTCATGAATCCGGCCTCGGCGCAGGAAGAGGTTACCCCCTACTCGGTGGGTATGGGTCTACTCATGGCCATCGTGTTTTCTGCTGCCGCTGCTTACCTGGGTCTTAAGGTAGGTCAGGTGTTTGAAGCTGCCATCCCCATTGCCATTATCGCCGTGGGATTGAGCAACGCCCTTAAAAAGAAAAATTCATTGGGTCAGAACATCATCATTCAGAGCATCGGTAGTTGCTCGGGTGTGATTGTTGCCGGTGCCATATTCACCCTCCCTGCCCTTTATATCCTTCAGGCCTCTTACCCCGAGATTACCGTGCAGTTCTATCAGATCTTCCTCAGTTCGCTGCTTGGTGGTATCCTGGGTATCCTTTTCTTTATCCCCTTCCGTAAATATTTCGTAAAGGATATGCACGGCAAGTACCCCTTCCCCGAAGCAACAGCCACCACACAGGTGCTCGTATCAGGTCAGCAGAGTGCTGCCGGCGAGGATGGGGGACAGGCCAAGACTCTGGTTATTGCATCGCTCGTGGGTGGTGTCTATGACTATATCGTAGCCACTTTCGGCTGGTGGGCTGAAAATGTAACCTCTACCGCGTCGTCAATCGGTGCTACCATTGCCGAGAAAACCAAGGTTGTGCTCAGCTGCAACACCGGTGCTGCTCTGCTCGGTCTCGGTTACATTGTGGGTCTTAAGTATGCATTTGTAATCTTTGCAGGTTCTATCTTTGTGTGGTGGATTATCATCCCACTTATGGGTACTTACGGAGCCCCTGAAATCGCAGCGCTCGCTCCCGACGCAATCTTCAAGGAGTATGCCCGTATGATCGGTATCGGTGGTATTGCCATGGCCGGTGTTATCGGTATCGTTAAGTCGTGGCCCATTATCCGCCAGGCTGTAGGGCTTGCCGGTCGTGAGTTCAAGGGTGGCGGTGCCGGTGTCAAGGAGGTTCGCTGGCAGATGGATATCTCCATGAAACATGTTGTGTTCTTCATCGTGCTCGCACTCGCAGCAGTCCTCATCTTCTTCTGGTGCGGAGTTATCAACACCTTCTGGCAGGCTCTCGTGGCCTGGGTTGTGGTTACCGTTATCGCATTCCTCTTCACCACAGTAGCTGCCAACGCAATTGCTATTGTTGGCTCTAACCCCGTATCGGGTATGACACTCATGACCCTTATCGTGGCATCTGCCATCTTTGTTGGTATCGGTCTGAGCGGCACATCGGGTATCGTGGCGTCGATGGTTATCGGTGGCGTGGTTTGTACCGCACTCTCAATGGCAGGTGGATTCGTAACCGACCTTAAGATCGGCTACTGGCTCGGCGCTACACCCAAGAAGCAGGAGACTTGGAAGTTCCTCGGTACGCTTGTATCGGCAGCTACTGTGGGTGGCGTTATCATCGTGCTCAACAAGGTTTATGGCTTCTCGGGCGACAACGCACTCGTTGCACCCCAGGCCAACGCCATGGCAAAGGTGATTGAACCCCTTATGATGGGTGGTGATACCCCCTGGATTCTATATATGGTGGGTGCTATCCTTGCGCTTATCCTCAACTGGCTCGGTGTACCGGCGCTCGCATTCTGCCTCGGTATGTTCATCCCCTTGTCGCTCAACACCCCGATGCTGGTGGGTGGCGCCGTTAGCTACTTTGTTGGCAATTCGTCAAAGGACAAGAAGGTTAACGACGCACGTCGCGACCGCGGTACCCTTATTTCGTCGGGTCTTATTGCTGGTGGTGCCCTCTTCGGTGTCTTTGCCGCCATCACCCGCTTTGCCGGTTTCGAATATCAGAACCCGCTCGGCGAGGGTCTGACCCAAATCCTGGGCTGCGTAGCCTACGCCCTCCTCATCACCTACCTCATCGTAGACAGCAAGAAAGCCAAATAACCCGTTTCTCTCTAAAAAACAAAAGCGCCTTTTACGGGCGCTTTTGTTTTTTAGAGAGAAACGGGTTATAGATAAAAGATAAGAGATAAGAGATAATAGATATTTAGAATAGAGGAAATTGACAATCTATGCTTATCTCTTATCTCTTATCTCTTATCTCTTATCTCTTATCTCTTATCTCTTATCTGTTGAAGGCTGGGTCGTTGGCGAGGAGCCACTGGGCAATCTGGACGGCGTTGAGGGCTGCACCCTTCTTGATCTGGTCGCCAACTACCCAGAAGGTGAGCGAGCAGTCGTCGCTGATGTCCTGACGCAGACGACCTACATATACCGGGTCCTTGTCTGCGATATCCTTGGGCATCGGATAGAACTTCTCACCATCCTTTTCTTCCATCACCACCAGCCCGGGAGCCTGTTCGAAAGCGGCACGAGCCTCGGCAACACTTACCGGAGATTCGGTCTCAACCCAGATGGCTTCGCTGTGGGCGCGGAGCACCGGAACGCGAACACAGGTGGCAGACACCTTGATGTCGGAGTGCATAATCTTCTGAGTCTCGTGATACATCTTCATCTCCTCCTTGGTGTAATCGTTGTCGGTAAAGACGTCGATGTGGGGGATTACGTTGTAAGCCAGCTGATGCTTGAACTTTTCGACAGTGGGTTTCTCACCGCGAGCAATCTCGTCATACTGGTTGATAAGCTCCTGCATGGCAGCCGCACCGGCACCGCTGGCAGCCTGATATGATGCCACGCGCACGCGACGGATATGGCTCAGGTTGTCAATCGGCTTCAGAGCCACTACCATCTGGATAGTGGTGCAGTTGGGGTTGCCGATAATGTTGCGGGGGCGTACCAGTGCATCCTCGCCGTTTACCTCGGGGACTACCAGGGGTACGTCAGCATCCATGCGGAATGCAGAAGAGTTGTCAATCATCAGAGTGCCGTTGCGGGTAATCAGCTCGGCATACTCCTTGGAAGTGCCGGCACCGGCCGATGTGAAGGCGATGTCTACACCCGAGAAGTCTGACTCGTGGTTCAGTTCCTCGATTACATATTCTTTGCCGCGGAATGTGCGGGTTGTTCCGGCGCTTCTCTTGGAACCGAAGAGGCGCAGGTTGTCGATGGGGAAGTTCTGCTCGTCGAGAGTGCGGAGAAACTCCGCGCCCACGGCGCCACTCGCCCCTACTATAGCGATGTTCATATTTTTTTATTAAAAATTACTGTTTGCCGCTGGTGGCTACCGAGCGGTTGATTTTCTTAACGAGACCCTGGAGTACAGCACCGGGACCGAGTTCTATAAATTCGTCGGCACCGTCGGCAATCATAGCCTCAACATCCTGTGTCCAACGCACCGGAGCAGTGAGCTGCTTGATGAGGTTTTCCTTGATTTCTTCGGGGTTGGTGTGGGGCTTGGCATCCACGTTCTGGTAAACGGGGCATACCGGAGTCTCAAACTTGGCAGCGGCGATAGCCTCGGCAAGTTCCTCCTGTGCGGGCTGCATCAGCGGAGAGTGGAACGCACCACCCACCTTGAGCTTCATGGCACGCTTGGCACCGGCGGCAAGCATCTTTTCGCAAGCGGCGTCGATACCCTCTACCGAACCGGAGATTACCACCTGGCCGGGGCAGTTGAAGTTGGCGGGTTCTACCACCTCGTCGATCGAATCACAGATTTCCTTGATTTTGTCATCACCGAGGGCGAGAACAGCGGCCATGGTCGACGGACGGAGTTCGCAAGCCTTTTGCATGGCGTGTGCACGCTTGGAAACGAGCTTCAAACCCTCTTCAAAGCTGAGTGCACCGGCAGCAACGAGTGCCGAGAACTCGCCGAGTGAGTGACCTGCCACCATGTCGGGCTTAAATTCATCACCCAACGACTTAGCAAGAATCACGCTGTGGAGGAAGATGGCGGGCTGTGTAACCTTGGTCTGCTTGAGGTCTTCTTCTGTACCCTCAAACATAAGGTCGGTGATGCGGAACCCGAGAATTTCGTTTGCTTTCTCAAAGAGCTCCTTAGCTTCAGGGTTGTTGTCGTACAGGTCCTTGCCCATACCTACGAATTGGGCACCTTGCCCGGGAAATACATAAGCTTTCATATCTTGTTGTTATCAATAGTTATCGTTTCATTATAAATTACCACAAAATTAGCAAAAAAATCTCAAATATCCACCATATCGCGGGGGGGGTTGATAAGAAACACCTTCTCGGTGGCGCGGGTCAGCGCTGTGTACAGCCACCGGTAAAAGTCGGCGTCGAGCGACGACAGGTCTATTCCACCAAGGTCGATATACACATGTTTCCACTCACCACCCTGTGCCTTGTGGCAGGTGACGCAGTATGCATATTTGGCCTGAAAGGCATTGTAGTAAGGGTCGTTCATCACCCCCTTCATCTGCTCGGTGAGCGAGCCCTCGTAGTGCGAAAGCACCGTGTTGTAGAACCGCTCCATCTCCAGCCTCGGAATCGACGGGCCCTCGCACATCAGCGACCTCAGCATCAACTTTCCACCGATTATGGTATCGTCTTGAGTAAGACGGAGTTCGACATCGCAGAAGTAGCGACCGTACATCTTCTCGGTGGCGCCAATCCATGTTATCTCGGCGGTGTCGCCGTTGGCAATAAAGCTGTTGAGCTTGTTGATGCGGCTCCAGTAATAATCGTTTTTGGAGATTATGATGCGGTCGCCACGCTGCAACGGCTCCTCGGCATACATCACCATGTTGCGCAGAGCCTTGTTGTAGTCGTTGGCACGCCAGTTGGCGCGGGTCACAATCAGTGTCTCCTCCTTGCCGACACTGCTCCAGGAGTCGGTGATGAGTTCGTCGAGGTTCTGCGACGATACGCACTCCACATCGTCATATCCGCGCGTCTCAAGACTCGGCAACTCGCCCAGGCGGTTGTGGGTGAGCATCATTCGCACCAGGGTAGCATTGTGCACTATCCCGCTGTCACCGTCCTGACGCACCGGTATGTCGAGCGTAAAACCGGTGGGGTTCAGCCCAAGCTCGCGCAGACGGTCAAAGTCCATTGCCATGCTGCGGGTCTGCCCCACAGGGGGGAGCTGAGCCTCGTCACCGATTAGTAGCAGCCGGCAGCCAGGGGCGGAATAAACATGCTTCACCAGGTGCAGCAGAAGCGAGCGCGTCGAACCGGGGTTGTCGGCAATCATCGACGCTTCGTCCACAATAAAGAGGGTGTCGCGCTGTTGGTTGGGGGCGAGGAAGAAGGAGGTATTGGAGGGGTCGGTCGAGTCACCGCGGTACAACCGCTTGTGGATGGTCGATGCCTTGTGCCCAGAGAATGCCGACGCCACTTTGGCAGCCCGCCCCGTGGGGGCAAGCAGCACCACCGGACGCCGGTAGGCATCCATGGTTTTAATAAGCGCACCAATCACCGACGTCTTACCCGTACCGGCATACCCGTTGAGCACAAATGCGGCTCGCGGGTCGGGGTCGGCAAAGAAGTCGGCAAGACTTTCGAGCAGTCGTCGCTGACTCGGAATCGGCTCAAAAGGTAGCCTTGCTGCAATCTGGTCCACTAACTCCTGATTCATATTTATCCTGTGCGATTAATTTAAGTGTAAAGTTACTTAATTTTGATTAAACAAAAGGGGGAGAAATGCAGATTTTTTGTTAACTTTGCAAAAGTGAAAAGGGAGAGAATAATTACCCCGTGCTCTCCCGGCACAACTACAGGAAAAATCTCTATCATAGAGCATACTTATAATTAATTATAATTTTTATTGAAATGAGAATTGAAAAAGTAATCGGTCGCGAAATTCTTGATTCACGCGGCAATCCCACAGTAGAGGTAGACGTGATTCTTGAAAGCGGCGTAATGGGTCGCGCAGCTGTTCCCTCTGGTGCTTCTACCGGTGAGAACGAAGCTCTCGAACTCCGTGACGGCGACAAGAGCCGCTACATGGGCAAAGGTGTACAGAAGGCAGTAGCTAACGTAAACGGTCCCATCGCCGACGCTCTTCGCGGTCACAGCGCCCTCGACCAGATCGGCGTTGACGAAATCATGCTCGCCCTCGACGGCACTCCCACCAAGTCTAACCTCGGTGCTAACGCCATCCTCGGTGTTTCTCTCGCCGTGGCAAAGGCTGCTGCTGCATATCTCGACATGCCTCTCTATCGCTACATCGGCGGTACTGACACTTATGTTCTCCCCGTGCCGATGATGAACATCATCAACGGTGGTGCTCACTCTGACGCCCCCATCTGCTTCCAGGAGTTCATGATTCGCCCCGTTGGCGCTTGCTGCTTCAAGGAAGGTATCCGCATGGGTACTGAAGTGTTCCACAACCTCAAGAGCGTGCTTAAGGCTCGTGGCCTTGCCACTGCAGTAGGCGACGAGGGTGGTTTCGCTCCCAAGCTCGAAGGTACTGAGGATGCTCTCAACGTAATCATCGAAGCTATCAAGAAGGCTGGCTACGAACCCGGCAAGGATATCACTATCGGTCTTGACTGCGCTTCTTCTGAATTCTATCAGGATGGTGTTTACGACTACTCACAGCTCAAGGATGGCCAGAAGAAGGAACCCAACGGCCAGAAGCTTACTTCTCAGGAGCAGGCTGAATACCTCAAGAGCCTCGTAGAGAAATATCCTATCGACTCTATCGAAGACGGTATGGCTGAAAACGACTGGGCTGGTTGGAAGATCCTTACCGACCTTATCGGTGACCGTTGCCAGCTCGTAGGTGACGACTTGTTCGTAACCAACGTTAAGTACCTCGAAGAGGGTATCGCAAGCGGCTGCGCTAACTCTATCCTCGTTAAGGTTAACCAGATCGGTTCACTCACCGAGACTCTCCGCGCCGTACAGATGGCTCAGCGCAACAACTACACTGCCGTTATCTCACACCGTTCAGGTGAAACTGAGGACGCTACTATCGCCGACATCGCTGTGGCTATGAACGCTGGTCAGATCAAGACTGGTTCTGCAAGCCGCTCTGACCGTATGGCTAAGTACAACCAGCTCCTCCGCATCGAGGAAGAGCTCGGCAACCGCGCTGTTTACGGCTACAAGAAAATTGCTCGCAAGTAATAACCGACCTGCGGCAGTGAAAGCGCAAGCGCTTTCGCGATAACAAAACGGGCTTCCAAGCTCCGACACCAAAGCGGGCTTCCGACACACTCGGGAGCCCGCTTTTTTGCTTTTATCCCAACTGAAAGTAGCGGTGGCAGGCCGTCCGCTACTGGCGGTGAAGCGGTGGCGGTGAATCGGCGTCCGCTCGGACCCTCGGTCGTACATTTGCACGAACA
>QLIP01002908.1_pt1 | contig 32752 bp, 22 predicted proteins | sample 1769771 | NCBI WGS metagenome assembly QLIP01 (sample SAMN09428762, study PRJNA476227) | Gut metagenome, whole genome shotgun sequencing project. | isolation source: cecum | host: Rhizomys sinensis | place: China: Jinsha town of Minqing, Fujian Province | collected 2013-09-23 | reverse complement strand
GCGGGTCAAGGCAACCTGCTCAACACGCTCTTGGAGAAGAACGGACTGAGGTTTGACATCATGCGCCTGCAAGCCCAGAAGGACTCCACGCTCCACGGCACCCTCAAGCTCATTGACTTCCGCTCAGGCTCCGACTTCCGCCTCGACACCATCACCGCCGAGCTATACTCGCAGGACGATGCTCTCTACTTCGACGTGGATGCCGACAATCGCCCTGGCACCTTCGATGAGTTCGCCCACATCTGCCTCAAGGCCGAAGTCTACGACAACAAAGGTTCAATCTACGTGGAGCAACGCAATATCAACGACCAAGTGGGCTATTCGCTCGGCCTCAAGGGGCTGATGCCCGACTCCACCTTGGCGGAGTTTTCGCTCGCGCCGCTCAACCCCACTATCGGTTATAAGAAGTGGAGCATAAACGACGATAACTTCCTCACCTACAACTTCCTGACCCATCGCCTCGGGGCTAATATCGACGCCAAGAGTGCCGAGTCGCGTATTCAGCTCACGGCCAATCCCAATATCAGCGACAACGACAGCATTCAGGACGATGATATTCACCTCAACGTCAGTGACATACGCCTGCAAGACTGGCTCAACGTCAGTCCCTTCGCCCCTCCCATTGCGGGCGACCTCAACGCCGCGCTCAACCTCAAGGTGGGGCGCAGCAAGGCCGACGGCACTGGCACCCTCTCGCTCAGCAATCTCTCCTACGGCAAGCAGCACCTGGGCAACTACGACCTCGATCTCAATCTCTCCACCGCTTTCAGCGGCCTAATCACCGCCCGCGCCAAACTAAAAGCCGACGGCCGCCAGGTGGCAACGCTGCAAGGCGCGCTCAACGACACTACCCGCTCCGAGCCGATGATGCTCGCCCTGGGGCTGACGCAGCTCCCCCTGCGCACCGCCAACCCCTTCCTGCCGCGCGAGTATGCCCAACTGAGCGGCTATCTGAGCGGCAATATGATGATGACTGGCTCGCTCACCAAACCGGTGCTCAACGGCTCGGTGCGCTTCCGCGATGCGGCGGTCAACGTGGGCATGATGGGCAGTTCCTTCCGCTTCGACACCATAGCCGTGCCAATTGATAGCAACGTGGTGCGCTTCAACAACTACCGCATATATGGCAGCAACGCCAACCCTCTAAGCATCAACGGCAACGTGAGCATGCAAAACCCCGTCAATCCGCAAATCGACCTCAATATGGGCGCACGCAACATTCAGGTAATCAACTCCAAGAGGGGGCGCGGCGTGCAGCTCTATGGGCGCGGCTTTATGGACGTGAATGTTGACCTCAAGGGGGATATGGACCTGCTGCGCGTGAATGCCGACTTGGCCATTCTGCCCCAAACCTCCGTCACCTACCTCGTCCCCACCGCTTCCAATGCCGTGATGGGGCTACAGAGTCAGGACGACAACCTCCTGCGCTTTGTCAACTTCGAGGACACCACCTCGGTGATGCAGGCCGACACGGTGAGCACCTCAAAGTCGATTATGGTGCTGCAAACCTACCTCGATATCCAGCAAGGCTCCACCATCACGGTCGACCTCTCCGCCGACGGCCACAACCGCGCCCAGGTGAAGGGCTACGGCATACTCGACTACTCGCTCTCGCCCGTGCAGCCCGATGGTCGCCTCACTGGTCGCTTCACCATCAATTCCGGGTTTGTGCGCTACACTCCCCCCGTCATCTCCGAGAAGAATTTCGCCTTCAACCCAGGCAGCTACATAGAGTTCAACGGCCCCGTGCTCAACCCTGTGCTCAATATACACGCCACCGATCAGGTGAAGGCCAACGTGGCCACCGAGGGCGAAAACTCGCGCATGGTGGTGTTCGACGTGGGCCTGAACGCCACGGGCACACTCGAGCGCATGGACGTGGGTTTCGACCTCTCTGCCCCCAACGACATCACGGTGCAAAACGAGCTTCAGGGCTTGAGCGCGTCGCAACGTGCCAGCCAGGCCATGAATATGCTCCTCTACGGTGTATACACTGGCCAGAGTGCCAGCGCCAACGCCAATATCAGCGGGAATATGCTCTATGGGTTCCTCACCTCCAAAATCAACTCCTGGGCGGCCAATACCATCAAGGGCGTTGACCTCTCCTTTGGCATGGACCAGCTGACGCAAACTCGCAATGGCATGACCAACTCCGCCATGCAATACTCCTACACGGTGAGCAAATCGTTCCTCAACGACCGCTTCAAGCTCGTGGTGGGCGGCAATTACTCCGACAATAACGACACCGACGGCGACAATAATATAGCCGAAAACCTCATCAGCGATGTCTCTTTCGAGTGGATGCTCAACCAAACCGGTTCAATGTATCTGAAGATTTTCCGCCACACGGGCTACGAGTCTATTCTCGAAGGCGAAGTGACCCAAACGGGCCTCGGTTTCGTTATGCGACGCAAGGTGCGCCGCCTGGAAGACATCTTCCTCACCCCCAATAGAATACGCCGCAAATATGAAAGCCAATAACCTCCCACGCTTCTCTCTCCTCCCGCTCCTCGTCTGGCTGCTCTTGGCGGGCTGCTCCACCACGTCGCGTTTGGCGCCCGACGAGGAGCTTTACAACGGCATGAAACCGCTCTCCATCACGCTCCCCGAGGGAGAAAAAGCCCCGGAGGGACTCGAGGAGGAAATCTCCACCGCTGTGGCTGCCACGCCCAACAATGTTTGGCCCTTCACCACCATTCGCAACCCCTTCCCCATCGGGCTGTGGATTTGGAACCACTGGTCGGGCCATCGCGGCGGCATCAAGAAGTGGGCGTATGATAAGTTTGCCACCGAGCCAGTGCTCATTTCGGAGGTGCGCCCCGACCTCCGCACCTCTCTCATTGAGCAAATACTCGACAATAACGGCTACTTTCGCGGCACCGCCTCCTACGAGCTGATTTCACATCGCAACCCGCGCAAAAAATCGGTCAAGTATATCATCAACACTGGCCCAGCCTTCAAACTCGACTTTGTGCAGCTCCCCGAGGACACCTGTTTGCTCAATCACCTCATCGACTCCGTAGCCGCTAAGCAAAAGTGTCTGGCCTATGGGCAGCAATTCAACCGCGACTCCCTGGCTGCCGTGCGCACGCGTATAGTGAATGTGCTGCGAAATCGTGGGTTCTACTATTTCTCGCCCGAACTGCTGGAATTTCTGGCCGACACCATTCAGTGGCCCGGCCATGTGGCGCTGCGCTTGAATGTGGTCAGCAATGCCCCGCAGGCAGCCACCACGCGCTATCAGGTGGGGCAGGTGACCATGGTGGTGCAGCGCAACTCTGGCGGCGGCACCCCCGACACTATCCCCTGCCAGCGGGCCACGCTCATTCAGTTCCGACCCTCGCGCCTGCGCAAGAGCGTCGTGGACGACTGCGTGTCCTTCCGCAAGGGTCGCCCCATGAGCCAACGCGCCGTCAATAGCACCCAAACGCGCCTCGCCCGCTTGGGCATATTCAATAATATCGACATCAGCGTGTCGCCGCCCGACACTCTCTCCAAGCAGCTTAATGTGCTAATTAACTGCACGATGGATATGCCGCTCGAGGCGCGCATCGAGGCCAACGGGAGCATGAAGAGTAACTCCTACGCTGGCCCAGGCGCGATGGTGGGGCTGACAAACCGCAACCTGTTCGGTGGTGGCGAGCAACTGGATCTAACGCTCACTGGCTCCTACGAGTGGCAGACAGGCTCGAACAGTTCGCCGCTCTTCAACTCCTACGAAACTTCGCTGCAAAGCTCGCTCGCCTTTCCGCGTCTGCTCGCACCGAGTTTCATTCCGCGCCTGCGCCGCGACCAAGCCTGGACCCGCTTCGCACTCAACGCCGATCTGCTCAATCGCCCCCACTATTTCCGCATGGCGCAGTTCAACTCCTCCATGAGCTACGACTGGAACCCCTCGCGCTACACCTCCACGGCCATCACGCCCTTCAAGTTCACCTACACCAACCTGCTCCACACCACTGCCGAGTTCGACTCCATAGTGCAGAACAACCGAGCCATAGCCGAGAGTTTCCGCTCGCAATTCATTCCGCAAATCATCTACACTTTCTCCTACGACCGCGCATTTAATCGCAGCCAGCTGCTCAACTGGACCATCACGGCGCAGGAGGCTGGCGGACTCTTCTGCTCGGCGTGGCGGCTGGCTGGCGTGAAGGGGGAGAAACGCCTCTTCAATATCCCGATTTCGCAGTTTGTCAAGCTCTCGGGTCAGATAGTCTACAATCACCGCGCCACCCACGGCGACGACTGGCTGGTGTTTCGCCTGGCCTCAGGCATAGCCCACGCCTATGGCAACTCCCACCAGGTGCCCTACGCGGAGCAGTTCTGGGTGGGTGGCGCCAACTCCATTCGCGCTTTCACGGTGCGCTCGCTCGGGCCGGGCTCCTACCGCCCCGCGCCCGACCATCGCGGCAATTACTTCGACCAAACTGGCACCTTCAAACTGGAAGGCAACTTCGAGTTCCGTTTCCCGATAATCTCGCTCCTCCATGGCGCGCTGTTCCTTGATGCAGGCAATGTGTGGCTGCTCAAGAGCGACCCTCAACGCCCTGGCGGTCAGCTCCGCGCCAAGACTTTCCTGCGCGACATAGCCGTAGGCACGGGCGCCGGCCTGCGCGTGGACCTCGATATGCTCGTGCTCCGCGCCGACCTCGGCATCGGTATCCACGCCCCCTACGACACCGGACGACACACATACTACAATATGCCCTCCTTCCGCCAGTCGCTCGCCTTCCACTTAGCTATCGGCTACCCCTTTTGACCCTAAAATCAATATTTTTTGCAAATTTTCAGGGGTTTTAATTGCTTAGTTCGCAAAAACTCCGTACCTTTGCAGTGCTGTTCGCGCGCCTATGTGCTCACGGACACTAACCTTACACTGAATATTCAAGACTAACTTCAGCATTATGTCAAATTTAACCGTTAAACCCGCCGAGGGTAAACTCGGCGTTATGGTAGTGGGTCTTGGTGCCGTAACTACCACTTTCATGACTGGCGTGCTCATGGCTCGCAAAGGTCTTGCCAAACCCGTAGGTAGCGTAACCCAATACGACCGTATTCGCGTTGGACAGGGTGAAAACAAACAATATCTCACCTATAGCGAAATCGTGCCCATGGCTTCGCTCGACCAAATCGTATTTGGCGCTTGGGACGTATATCCCGCCAATGCCTACGAGGCAGCTATCAACGCCGAAGTGCTCAAGGAAAAAGATATCAACCCCGTAAAGGACGAACTCGAAGCAATCAAGCCCCTCGCTGCTGCTTTCGATAAGAACTACGCCAAGCGTCTCGACGGCGACAACGTGAAAAATTGCGCCACCCGCTGGGAAATGGTTGAGGCACTGCGCGAAGATATTCGCAACTTCAAGAAGGAAAACGGCGTGGACCGCGTAGTGGTGCTCTGGGCCGCCTCCACCGAAGTGTACGTACCCATCAACGAAAAGGTACACTATAAGCTCGCCGACCTCGAACAAGCCATGAAGGACAACGACGTGAACAACATCGCCCCCTCCATGTGCTACGCCTATGCCGCCCTGGCCGAAGGTGCCCCTTTCATCATGGGTGCCCCCAACACCACCGTCGACATTCCCGCCATGTGGGAACTCTCCGAAAAAACCGGCATGCCCATCTCTGGCAAGGACTTCAAGACTGGCCAAACCCTCGTGAAGTCGGGCTTCGCTCCCATCATCGGCACCCGTATGCTCGGCCTCTCTGGCTGGTTCTCCACCAATATCCTCGGCAACCGCGACGGCCTCGTGCTCGACGAACCCGCCAACTTCCGCACCAAGGAGGTGTCCAAGCTCTCCACCCTCGAGTCAATCCTCGTGCCCGAAGCTCAACCCGACCTCTACAGCGACTACTACCACAAGGTGCGCATCAACTACTACCCCCCGCGCAACGACAACAAGGAAGGCTGGGACAACATCGACATCTTCGGCTGGATGGGCTACCCCATGCAAATCAAAATCAACTTCCTTTGCCGCGACTCTATCCTCGCTGCTCCCCTCTGCCTTGACCTCGTGCTCCTGAGCGACCTCGCCGCCCGCGCTGGCCGCCACGGCATCCAACGCTTCCTGAGTTTCTTCCTCAAAAGCCCCATGCACGACTACACCCAAGGCGAAGTGCCCGTCAACCACCTCTTCCAACAGTACACCATGCTCAAAAACGCCATTCGCGAAATGGGCGGCTACGAACCCGACGAGCAAATCGACTAACACCCCACCCACAACTTCCCCAGGAGGGTGTGCCCCCGGCACACCCTCCTCCCATTTTCTCCCCTTTTTGGGTGGCTGCACAATAAAGCAGGGGGCGGGTGCGTTAAGTAATTAATGAATAGGCTCTTACTTTTCCTCCTTAATATATGCTGCATGGGGACGATGGCCGCTTGGGCTATCGACTCAAGCCGTTATGCGCCCAATTCGGTCCTCGCCTCGGGTAAGTGGGTCAAAATCAGCGTAACGTCGTCGGGTATGCACCTGCTGTCGCGCCAACAGTTGCAGGGCATGGGCTTCTCCAACCCCGACAATGTGCGCATCCACGGCTACGGCGGCGCGATGCTCTCCGATGTGCTCGACCCCGCCCTTTACGTTGACGATCTGCCGCAGGTGCCCGCCGAACTGACTTCGCGCGGCCTGGTGTTCTACGCCGTAGGCCCCAGCCAAATCGAGTCTGATGCCAGCGGTGTCCTATCCCACTCCGTCAACCCCTATTCCTCCAAAGGCTATTACTTCCTCACCGAGAATGGCAGCACCCCGCGCTTGGTGCCCGACCAACTGCAATCCGCCCCCTCCGCTGTCACCACCGTGGCGGCCGCACTCCTTGTGCATGAGCGCGAAATCAGCTCCCCTGGCGGCTCTGGACGCATGATGCTCGGCGAAGACTTTGTTAATACGCGCGTGCGCGAGTTCCCCTTCAAACTCGTGAGCCGCGCCCCCAACACTCCCATCGGGGTGGTTTGCTCCTTCGTGGCGCGCACTCCTTCGGCTCCCTCCGTGGTCAATATGTATCTCAACGGAGTGAAGCAACCCGACTATCCCGCCGACCAGATGGCGGCCACCACGGGCGGCAATGCCTACTGGGGTCAGCAAGTGGTGATGCGCCGCAACACCTCCGACGAGCCTGCGGGCAACACCCTCAACGTCAAACTCGAATACGTAGCCTCGGGCACTGTCACCAAAGCCAACCTCGACTACCTCGAAGTGAGCTACTCGGCCAATATTACCCCCGGCATTGAGCTATTCAGCAGCGAACAGACTCTTGCCCTCGACCCCTCGGTAGCGGCCGAAACGCGCGTGTGGGACGTGACCGACCCCTTGAAGGCAAACGCTATCACCCCCAGCAAAGGACAGGCCTGGAAGGCCGCAGCTGGCGGTGTGCGTCGCTACATAGCATGGGACCCTAACGCATCGCTCCCTTCCCCCAAAAATGAGGGTAAAGTGGCGGCGCAAAACCTCCACGGCATGGCGCAAGTGCCCGATATGGTGATTATTTGCCCTGCAATCTATCGCCAGCCAGCCGAGGACCTTGCCGAAATCCACCGCAATAACCCCTACGACCCCCTCAACGTGGCCGTGGTGGATATGTCGCAGATATTCAACGAGTTTGGGTCTGGCGCGGCCGACCCTGGCGCTATCCGCCGTTTCCTCAAAATGCTCTATGACCGAGGCGAGGAGGCGCAGACACCCTTCCGCTTCGCCCTGATGATGGGCAAAGGCTCCTGCGACAACCGCCAGCTCACGCCCACTGGGCGCGGCATCAACTCGCCCATGCCCCTATGGGTGAGTGAGGCCTCCCTCCAGGATAATTCCTCCTACAGCTCCGACGATTACTTCGCGCTACTCGACGACTACGACGGCCGCCGCCCCGCGCTCGAAAAGTTGAACATAGCCGTTGGCCGCATCCCCTGCACCAACATCAACGAGGCCAATATAGCCGTTGATAAAATCAAACGCTACATCTACACGGTGCCGCGCGATGAGTGGCGCACACGTTTCACGCTGCTGGTGGACGACGGCAACGAGGGCGTGCATATGGAGCAGGCCGAGACTTTGCTCATCAATCTTGCCCGCACCACCAAGGGCGAGCAATTCGTGGTGCAAAAAGTGTACTGCGACGCCTACCCCTTCGAGGGATCAACCTATCCGCTGGCCAAGAGCGACCTCTTCAACTATATCCAGGAGGGGACGATGCTCTTCGGCTTCATTGGCCACGGCAGCCCTACAGCTCTCGGCTCGAAAATCATTATCGGCCCTAACGAATTTCGCGATAAGTTCTACCTCCGCCGCCCCCCCTTCTTCTATGCCGCCACCTGCGACTTCCTGAAGTGGGATCACGACTTTGCCTCCATGGCCGAAGTGCTAATGTTCCAGCCCGACGGCGGTATGATTGGCTGCATCTCGGCTCTCCGTCCGGTGTTCATCACTCACAACGGCAACCTCAGCGCTTCGTTTGGTTCCGCCTTGAGCACCTTAGCTCCCGACGGTCGCGAGCTCACCTTTGGCGAGCTATATATGCGCGCCAAAAACGGTGTGAGCAACGATGTCAACAAGATGCGCTACGTGTTCATGGGCGACCCAGCGCTGCGCATGGGTGCCCCAGGCAATAATATCAGACTCCTGAGCATCAATGGCAAGTATGCCAACGATCCTGAAAACCCCATTGAGGTGCAAGCTCGCCAAAATGTGACCATTCGCGGCGAGGTGTGCAACCTCGACGGTTCACGCATGACCGACTTCAATGGTCAGCTCAACCTCGCGCTCTACGATGCCGAGCACTCCACCACTTCGCGCGGCTGGGGCGAGGAGGGGAAGAGTGTCACCTTCGAGCAAATGGGCCAGAAACTCCTCTCGGGCGCAGCCTCCGTCACTGCGGGCGAGTTTGAGGTGACTGTGCGCATGCCGTCGGCCATTGCCAACAACTATCGCCCGGCCACTCTCAGTCTTTATGCCTCATCGACCACCTCAGGCGATATGCGCCACGCCATGGGCGTGAGCCGCAACATCTACGCTTTCGGCTACGATGCCTCCGCCCCCGTTGATAGCATCGCCCCCATAATCAATTCGCTCGGCCTCAACGAGGTGAACTCCGCCAATGGTGTGCAAGTGGATAATACGCCCCTGCTCCTGGCCCACCTCAGCGACGACGAAGCTCTCAACATCGGCTCCGCTGGTGTGGGCCATCTTATGGCACTCATAATCGACGGCAAGGAGTTTTGCGGCGACCTCAACCGCTTCGTCAGCATCCATTCCTCCTCCACCGACTCAGGCATGACTGGTGAGTTGGCCTATCGCCTCCCCTACCTTGAACCGGGCAACCACTCGCTCACGCTGCGCGTGTGGGACGTGGGTGACAACCCCGTTGAGCGCTCGCTTAACTTCACCGTTGTCAAGGGTCTCAAGCCCACCATTGCCGACGTGAAAGCCTCCGTCAGCACTGCCACCCACGAAGTGAAGTTCACCGTGGCTCACGACCGTCCCGACGCAATCATCAAGACGCGCATCATCGTGAGCGACCTCAATGGAGCCACCATTTGGACCGCCGAAAAGGAATCGCGCTCCAACATGAACATCTCCGAACCTATCACGTGGAACCTCTGCGACGGCGCTGGCGCGCGTGTCCAACGAGGCATATACGTCTACCGCGCCGAATTATCCACCGACAAGGGTGAAACTTACGTCACCACTGGTCGCAAACTTGCCATTACCGCCAAAGAGCTATAACCCTCCTCCTCTCTCCTCATATCAACCCCTGTTATGCCACCCATCACAGAAGACTTTACAGCTGGACTTCCACCTCTCGAACTACCCATCACTCCTGCCTCCGACAGCGGCCTATCCTGCCTCGTGTGGGGCGCGGTACTCGCCGCCCTGATTGTACTCCCCGTTGTTTGGCGCTTGTTCTTGCGCTTCTTCAACTCCCTGTCGCGCGCCAATATTGTGCGCTCGCCCCTCACCGCTGGCGAACGAACCGGCAGCGAACGCCTCTGTCAAGTCCTGGCCATGGCCTCCGCCGCTGCCTTTTGGGGCCTGCTGCTCTATTCCACGGCCTACACTCTCCGCCATGGTGATATGCTCTTAGCGCCCCTCCCCAGCGTTGCCGCCATAGGAGCCGCCGCTGGTGCCGCTATGCTGCTCCGAAACATGGGCGCTGCATTCGTGGCCTACGTATTTGCCGCCCCCGAAGCAGTGCGTCCTCTCACCCGCGCCACCTCCGCCATCAACTCCATTCAAGCCTATGCCATACTCCTCCTCGCCCTCGCTGCTTTCTTCTCGCCAGCCCACGCGCCAGTGCTCACCATCGCCGCCTGCGTGATTTATTTTTTACTTCGTATCTTGCTGTGGATTAAGCATATGCGAATTTTTTTCAACGGAGCATTTTCGATTCTCTACTTTTTTTTGTATCTTTGCACCCTTGAAATGGTACCTCTACTGCTCCCGCTGGTAGTTGCCGCCCTAATTTGAACAATTCGAATCTAACCATATAATTATCTGAATATCAGACGTGAAGGAAATCAAAAAAATCCTCATCTCTCAGCCTGAACCCGAAGCAGGAAAGTCGCCTTACTTCGAGCTCCCGAAGAAATATGGCGTAGAACTCGTATTCCGCCCCTTCATCAAGGTGGAAGGCCTGACATCTCGCGAATTTCGTCAACAAAAAATCTCCATTCCCGAGTTTACCGCAGTAATTTTCACCGCTCGCCAAGCCGTGGATCACTTCTTCCGTCTCTGCGACGAAATACGCTACCAAGTACCCGAAACTCTCAAATACTTCTGCTCCTCCGAAAGTATCGGTCTGTACCTCCAGAAATATATTCCGTTCCGCAAACGCAAAATCTTCTGCTCCCCCTCCGGACGCTTTGACGACCTAATCCCCGTGCTCCAAAAGCACCACAAGGAGAAATATCTCTTTGCCGTGAGCGACGTCAACAAGGATATTCTGGCCAACCTCGAAAAGAGTAAGCTCCAATACAAACGCGCAGTGATGTATCGCACTGTCCCCAACGACTTTGAGCCTAACGAACCCTTCGACTACGATATGCTCGTGTTCTTCTCCCCCGAAGGCATCAAAGCACTAACCAAAAACTTCCCCGACTTCGTGCAGGGCGATATGCGCATAGCCACATTCGGTCGCACCACCGCCGTCGAAGTGGCCAACGCTGGACTGCGTCTTGACCTTAACGGTTCCGAAAGTCCCAACAAGTCGATTGCCGCAACCCTCGACGCATACCTCGAACAAGAATTTGCCAAACTCAACGACGGTGACGAGTAACAAGCTATATAAAAGCGAAAAACTCTGCTCACTGACCGCCATCGACGCGCTCTTTGCTGCTCCTCGCGGCAAGGGCGCGCTCACTTACCCCGTCCGTGCCGTTTGGAGCCAGCGTCCCGACGACTGCCGGCGCACTGGCGCACCCGTCCAATTCATGATTAGCGTGCCTAAAAAGAAACTAAAGCACGCTGTGGACCGCGTCACCATGCGCCGACGCATACGCGAAGCCTACCGACTCAACCGCCACCTGCTCCACGACATACCCCAACAAGGCATCGACCTCGCCTTCATCTACGTGGCCAACGAACTCATCGAATACAAACGCATCGAACGCTCCATATGCCGTCTGTTGGAAAAATTATCAGCGGGATACTCATCGTCCCAATCCGAGGATACCAAATCCTAATCTCTCCCCTCCTTCCCCCTTCCTGCCGCTTCACCCCCTCCTGCTCGCACTACGCCATTGAGGCCCTACGCCTCCACGGTCCCCTGCGCGGCAGCTGGCTCACCCTGCGCCGCCTTCTCCGCTGTCACCCCTGGGGCGGTAGCGGCCACGACCCCGTCCCCCCTCCGCGACCCCACCGTTGATGGGTAGTTGTAGACGCGAATGGAGTAGGCGGGTGCCATCGCTATGATTTGCGCCACCAGGCGACTTTGAAGGTCTTCGTAGGCCTCCCATTTGGTTGTGGCAGAGAAGCAGTAGATTTGCATGGGGAGGCCAGCCGGCTCGGTGGGGAGGAGGCGCACCATGGTCAGAGTGTTGTCGTTGGGGTGCGGGGCGTGGTTAAGCTCGGGGTGGGCATTGAGCATAGCGAGCACGGCGGCACGAAATTGCGTGAGGTTGGTCGTGGTGGGGTCGTTGGTGGCCGAAGTCACAGATGAAGCATCAATGTAGATGGTGTGGTTAATGCGGCGAATACCCGAAGTAATCATCCAGCGCCAGTTTTGAAACGAGGCACTGACCAGAGTGTAGGGGGGAAGCATCACCATCGTGTTGTCGAAGTTTTGCACCTTCACCGTGGAGATATTCACGTCGGTCACTATGCCGTCGGCCAAAGTGCCTGGCACGGTAATCCAGTCGCCCACGCGCACCATGTCGTTATTGCTCAGCTGAATACTCGCCACGAAGCCCAGAATAGAGTCCTTGAACACGAGCATCAGCGCCGCCGCAAAGGCACCTAAGCCAGTGAGCAGCATGGCCGGCGACTTATTGGCCAAGACGCTAATCAGGAGAATACAAATCACCACCCACACTATGCCCAAGGCGAGGTCGTAGACGCCGCGCATGGGCAAATGGCGCGAGTTGTCGCGCATGTCATAGCGCGTCCAGATGAATTTGAGCACGGCCGCCACCCCGAAGCCCACGCTCAGCAGCAGCCAGCAAAGCACGGCCTTAGTGACGGCCGCATGCCACGCCGCATTATTGTCGAAAGCGAAGGGGAGGAAGCCGAGCAGCACCAGCGGCGGAATGATGCGGCAGCACTTGCTCAGCGTGTGTTCATGGAGCAGTTCGCGGCTCCACGAGTCGTTTTTGATGCGCGCCCAGTGGCGCAGAGTTGTGAGAATGAACCAGCGGAGGATGCTACCCACGGCCAGCGCAATAGCCAGCACTATGGCAAAGTAAATCACCGACTCGAGTGTGGCCGACTGCGCGAGTCCAAGCCTACCCAAGAACCAATCAATGCCCCCAACGAGCCATTGAGCCACCTGATGCGAAGGAATCATAGCGAGGAGAGAGGTGAGAGATGAGACGTGTAAGTTATTACCTTACAACGCCCCGCTAAGCCTCAAAGTTCTCTCAGCAAGAGGGCGATAGGGCAAACTCATATAGCGGGCGGATTGCCACGTCGTAGCCGTCGAGGGTCAAGTCCTCATAGAGATGGTCGGTGAGGAGCAGGAGCGACTTAGCACCTGTTTTGCGGGCGCAATTCACCAAGCCAGCGAGTTCGCGTTGGCGGGTTTTCTCGTTCGAGATGTCGTAGGACACCTGTATGGCTATTTCTGCCTGGCGGTTGCGACACACCACGAAATCACATTCGCTGGAGCGGTCGCTATAATAATATATGTCCAGCCCTTGGTTCTTATAGCGGTGGAGCAACTCAAGATAAGCGATAGTTTCCAGTCGCCACCCCAAATTAACGCCAGCAAAGGCATCGGCGCGATTGTTCATCAGTGCCACGTCGATGGGATAGACCTTCTCGCCCGTGATGCGCAGTTGGCTCTTGGGGGAATACTTATGCAGGCCAGAGAGCATGAAGGCTTCCTTGAGATAGGCCACGTAGTTCTTCACCGTGTGGAGCGACTTGAGTTGGAACGTTTCCAGATAGGATTTGTCGGCTAATATAGTGGGTGCAATGTTGAGCAAGTGGGCGGCCAAGGCCTCAAATGCGGCAGTGTACTGTATGCGGTAGCGCTGCTCAATGTCGCGCTTGAGAATATTATCCACCAGCCCCGCAATGTAGTTGCGTTCGTTGTGGATAAACTGCACTTCGGGAAAACCGCCCTGCATCATATACTGGTCGAAAGCATTGCGACGCAGGGCAATAGCCTCGGTGGAGCGTGAGGTTATGTCAACCTCCTTCAGCACGCAATACTCGGCAAACGAAAATGGGTAGAGGGTGATTGCATTGTGGCGGCCCGTGAGGTGCGTGGCCAGTTCGCCACTCAGCAGGTTGGCGTTCGACCCCGTGATGACCACGTGCATACCTTTGCGCAGCAGGCGATTGACGAATAGATACCACTCGGGGATATTCTGTATTTCATCAATAAATAGGTGGTTGAAGTCGCCATGTATCTTGTAGAGGACTTCCAGCACATCGTTGAGGTCGTTGGCTTTGAGCGAGATGAGTCGTTCGTCGTCGAAGTTGACGTAGGCAAACTTGATGTTGGCGCGAGTCAAGGCGTTGAAGCAGAGTGTTGACTTGCCGCTACGTCGCACGCCAATCACCACCTGCGCTTGCGGGCTTGTGAGGTCGATTTGCTTCTCGGCCTCACGGTAGCAAAAACGCTGCCTTTTTTTGTATTCCAATTCCTCGGCTTGGTCGGCGAGTATGGTTTCAAGTGCTCGTTTGTCCATTAATTTCGCTAATTAGATGATTTTCAGGTGCAAAGATACAAAAAATATTTTAATCATTGCCCTATTTTACATATTTTTGCGATTTTCATTGCACTATTTTACATGTTTTGGACTTTTTCATTGCACTATTTTACATGGGGAGGGCCACTACGCCGCGCGATTTGCGGCCGTCGAGGGCTATGGCTAAGGGGGCATCGAGGCGCACCAGGCGCAGGCGTTCGCTCTCGTAGGCTGCTGGCAGCGAGTTGAGGTAGGCAAGGTCGTAATGGCCGTTGGAGCCGTCGATGGTGAAGTAGCCAGTGCCGACACTGGTGAGGTTTTGGAAGAAGTGGGTGCCTTGCGAAGGCTCGATGCGATAGCCAGGCAGCGAGCTTTCCACGATGAGGCGCGCGCCGGCTATGTGGGGCCACTTCACGGGGATACCGAGGGCAGGGTCGGAGCTACCCCATCGGCCCGGGCCGATGAGCACGTAGGCCGTACCCTCGTCGAGCAACTGCTGGTTGAGGTTCTCAATTTCGCGAGCTATGGCGGGGGTATGAGCCGAGTTGAAAGCCTCCGGCTTGACGTAGAGCACGGCCGTGACTCCCTCAATGTTTCCATTGCCCAGTGCCATATCGGAGCGGAGCAGGGCTTGCTCATCGGGGAGGGAGAGCACGCGCTCGTCGCCCGTCTCCTTCATGTCCACAATCGGGCGGATTTGCAGCCAGTAGATAGTGCCAGCGTTGGGTCCGTCCACAATGCCAGCAAACTCCACCTCCACGGGGCGCGCCATAGCCTCCTGCCCCACCTGCATCATCAGGTCGGCGGCTTGCGCCAGGGGGAACACGCCATGGTTGAGCATATTGGCAAAGGTGACCACCTTGCGGCCGAAGCCCTGGTCGGTGTCGTAGATTATCTGGTCGTTGGGGTCGAAGGTCGACACCATATACTTCAGTGAGCCATCTTGCGCCACCTGCTGCACGCGCACCGAGCGCAGGTTGCAGGCATCATCAACGGAAAGTGTGCTTGGAGCCTGAGGCGAGAGGTCGAGGGCAAGCAGGCGCGTTTGGGTGTCGCGCAGAGCCAGGTCGAGCGTGGAGGTTTGGAGCACCGACGCGGGATGCTTGGGCGAGAAGCGGAGTGCTGTGCCGCCGTCCACAATCGTCTTGCCCAGACCCACAGCCACTTGCACCACGCCCTCTTCGCTCCGCTCCAGCCCTATGGGATAGTAATTGAGCGAGCGACCCACACCCGAGAAGGAGGGGAAATAGAGGTCACCATGGCTCGTGCCCACCACTTCCTGAATGATTACCGCCATCTTCTCCTGGTCAATAACGTTGCTCGTGGCGGTCATATAGGCCTTGGAGGCGGCGTAGAACACCGACGCATAGACCGACTTGACGGCATCGCAGAGCATGCGGAGCGACTCCTCGTGTTCGCCTGGTCGGTTGGGCATCATATAGGTGGAGTATACGCCTGCGAAGGGCTGATAGTGGGAGTCCTCAAGCAGCGACGAGGAGCGTATGGCCAGCGGCTTGTCCATCACCTCGAGCAGGGCGCGGAGGTCGTCCACCAGATGCTCGGGGAGCTGCGCGGCGAGGAATGCCGCGTGGATTTCGGCATCGGGAATGGCCGATAGAGCCAGCGGATACAGCTCATTAAAACTCATAAACTCATCGAAGAGGTCGGTGCAAATCACCACGGTGCTCGGGATTGACACGTTGACATCGGTGCCCGCCACGGAGTCGAATTGCGGGTGCTTCTTGATGATTTGGTCAATGAAAGCGAGGCCACGGCCCTTGCCGCCGAGCGACCCTTGGCCTATGCGTGCAAAGTTGGAGTAGCGGTCGAAGCGGTCCTTGTGGAACACGGCCACCACACCGCGATTTTTCATGCGGCGGTAGCGCACAATAGCATCGAGGAAATGGAGGCGTGTGGCGGCCACCTCGTCGATGCTGCGGGTGCGGTGCTTCTTCACCACCTCGGCTATGGGGAACATGGCGCGGGAGTAGAGCCAACGGCTAATGTCGTTGCGCATGGCGTGATAGTAGAACGTGCGGTCGGGGATTTCCATCATGCGATATTGCAGCTCCTTGAGGTTATGGATACGCATGATTTCGGCGCCGGTGTCGGGGTCGCGCATCACAAAGTCGCCAAAGCCGAAGTTGTTGGCTATGGCCTCGCCGAGGTCCACGGGGAGTTTCTTGGAATTTTTATCGAGGAAGATACCGTTGAAGTCGCTCACTTTCAGGCGATTGTCGGACTCGCTACTCTCCACAATTATCGGCATGTAGGGGTCGCGGCTACGCAGATAGCGCGCCAACTTCAAGCCCGCTTCGGGGTCTTTTTCGCCCTCGCGCTTAAAACTGACGTCGGTGATAACCCCGAGCATATTATTCCCGAAGCGTTCATACATCTCGCAGGCCTCCTCGTAGTTGCGCGCCAGCACCACCTTGGGGCGGCCGCGCATGCGCAGCATCTGCTCGTGCTCGTTGAGAGCCTCGGTGGAGAAGTTGCGCGATTGCTTGAGCAGGAACTTATACAAGTGGGGCAACACCGACGAATAGAAGCGCACGGAGTCCTCCACTAAGAGAATGGTCTGGATACCCACGGTGTTGACATCATAGTCAGCGTTCATCCAGTCCTCGAGCAGTTTGATTATGGCCAGCAGCAACTCTACGTTTCCGAGCCAGGAGAATACGAAGTCGACGGCCGAGAGGTCCTCGTGCTCCAGGCGGTTGCTCACCTTCTTGCTGAAGGGGGTGAGCAGCACTATGGGCGTGTCGGGGTCGTGGTGCTTAATCTCCTTGAGGCCAGCGAGCGAGTCACCGATTTCCATGCCTGGCATGCAGATGACGAGGTCGTAGTTCTTGGCGGCCATAGCGCGGAGGGCATCGTCGCAGTTACCCACGCGCTCCACTCGAGGCGGCGAGGAGAGGTTGAGCGATACGTATTCAAAATAGAGCTGTTCTTCAATGCGTCCATCTTCCTCCATCATGAAAGCATCGTAGGGCGAGGCGATGAAGAGCACATTGAACACGCGCCTTTGCATCAGACGAGCAAAGGCGGTGTCGCGAAGGTAGAGTTGTTGGCCAGTGTTCATTTGCCAGCGGTGAGGGTGATGGATATAGGCTCCTGCGAGGTGATGCCGTGGAGGAGGGCATCTACGTTATCCACAGGTTTCTGTATCAGTTCGGGGATATTGAATGTGCGGGTAAATTGCAGATAGAAGTCGGCCTTGTCCTGCGGCAGACAGAAGGGCGTTTGGGCGCGACCCGTCTTGGGGTCGAAGGCGGCAAAGTGAGGGCGTGCCCAGAGTCCGTCGAGGCGCTTGGAGGAGAACACAAACCAGCGGCCCGAGGAGTCCCAAGAGTGGTAGCTTTCAATGCTGTTGGAGTTCACCTCGTCCATTTCGCGCCAGGTGCCGTTGTGCAGATCCATGATGCAGAGTTGCGCCTCGGGGTGCCAAATGGAGAAGTTGCCATAGGAGGAGCGGGTGAACATGAGCCAGCGGCCATCGGGCGAGCAGCGGGGGAAGCTCACCGAGGCAGTGTCGGCCGAGGCGGCGTAGAGGGTGCGCAGATTGGAGAAGTGCGCACCATCGAAGTCCACGGCCATGAGGTCGTAGCGCACGGAGTCGAGCGGGAAGCTGGGGTCGATGCTCTTGGCGCGGCAGAAGAAGATGGTGCGGCCGTCGGGGCTCCAGTTGGGGAAGGTTTCGATATAGTCGGGACCCATGATGCTGGAGTCGGAGTAGGCTTGGTGAGTTTCCACGTTGTAGACCATAAGATCGGCGGCCTTGTCGATCACTTCAATCGGCTTGGTGCCAGCGGAGTGGAACACCTGGCCCACATCGTTGGCCGAGAAAGCGATATACTTGCCATTGGGCGAAAAACCGGGGTAGGTGGCACCATGGTTAGCGCCAGCAAAGCGGGAGCTGATTTTCTCCACCTTGCCATTCACGGAGATGAGGGTGCCGCCTTGGGCGCCGCGCACGTGAATCATCATGCCCTGCTCGGGGTTGTTGGCCGAGAAGTTGTGGCAGTTGATACACTGCTGGTCGAAGTCCTTATTTTCGAGTATGGGGGTTTGCTCGTAGTTGGTGAGGTTGCGCTGGTAGATGCCTATGCTGCTCCAAAGCTCATAGCCGGGGTAGAGGAGGCGATACACCAGATAGTCGTTGATGGGCGTTTCGCTGATGGGGCTGAGGGCGTCGGGGGCGGCACACCATTGGCCCGCCACGCGAGCCAACACGCGCATGTAGATGTTCTTCCCCTTGGCTTGCTCAAGGAGCTTGCGCCAGGGCTTGAGGGGGAGGACTATGTCGCCCTCTTCGCCAGCAGTGACGAAGAATGCGGGTTCTTGACCTTCGAGGCCCACTTGCACCTCGTAGGCGTCGGCCCCTTCGACTGCGAGCTGGAAGGAGGGGGCGGCAATGTTGGGTGGAAAACAAGCACCGCGATATTCGGGCGACATCTCCACCGGGGTGTCGATGGGGCGGTCGGCCACTTGGGGTCTGCTGCAAGCCACCAGTGAGGCGGCAAGTGCAATCATCAGAAAGTATTTCATAGGAGTCGTAGGGTGGGGGTTAGTTAGAAGGAGAGTTCCTGGCCGTTGGGCGACACGTGATGGACGTAGTAGTAGAAGGTTTGACGCAGTTTGGGCGAGAAGTAGGCCATATTGCCCTTGCCTTGCTCGGTGAGATATTCATCGAGCAGCTGCTGAGTTTCGGGCGAGATGCGATAGCCATACTGGGCAAAAGCTTCGTCGCCAATGTGCATTTTCACCAGGGTGAGGCCTTGCTCCACTAATGGGGGCAGATAGCCCTCCTCGGGCATGGACCAATACTTGCGCATAGTGTTCCAGAATGAGCCTAAGTTATTGGCTGCGAGGAAGAACATGGCGGAATATTCGCGCGCCATCTTGTTGTTGGGGTCGTGAAGGAGGAGGTAGCTGAGGTCGCCGCCAAGGTTTTCCACGTTGTCCCAGCGGCAGTGGGGCATCACCTCGTTGGGGCCGATGTTCACGGCCAGACCAGGCACTTTACCCTCCTTGAGCCACTGCTCGAGGTCGGCCGCCTTAGAGCGGTAGAAAAGGGTGGCCTTGAGCGGGGCGATATACTTGCGGGCTTGCTGAGTCTTGCCCGAGACTATGGCATACTTGGCCAGCGAGGTGAGGTGGCGAGCGGTTTCGCCCCAGCCCACGAGGGCCTCAAATTCCCAGTGGTTGGCCGAGTTGATAGCGCCTAATTCCTCGAATACGTAGCCGCCAAACTCAGCGCGATTGCGTTCCGCCTTCCAGGGGAAGAAGAAGGATTGCGCGCCATACTTCAGGGGGAAGTCAAAGAGGTGGGTGGTGAGTTGACCAGTGTGGTAGAGGGCCAGACAGCGGAAGTAGCTCATCAGGTGGTTGGGTTCGCCCGTCACGGCTTGCTGGGTGGTGAGTTCCATCACGCGCTCCCAGTCGCGCTGGTTGAGGGCGCGTTCGGTGTCGATCATCAAGCGTTCCACGTCGCGCTGATGCACGCGGTCGTCGTGGGTTTGGTGGCGCATTTTACCCGAGGATACTTCCACGTCGCGCTCCTTCATCGAAATTTGATAGCCGGCATAGAAGATGCCGAAGAAGCAGGCCACGGAGGCAACCACAACCCACCACTTGCACTGGGGCGACCCCTTGCGCGAAGCAGCGTAGCGCTTGCGGAGCACGGGCACAACCCTCACCAGCAGGAGGCTCAGCAGCCAAAGGCCGAACACGGCGGTGAAGATTTTGATGGAGGCCACGGGAAAGCGGTCCACCTCAGTGGTGAGGAAGAACATAGCCACGGAGGGAATAGCGCTGAGCTGGAGCAAGTCGCGCAGACCAGTGAGGCGGCGAATAATTCCCTGCATCATGCAGTAGGCTCCAACGCATAGCAGCGACCACACGAGAGCACCAAGCCAGGTGTAGTAGCCAAATTGAACCACAAATTCGGTCACTGGCCACAAAATTCCATACTGGTGAGCAGTATCGCAAACATACTGCCAAGTGAAGCGAAAAAGATGGTGCTGTTCATGAAAATAGATAACATACTCATAAACAGCGAGATAGGCGACCAAAAAAGTGGCCGTCATCAAAAAAGCGACGATTGGTTTAATAAAGTTTTTCATAACACGCGCAAAGTTACGAAAAATTTTCGTACTTTTGCAGTATGATTTCACGAATTATTCCAGAAAATTCAATAAAATCACTTCGTCAGCACATCGAAAAGGCCGACAAGGTGGTCATAACCTGCCATGTTTCGCCCGATGGCGACGCCATTGGCTCCTCGCTCGGCCTGGCCCACGTGCTCAAGACTCTGGGCAAGCGCGTGATAGTAATCACCCCCGATGCAGCGCCCAAGTCGCTTCGCTGGCTCCCTGGCGCCCGCGACATTATGCCCTATAGCTCCTACGAGGAGTATGCCCGCAAGCTGCTTCGGGAGGCTCATCTCATTTTCTGCCTCGACTACAACGTTTCTTCGCGTGTGGACCGCATGGAGCAGGCACTGCTCGCCTCGCCTGCCACCAAGGTGATGATTGACCACCACAAATTCCCGGGCGACTTTGTCAACCTCGTGATTTCCCACCCCGAATGTTCCTCCACGGCTCTGTTGGTGTTTCGCGCCCTCTGCCGCCTGGAACTCTTTGACCAAATCGACCGCGATGCCGCCACCTGCCTGCTCACGGGCATGATGACCGACACTGGCAACTTCAGCTACAACGCCACCGACCCCGACCTATATATAATAGTGTCGGAACTCATCAAAAAAGGCGTGGATAAGGATATGATTTACTCCCGCGCCATCAACACCACCTCCGAGGCGGCTCTTCGACTCAACGCCTACGCCCTGAGCCAAAAGTTACAGATATTCCACGAACATGGTTGCGCCCTCATCACCCTCGACGAGGCCGAGAAGAAGCAGTTTGGCTACGAAAAGGGCGACACTGAGGGCCTGGTGAATAAGCCGCTGGCCATTCCCGAGGTGACCTGGAGCGTCTACCTGCGCGAAGACCCCGACCAAATCAAGGTGTCGATGCGCTCCAAAGGCTCCTTCCCCGTCGACCTCGTGTGTCGCGAAAACTTTGGCGGCGGTGGCCACCTCAACGCCTCTGGCGGCGAATTTAAAGGCACCCTCCAGGAGTGCATTGACCATCTGATTGCCGCTATGCCCAAGTATGACTCTTATCTCCCTGCTAAACAATGAATAAACAACTCCTCACCCTCCTGCTCCCCCTGTTAGCACTGCTCCTCGGCTCCTGCGAGGACCGCGTGACATATGCCGACCTGCTCGACACCGAAAACAAGTCGGTCAATGCCTACTTGGCTCAATATCCCATGGTGCTCGACCTCCCCAGCGACACCTCGCAATTCATCACCCGCAACAAAATCATGGAGGAGAAGGGCTGGACATGGTCCGACTCCAACCTCAAGGCGGCCACCGACCTCACGCCCTTCTATCGCATGGACAATGAAGGCCAGGTGTATATGCAAATCCTCTCCAACCCTGGCAACCCCAAAGCCAAGGAAAATCAGGAAGTATTCTTCCGCTTCACGCGCTATAATATTAATGTGTGGGCCAACTCAGGCTCCCTCATCGGCGCGGGCAACGAGGCCGACCTCGGCTCCACCCCCACCAGTCTGCGCTACAAGAACACCAACCTCACCTCCACCACCCAGTGGGGCACTGGCATCCAAGTGCCGCTCGACTATCTCGGCCTTGATTGCGAGGTCAACCTCGTGGTGAAGTCCGTGCAGGGTCCCACGCAGGAGCTATCGGCCGTATATCCCTACATCTACCATATTCATTACTACAAATCGCAAATATAATCACTAAAATATAACACATCCAACTCTATGTCACTGATTAAATCAATCTCCGGTATCCGCGGTACCATTGGCGGAGTACCTGGCGAAGGTCTCAGCCCCCTCGACGTAGTGAAATTCACCGCCGCTTATGCTAAGTTCATAGCCAAGTCTACCCCCGTCAAGACTCGCACCATCGTCGTGGGTCGCGACGCGCGTATCTCTGGCCCCATGGTGGACAAACTCGTAGTGGGCACCCTCATGGGTATGGGCTTCGACGTGGTGAACATCGGTCCCGCCTCCACCCCCACCACCGAGCTTGCCGTAGTGGGCGAAGGTGCTTGCGGCGGCATCATTCTCACTGCCTCCCACAACCCCAAGCAGTGGAACGCCCTCAAGCTCCTCAACCACAAGGGTGAGTTCCTCAACGCTGCCGAAGGTGCCGAAGTGCTCGCACTCGCTGCTGTCGACGACTACTCCTTTGCCTCGGTGGATGATCTTGGTCAGGAATACATTAATAATACCTACAACAAGCGCCACATCGACCAAGTGCTTGCACTCCCCTTAGTGGACGTTGAGGCCATTCGCAAGGCCAACTTCACTGTGGCCATCGACGCGGTCAACTCCGTGGGCGGCGTGATTATCCCCCAACTGCTCCGCGCCCTGGGCGTGAACAACGTGGTGGAACTCAACTGCGAACCCACTGGCAAGTTTGCCCACACCCCCGAACCCCTCCCCGAAAACCTCACCCAGATTGCCGACCTCATGAAGGAGGGCAAGGCCGACGTAGGCTTCGTGGTCGACCCCGACGTGGACCGTCTGGCCGTGGTGATGGAAAATGGCGAAATGTTTGTTGAGGAATACACCCTCGTGGCCGTGGCCGACTATGTGCTCAGCCACACCCCCGGCTCCACAGTGTCCAACCTCAGCTCCTCACGCGCCCTGCGCGACGTGACTCGCAGCCACGGTTGCTCCTACACCGCTTCGGCCGTGGGTGAAGTCAACGTAGTGACCGAAATGAAGCGCACTGGCGCCGTGATTGGCGGCGAAGGCAACGGCGGCGTAATCTACCCCGAACTGCACTATGGCCGCGATGCCCTCGTGGGCGTGGCCCTCTTCCTCACCCTCATGGCCAAGTCGGGCAAGAAAGTCACCGAGCTGAAAGCCGGCTATCCCCCCTATGCCATAGCCAAGAGCAAAATCGAACTCACTCCCGAAATCAACGTCGACGCTATCCTCGAAGCCGTCAAAGTGAAATTTGCCAGCGAGGAAATCACCGACATTGACGGCGTGAAGATCGACTTCCCCGACAAGTGGGTGCACCTGCGCAAATCCAACACCGAGCCTATCATTCGCATCTACTCCGAGGCCGCGACCATGGAGCAAGCCGAAGCACTGGCTCAGCAAATCAAGGACGTAATCAACTCACTGGTGTGAAATTAATCCACTATCTCATAGCGGCGGTGACCTTGCTCAGCGGGGTCGCCGCTCGCGCCTCTCAGCCAGCGCTGGTAAGGCTCTCGGTGGTGAGTATGCGTGCCGCGGCGAGCCACGCCTCCGAGCAAGTGTCGCAAGCGCTGATGGGCACCGAAGTGGAGGTGCTCAAAGAAAAGGAGGGTTGGAGCTACTGCCAGACGCCCGACGGCTACCGAGGCTGGATTATCAACCACTCCCTCACCCGCGCCACTCCCCTCGACCAGTGGCGCAAAGGTCCGCTTATGCTCGTCACCTCCCCCTATGAGCTTCACGACCCCGACCGCCGCACCGACCTCGTGGGCGGCGACCTGCTGCTCGCGCTCGGCGACTCACTGCTGCTGCCCGATGGCCGCCGCATCTACCTTGCCCCGGAGCACTATGCCCCGCTCGACTCGCTCCGCGCTCAGCCCTTCCGCCCCGAGGCACTGCCTGAATTTGCCAAGCAATATCTCGGTGTGCCTTACCTCTGGGGAGGCCTCTCCAGCAAGGGAATGGACTGCTCGGGACTTGTGCGCATGGCTCTCTGGGCACAAGGTCGCCTGCTGCCGCGCGATGCCCATCAGCAAGCCCTCTGTGGTCGCGAAGTACACCCCGACTCGCTCCGCCCCGGCGACCTCCTCTTCTTCGGCAAAAAACGCGTGACCCACGTGGCCATTTACGCTGGTCAAGGCCTCTACGTCCACGCCTCCCAACTCGTGCGCATCAACAGCCTCGACCCCGCCTCCCCCCTCTACCTCGCCCTCCCCATCCGCGCCCGCCGCCGCCTTTAATTTGGCATATAAAAAGCGCGGTCAGATAGACGGGCCGCGCTTTTATAATAAACATGAGTGAATAACGTGTATTTCAATGCGATGTAGGCTTATGCTTTGGGATATAGGTGGTTTCTATCTCGGCTGCATCTCTATATGCACGGCCATCATAGAGCAACCAATTTGTTGCCGCAAATGTGATCTGATTATACCATTCAATTTCTGTTTGGTCTTTCATGAGGCACTCTTTGGCATAGTTTTTTGAAATAACAAAAAGCTGTTGGATATTTGCCGGTGTAGGCCTTTGCGGCGCCTCGACTGCTGCTTTGAGCATTTTACGAAAAGTTTCCACAGTTAGCGGAATTATACAGCATTTCCCCCCATACATTTCTACATTTGAAATGTAAAGAGTGTAAAAATGCGCTATAGTGGCTGGATTTATCTCTGGCGCGATGAAAAAGCAATAAGTAGGTTTATTTGTTTGCTCTTTATGTTTGCCAATATGTCGTGGCACGGGTTCGCCTTCCATTTTGAACTGAAGTTGTCCGCGTGATAATGTGACCTCAACCGTTACGTCAAAATCCCCATAATCACAAATTATATCAGCCATATTCCCAAGGGCTGTATTCATCGGATTTCCTGCATCATCAAATTTTAAGTTTGCTTTGATTTCGCCGCCATTCAGCATTGTCATTGCTCGCCAAGTGTTCCATTCAAAAAACAACGATGGATCATACGAGTCCTTCATTTCATCAAACATAGAGTCTATCTCTGAATAAAATGTATAATCTTTCAATGCTTTGACATTGTCCGCTATTCTTTTTCCCTTTCGGCCTTCAATCAAACTATTTAATTGATCTTTTAGTTGATTTAAGGAAACATCAGGCCTCGTTATTACACCAAATTCAGCCTTGATTTTGTTGCGAATTTGATCCTCGTCATCAGTCAATAATTTGGGTATTGACGGATTAAATAGATAAGCCTGATAACTTTTTAGGTCATTAACAAATACAGGTTGTCGACTTATTGAAGACAGGATATATTCAACGTCTTTGATGCGTTCGGAGGCAATTGTTAGAGTCTTGCCAATGGCGGAAGCGTTAATTATGCCAGTTGTTCTAAGATGGCGCACAACAGCATCAGAATAATCTCTTAAATTACGAATTTTCTTATGGGAGGTTCTATAAATTGAGATGAGTTGATTTTGAGTGAAAAAATGAGGAGATTTTCGTCCTTGAAGAGGGAGTTTAGCGAGCTAAACGACCGATGAAAGGATGAAAAGATGCCATTTTTTTACCAAAAGCAGCTCATCAGCCGTAGGCGGTCAATTTATAGAAACTCCCTTTATATCATTGATAATTGCCTGTTGAGGCTCTAAATGGAAATACATTGCACCACCTCCAAAGAAAGGCTCAATATACCTTCCTTCAAATGCCGGGATAAACGGCTGCAACTGTGGGATTTCCTTAGATTTGCCGCCTCTATATTTGATAATCGGTTTCATATTAACTGCAAATTTACACAAAAATATTGACATATCAGTATGAACAAGACAAAAATTTAAGACATTCATACTAAAAACGTGAAAATATTAGTGCGTTTTGCATTTAGTATCACAAAAAACTGGACTATATGGTTGTTCTTTTGGCGCTTTCGGGATTTTTGCGTAACTTTGCACTGCTTTAAAGAACTATTTGTTATGGCAAACAATGAATTAGACTGGTCCAAACTCTCGTTTGGCTACGTGCCCACCGACGTGAATGTGCGCTGCACCTTCAAGAATGGCGAGTGGGGGCCTATTGAGGAATCTACCTCCGAATATCTGCCGCTGCACATGGCGGCCACCTCACTTCACTATGGTCAGGAAGTGTTTGAAGGACTCAAAGCCTTCCGTGGCAAAGATGGCAAAGTGCGCATCTTCCGCCTCAAAGATAATGCCCGCCGACTCATCGACTCCGCTGAGGGTCTGAAAATGCAACCCGTGCCCGAAGAACTCTTCTGCGAAATGGTGAAGCGCGTGGTCAAGGCCAACGAACGCTTCGTGCCCCCCTACGGCTCTGGTGCGTCGCTCTACATTCGTCCGCTCGAAATCGGCACCTCCGCCCGCGTAGGCGTAGGCCCCGCCAGCGAATATATCTTCGTGGTGTTTGTCACCCCCGTGGGTCCCTACTTCAAGTCGGGTTTTCGACCCACCAACATCTGCATCATGCGCGAATATGACCGCGTAGCCCCCAAAGGCACCGGCCGCTGGAAAGTGGGTGGCAACTACGCCGCATCGCTTGCTGCCGGCGAACGCGCCCACGAACTCGGCTACTCCGCAGTGCTCTATCTCGACCCCCGCGAAAAGAAATACCTCGACGAATGTGGCCCCGCCAACTTCTTCGCCATCAAGGACGGCAAGTATATCACCCCCGCCTCGGAGTCGATTCTCCCCTCCATCACCAATCGCTCGCTGATGCAAATTGCGCGCGACATGGGCATCGAAGTGGAACAACGCCCCATCGCCATCGACGAACTCGACAGCGTGAGCGAAGCCGCCGCCTGTGGCACCGCTGCCGTGGCCTCACCCATCGGTGAAATTCACGACATCGACCTCAACCACAAGTATATCATCAGCAAGGACGGCAACCCCGGCCCGATCACCACTGAACTCTACAACCGCCTGCGCGGTATTCAGCTCGGCGAAATCGACGACCTCCATGGCTGGAACACCATCCTTTGATTATCAAGCTATTATCGACCGCTACTATCCCGAAGGAACCCTCCTTCGGGATATCTTTATGCGGCATAGTCAGCAAGTGGCCGACCTTGCCCTCGAAGTGGCGCAACGCAAACGGCTCGACCTCGACCCCGCGCAAATACGCGCTGCCGCCATGCTCCACGATATAGGTATCTATCTCTGTTCCGCCCCCGACATAGAATGTCACGGCACGGAGCCATACATTGCCCACGGCCCCTTGGGAGCCGACCTGCTGCGCCGCGAGGGCGCACCCGAATGGGCAGCACGAGTGGCCGAACGCCACACTGGCGCGGGACTCGACGGTTTCGAACCCGAAACACTTCTCGAAAAACTAATCTGCTACGCCGACAAATTCTACTCCAAATCAGGCTCTGGCTCCCGCAAAACACCCGAGGCCGTAGCCGCCTCACTCGCCCGCTTCGGCTCTACCTCCGCCGCCCGCTGGGCTGCCCTCACTTCCCTCTTTTCCTAAACCAATCGTAGGACATCATGAGGTTGGAAATCTCGGTGGCTTCCTGAAGTTGTTCGTTGTCAGCACGGAGTTTGGCATGATTGGGGTTGAAAACGCTAAAGCCCATACCTTTGTATTGTGTGTCATTATTGCGACCCATTATCTCCACAAGCGTGGGAAAGACGTCTACCTGACCCATAGGTTCTGTTAACTGCTTGCCATAGCCGCTATTCAGTACCATAAACACAATTGGCTGCTCCTGTCCGCGGGAGGCTATGTCGCCGGCGTGGTCGGAGGCTATCGCAATTACGCTGTTGTGGTAGTGGCCTGTTGTTTTGAGGCGTTGCAGGAAGGCGGCCAGCGCTTGGTCAAAGGCGTGGCACGTGGTGTAGTAGTTTTTCAACTCCTCCGTTAAGTCGCTCTGAGCGATAAATGTAGGTGTGGGTGCGAAAGAGTCCTGATAGGGGGTGTGCATGCCGATGGTGGTAGCAAATATGAAGCTTGGGGCGGCGGTGAGGGTGTCCATCAAGGCACTGACCTGCTGAAACAGAGCTTGGTCGCGACTTATTCCCTGCTGTTTGATGTCGGAAATAAGACCGTCATAGCCATATGCCTGATTGGTCTTGGTGTGGTTCCACATGGTCGGTTTTTCGCATATTAGCTCGATGCTGTAGCGGTCCAAAACCTGAGCCAAGGAGGTGAAACTATTGTCGGCATAGTCGAGTGCCACTACGCCATCGGTGGTGGGGTATAACCCCGTGTTATACATTAATTGGCCATCGCTGGATGCACCCGCTTTGATTTGCGAGCGCATATTCAGGCATGCTGTCACCGTCGGGTCGGTGGCGAGGCTGCTCAGGCAGGGCATCACCTTCGCGCCATTCACCTCGGCATGTACGGCAAAGGCGTTAAGCGACTCGACTACGATGAAAATCAGGCTCTTATCGCGATTGGGCGCAAACACACGCTGCAAGGAGTCGTTGCTACACACCAAGGCATCATGTCGCGTCCACCAATCCTCCACCTGCGCCGCCTGCACTGCCGTCAGCTCGGTGGTCTTAAAGGGCTTAATAATAAATCGATGCCATATGTTGCGCCCTAAGAACGGCACTATCCCGCGCCGATACTCGGCATGAACGGCAAAGTCGGCTGGTGAGTTGAGCAGATAATCGCGCATAGCGTCGGTCATGGTTTGCTGATTTTTCTCGCGCTTCGCCTGTATTGCCCTCACTTCGCCGATGATTAACGGCACAACGGCCACTATCACGGCTATCGCCTTGCTTCGGGAGGAATAGCGGCCCTCCTTAACGCACTGCCGGAACACTACAAAATAACTCGCTGTGGCAAGAATGGCACCGCCGAGCATCACCGCCTGTTTGGGCTTGACCACTAAGAGAATAGACTTGTAGAGCAGCGGGTCCAGATTACCGTAGGCCAGCAGACTGGAGAACGGAATCATATCCTTGAAATAAGCCAGGTACCACCAATTGCACAGCGCATAAATTGCCACGCCCCACACGGGCAGAAGCACTGCCCAGCGCCATTTGGGCTTGAGCCAGAGATAGGGCAACACTATGGCCACCGCATTGAATGGCACCAGAGCCAGGGTGGGTAGCTGTTCGAGGATAATCCCCAGCAGAGCTAACGGCCAGATTATCGCCAAGATAGCGACCAGAAAGAAGAGCGTAGCGCCGTGCCGTTTGAGCCAATGAGTGAATTGCATATCGGGGGATTTTGTGCAAGCAAAGTTACTACAATTTTTGCTGACAACCAAGTTTAATGGCTCCTTTTGTGGGAAATTTCGATTTTTTTTAGTAAATTTGCAGCGATGAAGACCCTACTTATTGAAACTTATGGCTGCCAAATGAACGTGGCCGACACTGAGGTGGTGGCCGCTATCATGGAGATGGCTGGCTATAAATCCACTGATTGCGCCCCTGAAGAAGCCGACGCTATATTCCTGAATACCTGCTCAATACGCGACAACGCTGAGCAAAAAATCTTCGCCCGCCTGCAAGCCCTCAACGCTCTGCGCCGCAAGACGGGCCGCCCCGCCATTATCGGTGTGCTCGGCTGCATGGGCGAACGCCTGGCCGATGAACTGTGCAGCGACCATGGCGTGAACCTCGTGTGTGGCCCCGACTGCTACCTCGACCTGCCCCAGTTGATGTCTATCGCCGAAATAGGCGAAGCAGCCGTCAACGTAACCCTCTCAACCACCGAAACTTACCGCGACGTTATTCCCCGCCGCATCGGCTCCAACGGCGTGAGCGGTTTTATAAGCATCATGCGCGGCTGCAACAATTTCTGCACCTACTGCATCGTGCCCTACACTCGCGGCCGCGAACGCTCGCGCCGCCCCGAGTCGATTTTGGCCGAGGTGCGCGACCTGCGCGACCGTGGCTTTAAGGAACTCACCCTCCTGGGTCAGAACGTCAACTCCTACTGCGCCGACGAGGCCACGGGTTTTGCCCAACTGCTCACCATGGTGGCCGACGAGGCTCCCGAAATGCGCATCCGCTTCACCACCTCCCACCCCAAGGATATGACCGACGAAATTCTCACGGCCATAGCCTCGCGCCCCAACATTGCCCGCCACATTCACCTCCCCGTGCAGAGCGGTTCCAACTCGGTGCTCAAGTCAATGAACCGCAAGTATACCCGCGAATGGTATCTCGACCGTATCGCCGCCATTCGCCGCATACTCCCCACTGCGGCCATCACCTCCGACCTCTTCACTGGCTTCTACAACGAAAGCGAGGAGGACTTCCAGCAAACACTCGACCTGATGCGCGAGGTGGGTTTCGACTCCTCCTTCATGTTCAAGTATTCCGAACGTCCTGGCACCGTGGCCGCCCGCACCATGCCCGACAATGTGGCTGAGGAGGTGAAAATCGACCGCCTCAACCGCATGATTGCCCTCCAAAACGAGCTGAGCCTCGCCGCCAACCGCCGCGACATTGGCCAGACGTTTGAAGTGCTCATTGAGGGCGTGTCCAAGCGCTCCAAGGAGCAATGGGTGGGCCGCACCAGCCAAAACAAAACCGTAGTATTCAACCGCGAGCCGGGCCAGAAGGTGGGCGATACCGTTGCCGTGACCATCTCCGATGCCACTTCCGCCACACTCCTTGCCCTATGAAGCGACTGCCTCTCATCCTCCTCTGCTGCCTCGCCCTGCTCTTAGCCGTGGCCGAGCCAGTCAAGCCCGACCTGCAGCAAATCAAGGCCGAGGTGACCAATCCCCAATCGAAATACTACTACCCCAAGCTCTTAGCCGAATATCAGCGCAACGAAACCATTCAAACCCTCGAGGACTATCGCCATCTCTACCTTGGCTATCTCTTTGAGGAAGATTTCGACCCCTATCGCCGCCCCGAATATTCCGAGCTGGTGCAGGGACTATATTTCAAGTCGAAGCACCAACGCTCCGAGGCCGACTCCATCATTAAGTATGCCGAGCAAGCCTTGGCCGACAACCCCTTCGACCTGGAGCAAATCGACTACCTAATCTACGCGCTGCGCGTGAAGGGCAAAACCAACTTGGCCAATATCTGGCAATTCCGCCTGCGCCACATCCTCGAAGCCATAGTCAGCACTGGCACCGGCCTCGACCCCGAAAATGCGTGGTATGTGGTGAACCCTCACGACGAATACTTCCTGCTCAACCGCATAGGCCGCGTAGCCTCCGACTATGAGTTCCTCCCCGAGGGCATCGACCATATAACGCTCGCGCCCAAAGGCCCGAAGGACTCGCTCAACTACTACTTCAACGTGCTGCCCATGCTTCAGGAGTATCGCCTCAAGTATCCCGAATGAAGCTGATTTCGTCCTGCCCCTCCACCAATCGCGAACTGCCAGCCGATGCGCCTCACGGCTTCGCCGTCATGGCCCACACGCAGACAGCAGGACGCGGTCAGCGTGGCAACTCCTGGGAGGCCGCCCCAGGCATGAACATCACCATGTCGGTGATGCTCCGCCCGAGCAATCTCCCCGCCGCCCATCAGTTTGAGGTGAGCGAGGCCGTATGCTTGGCCGTGGCCGACCTGCTCCGCTCCTTAGGCATAGAGCAAGTGGCGGTGAAATGGCCCAACGACGTATATGTGGGCGACCGTAAAATCTGCGGCATACTCATCGAAAACTCCCTTCAAGGCACCCTTCTGGCCCGCAGCATAGCCGGCATAGGTCTCAACGTGAACCAGCTCACCTTTTGCTCCGACGCACCCAACCCCGTGAGCCTGCGCCAAATCACAGGGCAGGAATACCCCCTCGAGCCGCTCGCCGAGCGTCTGGTGGAGCTAATACTCAGTCGCCTGGAGCGCACCGACAACCACCCCGACTATCTCGCCAACCTCTGGCGGCGCACTGGCCTCCACCCCTGGCGCGACGACTCCGGCCTCTTCCAAGCCTCCATAGTCTACGTCTCCCCCACTGGCATGCTCACCCTCTCCAACTCCCGCACCTACGCCTTCAAAGAAGTTGCCGCCATGCTCTGAGTGAAAAATTTGCATAAGTGGAAAATTTTCCGTAGCTTTGCGGCATAACTTTCCTAATAACTATCACTTATGCAGAAAACTTTTACGGTACTTCTTCTCGCTGCAAGTCTCGCCGCCTCAGCCTCGGCAGCCACTCCGCTCTCCGCCCTCCCTCGTCTGCGCCAGAGCAAAACCGTCCTCAAAGCCCCCACCGGAAGCATCTGGAAAGCGGGCAAAGAGGAGATGTTTACCAGCGACGACAACAACGGTTGGGTGCTCGTGTCCACTAAAGTATCTACCTATACCCCCCAAGGATATGTGGCGACCAGCTCCCAGCAAGTCTCCGACCCCGACGGCCAATCGCTCGGCTACATGCGCGAAACCTACAACTACGCCAACCCCAACCAATATTTCACCGAGCTAATCCAAGAGCAATCCTTCGATGGCTCCACATGGACGCCGACCGAAAAGACCACCCGTACCTACGACTCGCGCCTGCCCGACGTAATCACCGATAATACTGTCCAAGCCTTCGAGGAGGGCACGTGGCGCACCACTGGCAACAGCTACCGCCGCACAATCACGCGCAACGCCGATGGCAATATCGTGTCGTCCATCATCTCTGTGCCCTACCAGGGAGAGTACGAAGAAACCGACCGCACAATCCTCACCTATGGCGATGATGGCAAACCGCACACAATCCTCCACGAGGTGCGTGTAATC
>QLIP01000283.1_pt1 | contig 33442 bp, 28 predicted proteins | sample 1769771 | NCBI WGS metagenome assembly QLIP01 (sample SAMN09428762, study PRJNA476227) | Gut metagenome, whole genome shotgun sequencing project. | isolation source: cecum | host: Rhizomys sinensis | place: China: Jinsha town of Minqing, Fujian Province | collected 2013-09-23 | reverse complement strand
ATTGTAATTCTGCACAAATAACTCCGCGTTTCGCAATTATCTATAATGTATATTAGTTTTCCCAAAATTAAGGTTTTTCACTTCGGCTGATAACATATTTATAAATTGGATTTCCCGCCATGGAAAACTTTTCCTCATATTCTGTCATGACATTTCCCTGCATCATAGCAGGCGTATTGTGCAAATCACGCGTTATGCCGCATAAATTCCATCCAGCTTCCCTTGCTTCTTCCACGGCAAAATCAAACAGCCCCCCATTATCGGTCTTAAATTCAATCACCCCGTCCCTCTTTAAAATTTTATCATACCTGGCAAGAAATTCCTTTGACGGAAGCCGCCTTTTGGCATGCCTGTCCTTTGGCCACGGGTCGGAAAAATTCAAATAAATCCTTTCCACTTCCCCTGCATCGAATGCTTCCGTAATTTCCTTTGCATCAATGCACAAAAACCTGACATTTTTCATTTTTTCCGGCTCTTTTTCCAATTTTTGGAGGGCACGCAAAAGAACACTCGTATATTTTTCAATGCCAATATAATTGATATCCGGGTGCTGCTTTGCCATATCCATAAGAAACCTGCCTTTCCCCATGCCAATTTCAATATGGATGGGATGGCAGTTTCCAAAAACGCTGCTCCATTTTCCTTTTTCCGGCTCTTTTACTACAAAACTGCTTTGCGCAACAGCTTCTTTTGAACCGGGTATATTCCTTAACCGCATACAAATCATCTCCATATTTTCATACTGTACCCCTTTTATTTATAAAAAGCAAGTAAATCATCTTAAATATTTATTATTTCTCTTATTTCTGCTTTGGTTTTATGAAAAAATAGTGTATGATGATAAAAGAGAAGTTATGGCAGAAGTGTTTTTGCATATTTTCGAAAGGATCTGAATTTTACTATATGAAATATGATAAATTTCCTATAAGATTATTATCCGTTTTTTTAATAGCCTCTCTTTTATTTACTAACAGCCTGACAGTAAAAGCAGTGGAAGATTATGCTGCTGCAGCGCAAGAGCGCAAGCTCCTTCCGATTGCCACAAATGAGATAAGCGGCTGGCCGGACGGCCCTGCCATTGGCGCACAGTCTGCTATTTTAATGGAATCTTCCACTGGCACCATCCTCTATGCCAAAAATATAAACGAATGCCTCTTTCCTGCCAGCACGACAAAAATACTGACAGCCTTAATTGCAGCAGAAGAATCCACTATGGATGAAATGGTCACTTTTTCAGAAAAGGCCGTATCCTGCTATGACTGGCGCAAAGACTCCAATTCAGGGCTTAGAGCCGGTACACAGATTACGATGGAACAGGCATTGTACGCCGTTTTGGTCGGCTCTGCCAACGATGCCGCTTACGCCATTGGGGAACATATCAGCAAAAGCATGGAAGCCTTTGCTGAAAAAATGAATGAAAAAGCCAAAAGCCTTGGGTGCCTTAATTCCAATTTTATCAATGCAAACGGCCTGCACGATGAAGCGCATTATACATCCGCATATGATCTTGCCGTCATAGCCCGTGCATTTTTCCAAAACGAACTTTTAAGCAGAATGGCAAGTACGTTAGAATACCGCATTTCTACGACTTCCACGCAAAAAAAAGAAAACGTCGTTCTTCATTGCAAAAACCAGATGTTTCCCGGGCGCACCTATGCATATGAATACTGGATTGGCGGGAAAACCGGGTACACAAGCATTTCCAGGCAGACGCTTGTATCCTGTGCAGAAAAAGACGGCATGAAACTTATCTGCATCATTATGAAAGAAGAATCGCCAAACCAGTTTACCGATACGATCGAGCTGTTTAATTACGGATTTAGCAATTTCAAGCTGTTAAATGTTTATGAAAATGAAACAAAATACACAATTGATACTTCTTCTTTGTTTAATACAGAAAATGATATTCTTGGAAGTTCCAAGCCGATTCTCTCTTTAAATACAAAAGACTGCATCGTGCTTCCGATCACGGCCGAATTTGAAGACGCTGTTTCTACGCTTGTATACGATGAAACGGACAGCATATCCGTTGCCACTATCCTATATGAATTTAGCGGCGTTCCAATTGGAAAAGCGTCCGTAGACCTTGCCATTGACAATAAGGCAGTGTTTGATTTTAAAGACCAGGCACCGGAATATGCTTCCCAAGAATTAGAAGCGGAAAAAGGAACGGATAAAACACAGAAAGAAAAACCTGTGATTTTCTTAAACATCATCCGCGTTCTTTTATCCATTGCCGGAGTTGCCGCATTTATCATTATTTTCTTTATCATCCGCGCAGCAATCCATAATTACCAGTTTGCCAGAAGGCGCCGCATGAAAATAAAAAAGAAAAAACGCAAAAAAACGCCGTATAAATTTGAAAACCTGGATTTTTAGCTCATTTATCTTTTTTGCCGTTTCGCCTTTGCTTTTTCGTAAGATTAGAGCAATTCCGTTTTTCCCGGATAAGGCTAAGCTCCTGTTCCGTGATGAATTTTAATGTCTTGACTGCGTAAACATGATTGTCCTCCGATTTGCGCAGTCTTATTTTTCCTTTAATATAGCCGTGTTTTTTGCAATATGCAGCGCAGTAATAGTGCTTCCCATTCAAAGAAAACCATTTAATTTTCCTGCGTGCCGGATTGCCGCACAAATGGCAGCGCGTGCTAAGAACTTCCCTATCTAAAATAGCGTCCTGTTTTTCTTTAAATTCCATGGAAATATATTTTGCATATTGGTCAAAGGCAATGTGCACTTCTTCTTTTCTCGATTTTGGAAGATGGAACGTGTCAAAAGATACAAACTTTTCCGTTTCCTTATTGATTCCTGCCAGCACTTTTGCAGTATAACAAGCATCACTAAACGCCCTATGGAAAGGAGCGCCTTTCTTAATACCCAAAAAATCAATTGCAGACTCTAACGACCTGCGGGATTTGCTGTCTTCATAGGCAATGCTGAACAATTTCTGCACATCCAAAAAAACAATCGGCCCTTTCGCAATCGGCTCCATCCCATAAAATTGAATATTTCTTTGCAGCTCTAATAAATCCGAAGGCCCCCATGTGCAGAAAATATAATCTTCCGCATTTCCGCACCACGCAAGAAATTCTTTGACCGCATCAGGAAATTCCCTCCCTTTTTTTAATTCTTCCATTTGGAGGTGGATAAGTTTTCTCGTAATATGGTTCATTTCTTTGTAAACCTGCGGGCATACCAGCTCATCGAATTCTTGAAGCATATTTTTATTGCTGTCTAATTTCACTGCGCCAATTTCAATGATTTCAACGGGAATATTTTTATTTTCCCCTTCTTTTCCTTGATTGCTCTGGTTCCATTCCAAATCTAAAACAATATAATTCACACTTTTTACCTGTATCGCGCTTTCTTTGAAAAGTTTTTCCATCAAAATCATTATAACTTTTTTCTCCAGCTATAGCAATTCCTTTTCAAAAATTACAAAAAAACAACATTTCTACATTTTTTTTCATAAAACACTATTCAAAAAATACAAAATGTTATAAGATATCTCTAAGTTGCTTAAACAGTTTATGATATGACGGATTTTTATAATGATTTCATCCTGGAGGTAAGAAATGTTTTTAATAGATTTGGCAATCGATATTATTTCAGTGCTTATTTTTATGCTGCCGGTTATGATACTGCTTCCAAAATATATGAAAAAACAGAAAGTAATCGTAAGAACGCCGCATAAAGCAGGGATGATTCTTTATATTATCCTCATTGCCTCTATTTTTTCCATTAACGGGATTCCTTCCCTGTTTCACATGAAGATTGAACTTGACTACAATTACATACCTTTTCAAGAGTTTTTGATTTATTACCCATCCTATTTAAAAAGCGGGATCACATTTATTTTCTTTGGGTTGATGCTCCCTATTTTTTGGAACGATAACAGAAGTTTCAAAAATACATTTTTTTATGGATTTTGTTTTTCCCTCTTTATAGAGATTGTACAGATTTTCTGTTCCAAAAGTTCTGACGTTAACGATTTGATTTTCAGTATGATCGGGCTTTTGGCCGGCTACGCCCTGTTTTCCATTTTGCATTATGCCAATGAAAATATGTTTGAAAATACCTACCTGATTTTCAGAAACAGGATGAGGACTTCTTTTCTCATACGGTATGAATTTATTTTGTATATTGTTGCAATTTTTCTCTTTATGTTCTGTTTCCAGTCTATCATTTCCAACCTGGCATGGCGGCTGATTTATACTGTTGTGCTGCTCCAATAAAGAAAAAACCCCGCATTCTGGCAGGGGTTTTCTTTTTAGTCTTCTGCTTTTCTTAACTCCTTAGGCTCTACATCAATGACATTGAAAGATTTTTTAATTTTTCTATTTGTAAAAATAACAGAAAAAATATTAGAAATTCCATTAAATATAAAAATTCCCCCAACATACATTACGCCGACTGCGGCCGTCTTAAAGGGATTTAGGATGATGACAACGCCAAGCACCGCAAGGACAAATGCCAATACCATCATAACCCACCATTTTGCATACTCTGCTTTGTATAAATCCAAAGCCTGCTTAAAGTTCTGGAAGCTGTCGATGACAATATAAATTCCTATGATGATAGGCAGGATAGATACAATAATGTTTGGGCTCAATAATAAAAATACGCCGATGACAGAAAAAAGAATGCCAACGATCAGCCCAAACTGCCCCACAAATCCAATTTCCTTATTTTTTATATACAAAAATATTTTCAATAGCCCAAAAAGCAGGATAACGGCGCCAAAAATACCGCACACTACTTTTAAAGACATTGCGGGAAACATAAAAAGCACAACGCCGATTGCAATAGAAATCAAAGATACTATAATATAACTTCTCCTGATTGTTTTCAACATAGGCATTTCTCCTTTTTGCTATTCTTTTGAAATATCTTCTATATTTTCTATATTTTCTACATCTTCTACAATTTCAAATTCTTTTTCGCCGTCCGACACTCTTTCCCGCACTTTTGCTATTTTCGCGACTGTAACATTTTCATCAAGGTTGATCATCTTCACACCGGAAGTGATTCTGCCAAGCGTGGAAATATCTTCCATCCGAAGCTGGATAATGATTCCTTCTGTCGTGATCATCATAATCTCATGATCGTTGTTGACTGCTTTGACTCCGATGACATAGCCTGTTTTTTCTGTGATTTTATAGCATTTTACGCCTTTGCCGCCGCGTTTTTGAATGGTAAATTCATTCAAATAAGTGCGTTTACCCATGCCATTTTCTGACACGATAAGCAAAGAATCGCCCTGGTGGTCAAGCTGCATGCCTACAATTTCATCCCTGTCCGAAAGATTCATGCCGATAACGCCCATGGACATTCTTCCGGTTGCCCTGACATCCGTTTCTTTAAAGCGGATGCACATGCCTTGTTTTGTCACAAGGAAAATTTCTGTATTTTTATCCGTTGTTTTTACTTCAATCAGCTCGTCATCTTCGCGCAGATTGATTGCAGCAAGGCCGTTTTTGCGTACATTGCTGTATTCCAAAGCAGAAGTTTTCTTGACAACGCCGTTTTTTGTCACCATAAAAAGATTTTTATTTTTCTCGTAATCTTTGATCGGTATGATGGCGGAAATTTTTTCCCCGGGATTTAGCATAAGAAGGTTGATAATCGCCGTCCCCCTTGCAGCCCGCCCGGCTTCTGGTATTTCATACGCCTTTAACCTGTATACACGCCCAAAATTTGTAAAAAACATAATATAATGATGCGTCGTCGTCATAAGAAGATCTTCTATGTAGTCTTCTTCTATTGTCTGCATCCCTTTGATTCCTTTGCCGCCCCGGTTTTGGGATTTAAAATTATCCACCGTCATGCGCTTAATATAGCCAAGGCTCGTCATGGCAATGACTGTATTATCCTGCGGAATCAAATCTTCCATGGAAATATCATATTCATCAAAGCCAATCTGGCTCTTCCTGTCATCGCCATATTTTTCAGCAATGATCATAATCTCTTCTTTGATGACGCCAAGAAGCAGTTTTTCATCCGCAAGGATTGCCTTTAATTCTTTAATCTTTGCAAGCAGCTCCTCATGCTCATTCTCTAATTTTTCCCTTTCCAATCCTGTCAGGGCGCGCAGCCGCATATCTACGATAGCCTGTGCCTGCACATCCGTAAAACCAAAACGGGCAATCAGCCTTTCTTTTGCTTCCTGCGTTGCGCGGCTAGAACGTATGATCTGAATGACTTCATCAATAAAATCAAGCGCAGTCAAAAGACCCTGCAAAATATGGTCACGCTCTTCCGCTTTATTCAAATCATATTTTGTCCGCCGTGTTACAACTTCTTCCTGATGCTTCAAATAATAATGAAGCATGTCAAGAAGATTCATTACCTTTGGCTCGTTATTGACAAGCGCAAGCATGATAATGCCAAAAGTATCCTGCATCTGCGTATGCTTGTAAAGCTGGTTGATGATGACATTCGCGTTAGCATCGCGGCGCAGCTCTATGACAACGCGCATGCCTTCCCTGTTGGACTCATCCCTTAAATCCACAATGCCGTCTATCCTTTTTGTCTTCACAAGCTCGGCAATTTTTAAAAGAAGATTTGACTTATTTACCATATAAGGCAGCTCGGTTACGACAATCTGGGTTTTCCCGTTTAGGAGCGTTTCAATATCGGTCACTGCGCGTACCCTGACTTTTCCCCTTCCTGTCCTATAGGCTTCTTCGCTTCCATTCGTGCCAAGAATAATGCCGCCCGTAGGAAAATCAGGCGCTTTTACAATATCAATTACTTCTTCAATGTCCGTATTTTGGCCATTTTCAATTTTATTGTCAATAATCTTAACGACAGCTTTTACAATTTCCCTTAAGTTATGGGGCGGAATATTCGTAGCCATGCCGACAGCAATTCCTGTCGTCCCATTCACAAGCAGGTTAGGGTATCTGCTTGGAAGCACAACAGGCTCTTTTTCCGTTTCATCAAAGTTTGGAACGAAATCTACCGTATCTTTGTTAATATCCGCAAGCAGCTCCATGGAAATTTTAGAAAGCCTTGCTTCCGTATAACGCATGGCCGCAGCGCCATCCCCGTCCACAGAACCGAAATTTCCATGCCCGTCCACAAGCGGATAATGCGTAGACCAAGGCTGCGCCATATTGACAAGTGCGCCATAAATGGAACTATCCCCATGGGGATGGTATTTACCCATCGTATCACCTACGATACGTGCGCATTTCCTATGCGGCTTGTCAGGCCCATTGTTTAACTCGATCATGGAATACAAAACCCTGCGCTGCACCGGCTTTAACCCATCCCTTACATCAGGAAGGGCGCGGGCGGCTATAACGCTCATTGCATAATCTATGTAAGAGTTTTCCATAGTTTTCTGCAAATCTATTTCCTGAATTTTATCAAAGATATTATCTTCCATAGTTTTCTCCATTTCTGTGCTGCTTGCGCCCATATGCATAAAAAATTTAAATTATTTATACATCTAAATTTTTCACGAATTTTGCGTTTTCTTCTATAAATTCACGCCTTGGCTCTACTTTATCGCCCATTAGTGTTGTAAAAGTCAGGTCTATTTCAGACTCTGCTTCCTCATTCATCATGACACGAAGAAGTATCCTATGCTCCGGATCCATCGTCGTTTCCCAAAGCTGCTGTGCATCCATTTCCCCTAGGCCTTTATAACGCTGTATTTTATTGTTCTGATCCCTTCCAACTTCCAATATGATTTTGTTTAATTCTTCATCACTGTAGGCATACCATACCTTTTTATTTTTTTCAAGTTTGTACAAAGGCGGCTGCGCAAGATAAACGTGCCCCTGCTTGATCAGATCCGGCATAAAACGGTACAAAAATGTCAAAAGCAATGTACTGATATGAGCCCCGTCCACATCGGCATCCGTCATAATGATAATTTTGTTGTAACGGAGTTTTGATATGTCAAAATCATCGTGGATACCCGTGCCAAACGCGGTAATCATCGCCTTAATTTCAGCATTGCCATAAATTTTATCAAGCCTTGCCTTCTCCACATTCAAAATTTTTCCGCGAAGCGGCAAAATGGCCTGCGTTGCGCGGCTTCTGGCAGTTTTTGCGCTGCCGCCCGCAGAATCCCCTTCCACAATGAAAATTTCACAGTTTTTAGGGTCTTTATCGGAACAATCTGCAAGTTTTCCAGGCAAAGACATTCCTTCTAAAGCAGTTTTACGCCTTGTCAGATCCCTTGCTTTCCTTGCCGCATCCCTTGCCCTTTGCGCAAGAATGGATTTTTCACATATAATTTTGGCAATCGCAGGATTTTGTTCAAGAAAATATGTCAGCTGCTCGCTTACAATCGTATCAACCGCGCCTCTTGCTTCTGAATTTCCAAGTTTCTGCTTCGTCTGCCCTTCAAACTGCGGGTCTTCTATTTTGATGCTTATAATAGAAGTCAGGCCTTCCCTAATATCTTCTCCTAAAAGGCTTGCTTCGCTTTCTTTCAACAATTTATTCGTCCTTGCGTAATCGTTAAATGTTTTCGTAATCGCATTTCGAAAACCAGAAAGATGCGTGCCTCCTTCCGGCGTATTGATATTGTTTACAAAGCTATAAGAGCTTTCCGTATAAGAATCGTTGTGCTGGAAAGCGACTTCTACATAAATATTATTCTTTTTTCCTTCAAAATATAAAATATTTTCATAGAGGGCTGTCTTGCTTTTGTTTAAATAAGTCACAAATTCCTTGATGCCGCCCTCATAATGAAATTCTTTTACAACTTGCTTCTGCCCTTCTTCTACACGGTCATCCCTTAAAATAATCCGCAGATTTTTCGTAAGAAAAGCCATTTCACGAAGGCGCTGTTTTAATACATCAAATTCATAAACTATCGTTTCCTGAAAAATAGAGGCATCTGGTTTAAATGTGACTTTTGTCCCCGTCTTATCTTTTTCGCATTCGCCAACGATAGTAAGCGGAAAACTGACATTTCCTCTCTCATAACGCTGTTTATAAATGCTGCCTTCCTGATAAATTTCCACTTCCAGCCAATCTGAAAGCGCATTTACAACAGACGCGCCAACACCGTGCAGCCCGCCGGATACTTTATACCCCCCGCCGCCAAATTTTCCACCGGCATGCAGTATCGTAAATACGACTTCCACTGCGGGAATGCCCGCTTTCTGGTTAATTCCAACAGGAATGCCGCGCCCATTGTCTACGACTGTCACGGAATTATCTTTGTTTATTGTAACGTCAATCGTATCACAAAATCCCGCAAGTGCTTCATCCACCGCGTTATCTACAATTTCATATACAAGATGATGCAGTCCCCTAGAAGATGTTGTACCTATGTACATGCCGGGTCTTTTCCTTACAGCCTCTAACCCTTCCAAAATCTGTATTTGGTCAGCTCCATATTCTGTATTCATATCTGTATTCATATCCATCTCCATTCCAGGCAGCTTATTGATACAGCTTACCCTAGTTTTTAAGGCTTAATTTTCAACACTTACTTTACCTTGCGCTACTTTATAAATCCTATTGATTTCAAACCTGTTATTTACAAATTCATCAAGGCCGGTGCATGTAATAATCGTTTGCACATCGTTTATATTATTCAACAAGTGATTTTGCCTGCTGCTGTCAAGTTCAGACAAAACATCGTCTAATAAAAGCAAGGGCGTATCGCCCGTTGTTTTTTTTACCAATTCTATTTCTGATAATTTCAAAGAGAGCGCCGCAGTCCTCTGCTGCCCCTGCGATCCATACTTTCTTATATCAATGCCATCCACGATAAAGCAAAAATCATCCCTATGCGGGCCAGTACACGTCTGTTTTAGCCTGATATCTTTTTCCTGGCATTCTTTTAACCGGCTGGAAAAATTCTCTACATCCACATCCGGCTCATATTGGATTACCAAATGTTCTTTGCCGCCGGATAATTTATAATGCAGCTGCGCAATAATTTCATTTAACTGCGCGATAAATGCCCTTCTCCTTTCGATGACCTGGCTTCCGTAAGAAACTAGCTGTAAATCCCATATAGAAAGCGTATCACGCAGCGTCTGGTTTACATAAAGATCTTTTAATAATTTATTTCTCTGGTTGATTATTTTATTATAATGATTCAAATTATACAGATAAAATTTATCCAGCTGGCAAAGCTCCATATCAATAAACCTTCTTCTTTCTAAAGGTCCGCTTTTGATAATGGAAAGGTCTTCAGGGGAAAAAAATATGACATTGAGCAAGCCCATCAGCTCTGCGGCTTTTTTTATTTTTTGATGGTCAATGGCAATTCCTTTTGACTTAGAACTTCGGATATGCATATCGATTTTATGTTCTAAATCTTCTTTTTCTATGCAAGTCCTAATATGCGCTTCATCGTGCCCAAACTGTATGACTTCTTTATCCTTGCTCCCTTTATGGGATTTTGTTGTAGCGGACAAGTAGATGGCTTCTAATATGTTCGTCTTCCCTTGCGCGTTAAATCCATATAAAATATTCGTCCTGCTGTCAAAAGTAAGGGTCAGATTGTCATAATTTCTGAAATTTTGTAATTCTAAAGATTTGATAATCATTTTATGATTTTAATTTCCTCTCCATCAAATAAGACAATATCCCCATCATACAGCTTCCTGCCACGCCTGTATTCCATTTCCCCATTGACTTTTACAAGACCGTCAGCAATGTGCATTTTGGCTTCGGCGCCATTTTCCACAAAGCCTGCTGCTTTTAATGCCTGTCCAAGCTTAATATAATCTTCTTTCAATATGATCGTTTCCATGGCTTCTCCATTTTAATTGACTACCGCAAAGTTTACAGGAAGTATCATATAAATATAAGATTCATCATCTGCCCTTATAAAACAGGGAGTTCTTGAATTGACAAAATAAACGTGTATCGTGTCATCATCAATGACACGCAGGGCATCAATCAAAAACTTAGGGTTAAACCCTATCATCAAATCTTTTCCTTTTTTGTCAATATCAATTTCTTCATTCATGCTTCCTATGATGGAATTTAATTTTAATTCCATCATGCCATCTGTAATATTGATGATGACAGGCTTTTTATCGCCTTCTTTAATTAAAAGCGTAGCCCTGTCGATGCAGTTTAAAAATTCTTTTTTATTGATTGAAATTTTTGTTTCATAATCATTAGAAAGCATCCATTGGTTAATATTAAAATATTCCCCTTCAATAAGCCTGGAAACGACTGTAGTATTATCAAATTCAAACAGCACATGCTTATCCGTAAAGAAAATTGTGACATCCTTGTCAATATCCCCGGATAATATTTTGCTTATCTCACTTAATGTTTTGCCCGGAATTACAACTTTTCTATGCGGATAACTGTCTTTTAAAAAGATTTTACGGATAGAAATCCTATGGCCATCAAGGGAAACAACTTTTAATTCATCTTCATTTATTTCAAACAATTCCCCTGTCATCAATTTATTGTTTTCATTATCGCCAATGGAAAAAATCGTCTGCCTTATAATTTCCTTTAAAGTAAACTGGGAAATGATGACCGATTCTTCACTTTCAATCAAAGGAAGGTAAGAAAAATCTTCCCCTGATTTTCCTATAATATTGAATTTTGACTTTTCACAGGTAATTGTTGTCTTAAACGTAGGGTCTGTTATGATCGTAATTTCATTGTCGGGAAGTTTTCTGACAATTTCTAAAAATATTTTGGCATCTAGCGCAATGACACCTTTCTCAACAATATCCCCTTCTATGACTGTTTCTATCCCAAGATCCATATCGTTTGCTGTCAGCTTGATGTTTCCTTTCGTTGCATCTATTAAGATACATTCTAAAATAGACATCGTTGTTTTATTTGGCACAGCTTTCGATACAATCTGAACTCCGTTTAAAAGATTAGATTTGGAACAAATAATTTTCATTGCCGATAACTCCCTTCTGTTTGTTTTTCATTTTTCTATTTATAAAAAGCATATTATATATTATAAAATCAGTAGTCTTATTCTTAATGGCTGTGGAAATGTTCATAACCTTATCTATTATACTATTTATCAAGGAAAATGAAAATGGTAATTGTGAGAAAAACTTTTGACAAGCTATGGATAACTTATCATTTATAAACATTCTTAGTTTCAGTTTTTTGCTTATCTTTACAGTACTTTTTTATAAACATTCTATAAACATGCTATATGCAGCTTTTACACATCATTTTGTTTATAAATGATCAGGAAGGCAGGAGTTTCTTTCTTATAGCGGATATTTTATTTGCTATTTCCTCATTTTCTTCCATTTCTTTTTTTATTTTTTCCACACCATGCATAATCGTGCTATGGTCTTTTTTGCCAAGTATCCTTCCTATGCTGATAAAAGAAGAATCAGTCAGTTCCCTGCAAAGATACATGACAATCTGCCTTGGCATGACAAATTCCGCATTTCTTTTCTTTGAAGTAATGTCGGAAGGACTTACGCCAAAATGATTGCATACTGTTTCTATAATAAGGACTGGTGTGACCGGTTTTGCCTTGTCAGGATAAATGACGTCTTTTAAAGATTCTTCCGCAAGGTCAAAATTTAACTCCTGATTATTTAATTTGGAAAATGCGACTACTTTATTAAAAGCGCCTTCTAATTCCCTTATATTTGATTTTACATTGTCGGCAATGTACTTTAGTATATTGTCATCAATCAATTTTCCGCACATTTCCGCATTTTTCCGCAGGATTGCCATTCTTGTTTCATAATCTGGCGGCTGGATATCGGCAATTAATCCCCATTCAAACCGGGAACGAAATCTTTCATCTAAAATTTCAAGTTCCTTGGGAGGCTTGTCCGATGATAAAATAATCTGTTTTCTTGCTGCATGGAGTACATTAAACGTATGGAAAAATTCTTCCTGTGTGCTTTCTTTTCCTATGATAAACTGGATGTCGTCGATTAAAAGAACGTCTACAGTCCTATATTTGCTGCGCAGGTTTGTCATATCTGTAGCGTTACCGCTTCTGATAGAGGCGATCACTTCATTTGTAAATTCTTCGGAAGTCACATATAGCACTTTTTTGTCAGGATTCTGTTCTAGTATAAAATATCCGATAGAATGCATCAAGTGTGTTTTGCCAAGCCCGGCACCCCCGTAAATATAAAGGGGATTGTAAGATTCCCCGGGGGATTCCGCTACCGCAAGCGCTGCGGAATGGGCAAACCTGTTATTGCTCCCTACGACAAACGTATCAAATTTATATTTTGAATTTAAGTTTGCCATTTCATATTTAGCGTTGTAATTGGTCATTTTTAACTGCTTCGTATTTTGAATATCTATATTTTTTTCCAATATAAAAGAAATTTCATAATGATGTTCCATCATTTCCGTAATCGTAACCTGGAAATAGCTTTTATATTTATTGGATATATAATTTAGGGCGTGCGCCTGGTCTGATGGTATTAAAATAGTCACGATATCATTTTCCACGCTGTAGCAGTTTAACTTTTCCAGCCATGTATGGTAAGAGATATCCGACAGCTCATATTCTTTTTTTACGATTTTTTTAATTTCTTCCCATTTTTCCTGTATCAGATGCATAGGTAATCTCCTAACATAAAATCTCTCAACTATATATTACTCTAAATAAAAAAAAATTTCAAATAATTTATTTGCATAATTTTTTTATAAAAAAAAGATATCAACATAATAAGCACAAGTTATCCACAATAATTGCTGAATTTTGTGGATATATTTACTTGACGTAAAACTTTCTTTCTTATATAATTGTAACGGTATTTTCCGGTACAGGCTTTGCGTAGTTTGAGTTAAATGACAGGAATTTTTGATAGAATGGAAATAAGGAGGTGTTTCTCACATGAAAATGACATATCAGCCTAAAAAAAAATCAAGATCTAGAGTACACGGCTTTAGGGCAAGGATGAGTACTCCCGGCGGAAGAAAAGTTTTAGCTTCCAGAAGAGCAAAGGGAAGAAAAAGATTATCAGCATAGACCGCGTAATGTGGTCTATTTTTCTCTAGCATTATAATTAGCGGAAAAATTATGATTTTATGAAAAATTCAGAATCTTTGAAAAAAAACGAGGATTTTAAGCTTGTTTACCGGATGGGAAAATCTTATGCAAACAAATATTTTGTGATGTATGTACTGGAAAATCATCTGCATAAGAACAGGCTTGGAATATCTGTAAGCAAAAAAGTTGGAAATAGTGTTGTAAGGCACCGCATTACAAGACTGGTAAGAGAAAGCTACAGACTGCATGAAAATATATTTAATAGTAGTTTAGATATAGTAGTTGTAGCAAGGGCTGGCGCTTCTTCCATAAAATATACGGAAACAGAAAGTGCATTATTGCATCTTGGAAGGCTTCATCACATTATAAAATAATATTTTTTATTGTTATTATTATGAAAAAAATTATGATTTCTTTTATAAAGTTTTATAAAAAGTATATTTCTCCAATGAAAAGCACGAAATGCCCTTATATTCCTGTATGTTCTTCGTATGGATTAGAAGCGGTCGAAAAATATGGCGTTTTTAAGGGCGGGTTTTTGGCGTTATGGAGAATCATAAGATGTAATCCTTTTTCAAAGGGCGGGTATGATCCCGTTCCGTAGCATTTACCGGAGGCAAAGGCCAAAAATAGGAGGATGAAAATTGTCGATCATAGTACTAACACAACAATCAGGATTTTTAGGGCCAATTGCAATAATACTTGGCATTTTGATGGATGGAATTTTTAATTTTCTTAGTATGATAGGTATTCCAAATATAGGCCTGTCTATTATTTTGTTTACCGTGGTCATTTATATGTTTATGATGCCGTTGACGATAAAACAGCAGAAATTTTCAAAATTATCGGCTAAGATGAATCCTGAAATCCAGGCAATCCAGGCAAAGTATAAAAATAAGAAAGACCAGGAATCTTCTATGCTTATGAACAGCGAAATGCAGGCGGTTTATAAGAAATACGGTGTTTCTCCTACAGGAAGCTGCCTTCAGTTATTGATTCAGATGCCGATTCTCCTTACGTTGTACCGTGTCATTTATGCAATTCCTGCTTATGTAGGAAAGGTAAAAGACGCTTTTCTTCCATTAGTAGGAAAACTGATCACGCAGCAGGGGAGTGCTGAATTTATCCAGGCTTTTAAAAGTACATCGTATTATTCCAAACAGTTCCAAAATGAACTTTTTACAAGCGGCAATATAGAGTATATCCAGAATACTTATATTGATGTGTTAAACAGGGCTTCCACTTCTGAAATTTTAAGCATTGCTGATAAATATCCGAATCTTAAAATGGATGTATCAAATATGCTGGAAACATTGGATAGGTACAACAATTTTTTAGGGTTAAACATTGCAAACTCACCTTCTTACATTATAAAAGAAGCGTTCCAAAGCGGCGCGTGGTTTTTAATTGCAGCTGCTGCGTTAATTCCAATTTTGTCGGCTGTCACACAGTGGATCAACGTAAAATTGATGCCACAAGCATCTAACAATAGCCAGGACAACCCTTTAAATTCTTCTATGAAGACAATGAATAACGTTATGCCGCTCATGTCAGCTTTCTTTTGCTTTACGCTGCCTGCTGGCATGGGACTTTACTGGATTGCTGGGTCTGTGATCAGGACAGTGCAGCAGATTGCCATCAACAAGCATATTGACAAAATTGACATTGATGAGGTTATAAAAAATAATATTGAAAAGCAGAAAAAGAAAAACGAAAAGCTGAAAAAAGCAGGCATTAACACAGGAACGCTTTCTAGCTATTCTGGAATGAGTACGAAAAGTGTAACTTCAAATTCTTCTAATAGAAAGCAGCTGACGGCTCAGGAAAGAGAAGAATTGATGAAAAAAGCGGAAAAGCACAGGGATAAGAATTATAAGCCCGGAAGCATTGCAGCAAGGGCAAATATGGTAAAAGATTATAATGAAGGCAATAAAAAATAAAAGGAGGCAATTCTTATGGAATATATTGAAATATCAGCTAAAACAGTCAGTGATGCAATTACAGAAGCGTGCCAGAGATTTTCGATTCCAAGCAGTAAGCTGGATTATGAAGTGATAGAAGAAGGATCTTCCGGCTTTCTTGGTTTTAATGCAAAGCCTGCTGTGATTAAAGCAAGGATAAAAGATATTTTAGAAGACAGGGTGAATGATTTTTTAAAGGGCGTATTTGAAGCAATGGATCTTACTGTTGTAATCCATATGTCTTACAAAGAAGAAGATAATTCCCTTGACATTGAATTAAGCGGCGACGAAATGGGCGTTTTGATTGGCAAGAGAGGACAGACTTTGGATTCTTTGCAGTATCTTGTATCCCTTGTGGCAAACAAAGGCTCAGAAAATTATATTAAAGTAAAAGTTGATACAGAAGATTACCGGAAGAGAAGAAGGGAAACATTGGAAAATCTTGCAAAAAATATTTCTTATAAAGTAAAGAGGACGAAACGCCCTGTAATTCTTGAGCCGATGAATCCTTATGAGAGAAGGATCATTCATTCAGTTCTTCAAAGTGATAAGTTTGTTACGACGCATAGTGAAGGGGATGAGCCTTTTAGGCATGTTGTTGTGACGTTAAAGCGGTAAAAAACTCATATGGGACTGCTGCATTTATAAATTGCACAGTCCCATTTTTCCCATTATGGCAGATTTTAAGTGTAGGCAGCAAAGATGATGATAAAAACAGATACGATAGCTGCAGTCGCTACAGCGATGGGCAGTTCAGGAATTGGGATTATAAGAATCAGCGGCAAAAATGCGCTTGCGGCTGCGGATGCTATTTACCGTGGCAAAAAAGATGGAAGTTTAGGCAAACGTTTAGAAAATGTAAAAAGCCATACGATACATTATGGTTTTATTTATGATGGAAATGAATTGGTCGATGAAGTGATGGTATCTGTCATGAGGGCGCCAAACAGTTATACTACAGAAGATACTGTTGAAATCAACTGCCATGGCGGTATTTTTATTCTCAATAAAATTTTGGCGCTTGTGCTAAAAAACGGCGTAAGGCTGGCCGGGCCGGGAGAGTTTACAAAGCGTGCTTTTTTAAATGGAAGAATTGATTTATCAAGGGCAGAGGCTGTGATGGATTTGATTCAGTCAAAAAATGAATTTGCCCTGCAGTCTTCTTTGAAGCAGTTAAAAGGCTCTGTTTTTTCTATTGTAAAAGAACTTCGGGAAGAAATTCTTTATGAAATTGCTTTAATAGAATCCGCTTTAGACGATCCTGAACATATGGCGATAGAAGGTTATTCTGATAGGATTTTGCCTAAATTAAACGCCATTTTAAGCCGGTTGGAGAAATTGATTGCGTCTTCTGATAATGGCAGGATTTTAAAGGAAGGTATTCATACTGTAATAGTAGGAAAACCAAATGCCGGAAAATCTTCGCTTTTAAATGTCCTTCTTGGGGAAGAGAGGGCGATTGTTACAGATATTGCGGGAACTACGCGGGATACGCTGGAAGAATCCGTAATGCTTGGCGGCATCAGTTTGAATATTATTGATACGGCGGGAATCCGTCCTGCCAAAGATGCCATTGAAAAAATCGGGATAGAAAAGGCGAAACGCTGTGTAAAAGATGCGGATCTGATTTTGTATGTTTTGGACGCTTCGGTGCATTTAGATGAAAATGACAGGGATATCCTTTCACTTATCTGTCAGAAAAATATGATTATTTTATTAAATAAAACCGATCTGCCCACAGTCATTACAAAAGAAATGGCGTACAGGGAAATAGAGGATATTTTTTTAAAAGAAAATATAGAAAAAAAAGACGGCATTCCTTTTTTGGAAATATCCGCAAAAGAAAATACAGGAATTGATGCGTTAGGGCAGATGGTGAAAGAAATGTTTTTTCACGGGGAGATTTCTTCCCAGAATGAAATATTCATTACGAATATGAGGCATAAAGAAGCGATGAAAGATGCTTACGAAAGCCTTCTTTTAGTTAAAAAAAGCATAGAAGATGGCATGCCGGAAGATTTTCTTTCAATCGACTTAATGGGTGCTTATGCGCATCTTGGAACGATCATAGGGGAAAAAGTGGAAGATGATCTTGTCAATAAAATTTTTTCTGAATTTTGTATGGGAAAGTGATATTGTGAAAATCCAATAATTTAATTATATTTGTAGGTTATAGAAAGGGCATGGTTATTTTGTGAAAGAGCATGAATTTGTAGAGGATATTGTAGATGTATGCGTCATTGGCGCGGGCCATGCCGGATGTGAGGCAGCGCTTGCTGCTGCCAGGATTGGCCTTGAAACTGTCATTTTTACGGTCAGTATTGACAGTATCGCCCTTATGCCGTGCAATCCGAATATCGGCGGCTCCTCAAAAGGACACCTTGTGAGGGAAGTGGATGCCCTTGGCGGTGAGATGGGAAAAAATATTGATAAAACTTTTATACAGTCTAAAATGTTAAATGTATCAAAAGGCCCTGCTGTCCATTCCCTGCGTGCACAGGCAGATAAATCGGAATATACAAGACAAATGCGAAAAGTTTTGGAAAATCAGGAACATCTTACAATAAAGCAAGGGGAAGCAGTCGATATTTTAACAAAAAAGCGTGAAGATGGAACTTTGGCGGCTGTTGGCGTTAAACTTTATACCGGCGCCATATACCAGTGCCGTGCTGTTGTGCTTTGCAGCGGCACTTATTTGCGTGCAAGGTGTCTTTGCGGGGAATCGGTGACTTATACCGGGCCAAACGGCTTACAGTCTGCGGATCATTTAAGCGATTGCTTGAAAAACCTTGGCATTTCGCTTAGGCGGTTTAAGACAGGAACACCTGCGAGAATGGACAAGCGTTCCATTGATTTTTCGAAAATGGAAGAACAGTTTGGCGATGAGCGCATAGTGCCTTTTTCTTTTTCTACGGATCCGGAAAAAATACAGATTGCGCAGGCATCCTGTTACCTTACTTATACGAATGAAAAGACGCACGAAATTATTAGGAATAACCTTAGCCGTTCCCCGATTTATGCAGGGATTATCGAAGGTACGGGGCCTAGGTATTGTCCTTCGATTGAGGATAAAGTAGTAAAATTTGCTGATAAAGACAGGCATCAGGTGTTTATTGAGCCGGAAGGCATTCATACGAATGAAATGTATGTGGGGGGTATGTCTTCTTCTATGCCGGAGGATGTGCAGCTTGCGATGTACCGCACAGTTCCTGGCTTAGAGCATTGCAAAATCGTCAGAAATGCTTACGCGATCGAATATGACTGCATCAATGCAAAACAGCTTTATCCGACTTTGGAAGTTAAGGATATCCGCGGGTTTTTCTGTGCTGGACAGATAAATGGCAGCAGCGGGTATGAAGAAGCGGCAGCGCAAGGCATTGTTGCAGGGATTAACGCGGCAAAGTACGTAAAAGGCGAACAGCTTATGACGTTAGACCGTTCCGAGGCATATATTGGGGTATTGATCGACGATCTTGTGACAAAAGAAAATTTTGAGCCTTACCGGATGATGACTTCAAGGGCGGAATACCGGCTGCTGCTTAGGCAGGATAATGCCGATTTGCGCCTTCGCAAAAAAGGGTATGAAGCAGGATTGGTAACAAAAGAGCTATACGAGGCAGTCTGTCTGAAAAAAGAAATGATAGATGCAGAAATAAAGCGGTTAAAAACTGTTTTTGTCGGGGCAAGTAAAGAAATACAGGATTTTTTAATTTTGCATAAAAGTTCCCCGCTAAAGACAGCGGCATCGCTTGCGGAATTGGTATGCAGGCCGGAACTTTCGTATGAAATGCTGGAAGAAATCGATTCTGGAAGAAAAAAACTTCCAGATGGCGTAATAGGGCAGGTAAACATTGAGATTAAATATGAAGGGTATATTACAAGGCAGCTTCATCAGGTAGAGCAGTACAAAAAAATGGAAAAAAAGCTCATTCCTGCGGATATTGATTATAATGACATAAAAAGCCTCAGGCTGGAAGCAAGGCAAAAACTCCTTTCGCACCGTCCTCTTTCCATAGGGCAGGCATCCCGGATATCGGGCGTAACACCGGCAGATATTTCTGTTTTAATCATATACTTAGAGCATTTGAGGGGCACATGAAAAATTATAATACGTTTCAATTTGAACAGGACTTGCATGCACTTGGCATTGCATTGGAAAAACGCCAGATCAGCCAGTTTTTATTGTATTATGAATTATTAAGCGAGTGGAATGCCGTTATGAACCTGACATCGATTACGCAGTATGAGGAAGTGTTAAAAAAGCATTTTATTGACAGCCTTTCGGTTGTAAAAGCGTATCAGGCAGCAGGGGAGGAAATTCCTTTTGCAAAAAAGAAAATGACGCTCATAGATGTTGGCACGGGAGCTGGATTTCCGGGCGTTCCGCTAAAAATTGCATTTCCTTGTTTGAAAGTGACGCTTTTGGATTCTTTGCATAAAAGAGTCCGTTTTTTGCATGAATTGATAGAACAGCTTGCGCTGACGGATATAGAAGCTGCCTGCGGGCGTGCAGAAGATTTTGTAAAATCTGCCAACAAACGGGAATCTTATGATCTTTGCGTATCCCGCGCAGTCGCGAATCTTTCCGTGCTTGCAGAATATTGCCTTCCTTTTGTGAAACCGGGTGGAAAATTTATTTCTTATAAATCGGAAAAATCGGCGCAGGAAATAGGACAGGCAGAAAAAGCAGCCACGCTCCTTGGCGGAAGCATAGATACCCCGGTGGGGTTTATGCTCCCCAATTCTGATATTTACAGAAACATGATCGTCATAAACAAAATAGCCAAAACCCCAAAAGATTTTCCAAGAAAAGCAGGAATTGCAGCAAAAAATCCTATTGTTTAATTTTGATTTGGAAATTATAATGGTTCTATAAAATAGAGAAGGAAAGGGTGTGGTTATTAAGATGGAAATAAAAGGGGTAAATTTTGGTAACTGGCTTGTTTTGGAAAAATGGATGAGTCCGGCTTTGTTTGATGGGACGACGGCGGATGACGAGTATTATCTTCCAACCCAGCTTTCACCGGAAGTATATGAGGCAAGAATAAAAATACACCGCAGTGAGTATATAACAGAGCGTGATTTTGCGACGATCAAGCGGATTGGCCTTAATTCTGTCCGTATTCCGGTTCCTTATTTTATTTTTGGTGACAGGCCGCCTTTTATCGGCTGTATTGAAGAACTTGACAAAGCATTTTCATGGGCAGAAAAATATGATATAAGCATTTTGATTGATTTACATACTGCTCCCATGAGCCAGAATGGATTTGACAATGGCGGCATCAGCGGGGTATGCCGTTGGAGCCAGATGCCGGATGAAGTAGAGTTTGTATTAAATGTATTGGAAAAACTTGCGAAACGCTACGGATCCAGAAAAGGGCTTTTAGGAATTACGCCGATCAATGAACCGGTTACAGAGCCAATGTGGGATATCATTGGGGTACAAAAAAGGTATGCGCCGGCAGATAAAGAGCTTGCCGCCGGAAGCGCACCAAATACAATGGAATTTTTGAAAGATTTTTACAAAAAAGCGTATGACAGAATCCGTCTTCATATCGACGAGGATAAATACGTAATATTCCATGATGCATTCCGCTTAAAAGACTGGAAAGAATTTTTTGCAAAAGGGCAGTTTAAAAATGTCATGCTTGATACGCACCAGTATTTGATGATGGCGGAAATGTTAGGCTGCAGCCAGACGCTTGAAGGCTATGTAAAATATATTCAGGAAGTTTTTGCGAAAGATATGGCAGAAGTCCAGGAATATATTGACGTTATATGTGGAGAATGGTGCCTGTTTAACAGCCTTGCAGTAGGCGTTGATACAAAGGGCGGCCAGAGTTCGTTAAACGGCATGGATTTTACAGAAAACAAGGAAACTATGAGTGCCGATGAAAAGCGGCATTTATACAGCCAGCTGGCCAAGGCGCAGCTTATGGCATGGAAACAGGGATCCGGCTATTATTACTGGAGCTATAAGCTGCTGCTTGATACGGTAAATGAAAAAAACTGGATTGGCTGGGACTGCTGGGATTTGGGTAAAAGCGCGGATGAAGGCTGGTTTCCAATTGGCGGCTGATCAATATTGAAAGAACGTGAGGAAAAAATATGATAAAAAATCCGATATTTCCTGGATTTCATCCGGATCCTTGTGTCTGCAGGAAAGGGGATGATTATTATGCGGCCGTTTCTACTTTTGAATGGTTTCCGGGTATCCCTGTATATCATTCAAAAGATTTAAAAAATTGGGAACTGTACACCCATGTTTTACAGGATGATGAAAAAGTAGATTTAAAAAAGCTGCCAAGCGCAAAAGGCATCTGGGCGCCTTGCCTGACATACTGCGAGGCAGAAGATTTGTTTTATGTAGTATATGGGATTATGAATTCCATGAATGCCAGGTATTTTGACATTGATAATTTTATGATTACGGCGAAAGATATGAAAGGCCCGTGGAGTGAGCCTGTTTATTTGCACTCTGCTGGATTTGATGCATCTCTTTTCCATGATGGAGATGGAAAAAAGTATCTTGTTTCGCTGGAATGGGAAACAAGGCACAATTATGAAAAACCGGGCAAAATCTGTATGGTGGAATACGATCCTGTGCTAAAGAAACTTGCAGGCTTTCCTAAGCGTATCTGGAATGGCGGTACTGACAGGGGATGCATCGAGGCTCCGCATCTTACAAAAAAGAATGGATATTATTACCTGATGTGCGCGGAAGGCGGGACGGGCTACAATCATTGTGTTACAATGGGGCGTTCGCAAAACGTATGGGGTCCTTATGAGCGCGATCCGAAAAATCCTATTGTTACGAGCATGCCGGGAGAATCGTTTGAGCGGCACAATACAGACCATTTAAAGCCGCAGTATTATAACCCGGAAACCATTCTGCAAAAATCCGGCCACGGAAGCTATGTGGAGCTGCCTACGGGAGAAGTCTACCTTCTTCATTTGTGTGCGCGTCCTTTTGTGCCGGAGCTTCGCTGTACGCTTGGACGCGAAACGGCGATTCAGAAAATGGCATGGACGGATGACGGATGGCTTAGGATGGCAGATGGCAGCAGCCTTGCCAAGGAAGAAGTGGAAGAAAGCATGCTTCCTGAAACTCCTATGCCCCGCCTGCCTGAGTTTGATGATTTTGATTCTGGAAAATTGGGCAATTTTTATTATGCTCCCCGTATTATGCCGCATCGGTTTGCGGATGTGAAAGCACGGCCAGGTTATGTGCGCATCCGTGGGCAGGAGTCAAGGACATCTTTGCATAAAGTGAGCATACTTGCAAGGAAGCTCACAAGCGTTCATGCACGCATTACGACAAAAATGGAATTTCTGCCAAAGGTGCATCAGCACAGTGCCGGATTGATTTTGTATTATGATAACATGAATTATATCAATTTGCGCAAATATTACAGCGAAACGTTAGGGCAGAGCGCCATTTCCATTATTCACCTGGAAAACGGCGAAAAAGAAATGCTCTTAGATACGAGGATTCCAGTAGATGATGTGCCAATTTATTTCCGTCTTTTTATAGATGGCAAAAAGCTGTGGTTTGCGTGGAGTTATAATGGTGAAAATTATCAAAATATCGGCAGGGTATTTGACACAACGAAGTTTTCTGACGAATATTGTAGTTATGGAGAATTTACAGGCACTATGGTAGGAATTACATGCGCTGACAGGATTTTGCACGAGCACTATGCGGATTTTGATTTTTTGGAATATTGTGCAGATGAAACAGGGAAAGTGGAGTAAAATTTTATAATATGAGAGAGGAGGTCTGCTATGCTGTACATTGGTGTTGATTTGGGAACCAGCGCGGCAAAATTTCTTTTAATGGAGAAAAGCGGCAAAATTGTTCATGTTTTATCAAAGGAGTATCCATTGTTTTTTCCACATCCGGGCTGGTCGGAGCAAAGGCCGGAAGACTGGTATGAGCAGTGTATTGCCGGCATTAAAGAGCTGACCGCTGGCGTGGACAAGAGCCAGGTTGCCGGAATTGGTTTTGGAGGACAGATGCATGGTCTTGTTATTCTGGATGAAAAAGACGAGGTAATCCGCCCCGCAATATTGTGGAATGATGGAAGGACCACGCAAGAGTGTGATTATCTAAACAATGTGATTGGCAAAGATAAGCTGTCCGCATATACGGCAAACATTTCTTTTGCCGGATTTACTGCGCCAAAGCTGCTTTGGGTGAAAAATAAGGAGCCTGAAAATTTTGCAAGGATTTGCAAGATCATGCTTCCTAAAGATTACCTTGCTTATAAACTTACGGGCGTTCATTGCACAGATGTTTCGGATGCTTCGGGCATGCTCTTATTTGATGTGAAAAACCGCTGCTGGTCGAAAGAAATGTGTGAAATCTGCGGCGTAAGCGAAAAGCAGCTTGCGAAAGTTTATGAAAGTTATGAAGCAGTCGGCACACTTTTGCCGGAAATCGCAAAAGAGCTTGGGCTTTCTGAAAATGTCAAAGTAGTGGCAGGCGGCGGCGACAATGCTGCTGCGGCGGTAGGGACAGGCACGGTAGGCGATGGAAGATGCAACATCTCACTTGGCACGAGTGGGACAATCTTTATATCATCAGATAAATTTGGCGTAGACAAGTTTAATGCGCTTCATGCTTTTGCGCACGCAGACGGACATTATCATTTGATGGGGTGCATGTTAAGCGCTGCCTCCTGCAATAAATGGTGGATGGATGATATTGTCGGCACGAAAGATTACGGCGCAGAACAGAAAGATATCACAGAGGAAAAACTTGGCGAAAACCATGTATATTTCCTGCCGTATCTGATGGGAGAACGTTCTCCGCACAACAATCCGAATGCCAGGGGCGTGTTCATCGGCATGACGATGGATACCAAAAGGTCAGATATGACACAGGCGGTTTTAGAAGGCGTAGCTTTTGCGCTGCGTGATTCTTTGGAAGTTGCAAAGTCTTTGAGCATTACGATTGAAAGGACTAAGATTTGCGGCGGCGGTGCAAAGAGTCCGCTTTGGAAGAAGATGATTGCTAACATTATGAATTTGAAAGTGGATGTTGTTGAGAGCGAGGAAGGCCCGTCTATGGGCGGCGCAATGCTTGCGGCGGTTGCCTGTGGCGAGTATGCAAATGTAGAAGAAGCGGCTGCTAAAATCGTAAAAGTTGTGGAGACGGTAGAACCTGAGAAGGCGCTTGTGCAAAAATATGAAGCGCGGTACCAGCAGTTTAAACAGATTTATCCGGCGTGTAAAGAATTATTTGAAATTATTTAATAAAAAATAAAGGAGGTAGTACTGTGAACAATTTACCAAAAGTAAAAATTGGAATCGTGGCCGTAAGCCGCGATTGTTTTCCAGCATCGCTTGCGGAAAACAGAAGGAAAGCCTTGGCAGAAGCCTACAAGGCAAAGTATGATGCGGAGGATATTTATGAATGCCCTGTCTGCATCATCGAAAGTGAAATTGATATGGTAAATGCATTAAAGGATGTCAAGGAAAATGGATGCAATGCGCTATGTGTTTATCTGGGCAACTTTGGCCCGGAAATTTCCGAAACATTGCTGGCAAAACATTTCGAAGGGCTTAAAATGTTTGTAGCTGCTGCTGAAGAATCACAGAGCAATTTAGTGCAAGGACGCGGCGATGCGTACTGCGGAATGCTGAATGCAAGCTACAACTTGAAACTGCGCAATGTGAAAGCCTATATTCCAGAATATCCTATAGGCGATGCAGAAAGCTGTGCGGATATGATTCATGAATTTATTCCGATTGCGCGTGCAGTCATCGGTCTTTCCAGCCTTAAAATTATTTCTTTTGGTCCGAGGCCGTTTAATTTCCTGGCATGCAATGCACCAATTAAACAGCTTTACAATTTAGGCGTTGAGATTGAAGAAAATTCGGAATTGGATCTGTTTGAGGCGTTTAATAAACACGCAGGCGATCCGCGTATTCCAGATGTTGTAAAAGAGATGGAAGAAGAGCTTGGCGAAGGCAACAACAAACCTTCTATTTTGCCAAAACTCGCACAGTACGAGCTGACGCTGCTTGACTGGGTGGAGGAACATAAAGGGTATCGTGAGTATGTAACGCTTACGGGTAAATGCTGGCCTGCATTCCAGACGCAGTTTGGTTTTGTTCCGTGCTATGTGAACAGCCGCCTGGCAGGAAAAGGCATTCCGGTATCGTGTGAAGTTGATATTTACGGCTGCTTAAGTGAGTTTATCGGCATGGCAGTCAGCGACGATATCGTAACCTTATTGGATATTAACAATTCCGTTCCAACGGATATGTACAAAGAGTCCATTGAAGGAAAATTTGATTATACCCATAAGGATACTTTCATGGGATTCCATTGTGGCAATACATGCTCGAAGAAGCTGTCTAAATGCAGCATGGAATACCAGATGATCATGGCAAGGACTCTGCCGGAAGAAGTGACGCAAGGTACATTAGAGGGCGATATCGTGCCGGGCAATATTACATTTTATCGTTTGCAGAGTACGGCAGATAATATTCTGCGTGCTTATGTGGCAGAGGGAGAAGTCCTTCCAGTGGCAACGAAATCCTTTGGTGCTATCGGCGTATTTGCAATTCCAGAGATGGGAAGATTTTACCGCCATGTATTGATTGAGAAAAATTATCCGCACCATGGCGCAGTTGCGTTTGGCCATTATGGCAAGGAATTATTTGAAGTATTTAAATATATCGGCGTAGATGTTGCCGAGATTGGTTATAATCAGCCAAAAGGACTGCCATACCCGACGGAAAATCCATTTAAGTAAATAATTGCGAAACGCGGAGTTATTTGTGCAGAATATACAAATCCGCGTACAGGCTCTTTGTCACCGTCGGTACTTAGCGAGGTTTTTTCGAGCTTAGTACCGTTACGTGTGACAACGAAGCGCAAGCGTGCCTGTAGCGGATTGTAATTCTGCACAATGGTATTTACACATTGTGTTTCGCAATTGCTTAAATCCATTTAAGTAATGTGAGGTTTTGATGTCTAGGGGGCAGATGTAGCTTATAAAGGCGGCATCTGCCTCTTACAAGTTTCACGTGAAACATTTTAACCATAATATTCCTTATACAATATCATGTTGTTTCACGTGAAACATCTCTACTATATCTTGTAAGAAAACCGTGAAACATTTTCTTATATAAAGGGATATACGTGAAACATTTTCAAACCGGACATGCATATTTTACAGTATTTTTTGTGCAATATGCCATCTTTCATCTAATTATAAGCCTTTTAACAGTAACTCTTGACAAAATATAAAATTATAATAGATTATCTATAAGATAAGTGATATAATATACGCGAAAGCAGTGAGCAGTGCCGCTTCACAATCTGTCAGAAATGACTGCTTGCAGTCGTTTTCGACAGATTGCGAAGCGATAGGGCGATAGCCCGCGATTTGGAAAACCTTCGGTTTTCCAAATCAGCACTGCGAAGATGAACGCTGGCAGCCGCCAGCCGTGCAGGCGAAAGCCCGTGAATCCGGGAAAACCTTCGGTTTTCCAAATCGGCACTGCGAAGATGAACGCTAGCAATCCGGCAGCCGTCGGCCGTGCAGTTTTCCAGATCAGCACTGCGAAGATGAACGCTGGCAATCCGCCAGCCGTGCAGACGAAAGCCCATGAATCCGGGAAAACCGAATATTTCCCGAATCAACACTGCGAAGATGGCATATTGAATGGAGATTTTTATATGGGGAAAATTATTGCAGTTGCAAACCAAAAAGGTGGCGTTGGGAAGACGACAACGGCCATCAACCTTTCCGCTTCTTTGGCGGCAAAAGGAAAAAAAGTTCTAATGATTGATACAGACCCACAGGGAAATGCAACAAGCGGGTACGGTGTAAATAAGAACGAATTAGAAAATACGATTTACGAATTGATTCTGGGAGAATGTTCAATTCAGGATTGCCTGATCAAAGAAGTCATTCCCAACGTTTCCATTCTGCCTTCCAATGTAAACCTTGCGGCAGTGGAAATTGAATTGATCGGTGTAGAGAAAAAAGAATTTATTTTAAAAAATGAAATTGACTGGATCAGGGATCAATATGATTTTATTATTATTGACTGCCCTCCTTCTTTGAATATATTGACGATTAACGCCATGACTACAGCAAATTCCGTATTAGTTCCAGTCCAGTGCGAATATTATGCGCTAGAAGGGCTGGGCCAGCTGATATATACAATCAACCTTGTAAAAGAGAGGCTAAATCCTGAACTTGAAATGGAAGGTGCTGTTTTTACAATGTATGATTCCAGGACAAACTTATCCATGCAGGTTGTAGAAGATGTAAAAAGCCATTTACCGCAGAACGTATACAAAACAATCATCCCAAGAAATATCAGGTTGGCGGAAGCGCCAAGCCATGGTTTGCCGATCAATTTATATGATCCAAAATCAGCGGGGGCGGAAAGCTACTTGTCATTGGCAGATGAAGTCATTGGAATGACCGGAATGGAGGAATAGTATGGCAAGAGGCTTAGGAAAAGGATTGGACAGCCTGATACCGGATGTGGTCGGAGAAGATAAAGCGAAAAAAAGCGCACAAAAGGGAAAGGAAGATGCACCGGGGCAGCAGGAAACGCTTGTAAAAATAATCAAGGTAGAGCCTAACAGGGAACAGCCGAGAAAAAATTTTGACGAAGACGCCTTGTTGGAATTGGCAGATTCCATCAAACAATTTGGTCTTTTACAGCCGATACTCGTCCAGGATAAAAAAGACCATTATGAAATTATTGCCGGTGAAAGAAGATGGCGCGCTGCGAAACTTGCTGGGCTGAAAGAAATTCCTGTTATTGTTAAAAATTTAACGCAGCAGGAAGTCGTTGAAATTTCTTTGATTGAAAATATCCAAAGGGAAGATTTAAACCCAATCGAAGAAGCGCAGGCCTACAAAAGGCTTTTGACAGATTTTCATTTAAAGCAGGACGAGGTTGCGGAAAGGGTTTCCAAAAGCAGGACTGCTGTGACAAATTCCATGCGGCTTCTGAAACTTTGCAGTGAAGTCCAGCAGATGGTCATTGATGACATGATATCAACAGGACATGCCCGTGCGATCCTGTCTGTGGAAGACCCGGAAGAACAATACGCGCTGGCGCAGAAAATATTTGATGAAAAACTGAGTGTGCGCGATGTAGAAAAACTTGTAAAAAATCTTCATAAGCCCGTCAAGGCGAAGAAAGAAGAAATAACAAACCAGGAGCTGGAGCTTGTTTACAGAGACTTAGAGGAAAAACTGAAACAGTCGCTTGGCACAAAAGTAAATATTTCATCGAAAGGAAATGGGACAGGCACAATAGAAATAGAATTTTTTTCCCATGAAGACTTAGACCGCCTGATGGAAACGATGACGCACAAATGATAGAATGGAGAAACAATATGGCAGAGAATATAATAGAACAGATAGGACTTGAAGGTCTTGCCATTGCATATATTTTAATTGGTGCACTCAGCCTGATTGTGATAATATTGTTTATTATGGCAATTGTTCAAAGTGTTCAAATAAGCAAATTAAAGAAAAAATATATGAAATTTATGCAGGGAAAAGACGCACAGAGCCTGGAAAATGATATTATGAGATTATATGAAGATAATCATCTTTTAAGAAATGCGGCAGAAAAAAATAAAAAGGATATCCGGGTGTTGTTTCATAATATGGAATTTACATTCCAAAAATGCGGTATTGTAAAATACGATGCGTTTAGCCAGATGGGCGGGAAATTGAGTTTCAGCCTTGCATTGTTAAATGAACGCAACGATGGTTTTATTATCAATTCCGTACATAGCAGTGATGGCTGTTATTCTTATACAAAAGAGATAAAAGGCGGAAATAGCGATATTTCCCTTGGAAACGAAGAAAAAGAAGCATTAGAACTGGCAATGAAAAAGAAATAATTTATAAGAAACACTCTAAACAGGGAGGGTTAAAGTTGAAAGTATGGCTGACAGAAAATATTAAAGGCGGAGAAGTTCTTGCAAAATCAATTTATAAGAAGAACTACACGGAACTTCTTGCAAAAGGTACTGTCCTTCGGAAAGAATATATCCAAAGGCTGCGGGAATATGGCATCAAGGAAATATATATTGAAGATGATGGATTAGAAGAAAAAAATTCTGGAATACTTGCAGGCGAAGTCAAGGAATATATCAAAGACAAAGTAAAAAATATACTGGAGCGGCATACGTACCAGCAAAACGAAGAACTTTTGGAATTGTGCGCAACAGCAGACCATATCATCGAAAATATATTGAATGAAGAAAAAGTTGCTGAAAAGATTTATGATATCAAAGAGCGCAGCGCAGATATTTATGAGCATTCGATCAGTGTATGTTCTTTGGCGACGCTGCTTGGCTTAAAATTGGGATATGGGCAAGAGAAAATCCACGATGTTGCAGTGGGGGCGCTTTTGCATGATCTTGGGCTTAGGTATCTGCCATTTGATTATGTAGACAAAGATATCTCAAGTATGTCAAAATTGGAACAGGCAGAATATAGGAAACATCCGATTTATGCTTATTCTTCGCTTGTGAATGAAAACTGGATTTCTAAGACGAGCAAAAATATACTGCTGTGCCACCATGAAGCATTAGACGGCTCCGGTTATCCTTTGCGGGCATCTAATATCTCGGAAGAATGCCGCCTCATTGCGGTATGTGACAGCTTTGATGAAAGAATCTGCGGAATTGGATGCGAACGTGTGAAAGTATATGCTGCAATCGAATATTTAAAGCTGTTTTCCGGATTGAAATTTGATGCTAACATTGTAAAATTATTTCTGCAGTTTGTCGCAGTGTACCCGGTTGGCACGAAAGTCATTACAAACGAAGGGGAAGTAGCCTGCATTGTCGGGCAGAATAAGGGATTTCCTGAGCGGCCGATTTTGCGGATTTTAGAAAACAGCAAAGGGGAGCCTGTAAAAGAGGAAATTATAAAAGATTTATTGCAGTATTATAAAATTTTTATAGATCAGGTATTGAACTAGAAAGGCAAGGGAAACAGCATGTTAGATATCAGATTTTTAAGGGAAAACCCAGAAGCTGTAAAGCAGAACATCAGGAATAAATTCCAGGATGGCAAGCTGCCGCTAGTGGATGAAGTGATCGCACTTGACGCAGAAAGCAGGAAGGCAAAGCAGGAAGCGGATGATCTTCGGGCAAACAGAAATAAATTATCCAAGCAGATTGGCGCCTTGATGGCGCAGGGAAAAAAAGAAGAAGCGCAGGAGATAAAAAAACAGGTAACACTCCAGGCAGAAAGACTGGCAGAGTTGGAAGAAAAAGAGCGGGAACTGGAAGAAAAAGTAATAAAGATCATGATGGTCATTCCAAATATCATTGATCCGAGTGTGCCGATTGGAAAAAATGACACGGAAAATGTAGAAGTGGAAAAATATGGAGATCCGGCTGTTCCTGATTTTGAAATACCTTACCATACGGAAATTATGGAAAAATTTAACGGCATTGATTTAGACAGTGCCCGCAAAGTGGCTGGAAACGGTTTTTATTACCTGATGGGTGATATTGCAAGGCTGCATTCTGCAGTCATTGCTTATGCGAGGGATTTTATGATCCAGCGGGGATTTACTTATTGTGTGCCGCCGTTTATGATCCGAAGCAGCGTAGTGACGGGCGTGATGAGCTTTGCGGAAATGGATGCCATGATGTACAAAATTGAAGGAGAGGATTTGTATCTGATCGGCACAAGCGAGCATTCCATGATTGGCAAATTTATCGACACAATTTTGCCGGAGGAAAGCCTGCCCCAGACACTGACGAGCTACTCCCCGTGTTTTAGGAAGGAAAAAGGGGCGCACGGCCTGGAAGAACGGGGCGTTTACCGGATTCATCAATTTGAAAAACAGGAAATGATCGTTGTATGCAAGCCGGAGGAAAGTGCCGCCTGGTTTGATAAATTATGGAAAAACACGGTAGATTTCTTCCGTTCTCTTGATATTCCTGTCAGGACGTTAGAATGCTGTTCGGGGGACTTGGCAGATTTAAAAGTCAAATCGTTTGATGTAGAGGCATGGTCTCCAAGGCAGAAAAAATATTTTGAAGTCGGCAGCTGCTCCAATTTGGGGGATGCACAGGCAAGAAGGCTGAAAATCCGCGTTAACGGGGAAAAAGGGAAGTATTATGCACATACGCTGAACAATACTGTTGCTGCACCGCCAAGGATGCTGATCGCATTTTTGGAAAATAATCTGCAGGCAGACGGCTCTGTTAAAATCCCGGAAGCGCTCCAACCTTATATGGGCGGACAGAAGCTGATCCAGGCAGGTTAGTGCGGCAAATGGAATCAGGCGTCCAGCCGCATAAGTGAAATGTTTTGGCGGAATGGGGGATTTTCATTGCATAAATATTTAAGGGCGATTGGGTTTAGCAAAATAAGCAGCAGGAAAGATCTTCAGGAATTGATTAAAGATACGCTGCAGGCGGCTGACAATAAGCTGTATTATACAAACAATGAAGAAGTTTTTGCTGAGTTTTCCAAAGATTATGCAGAGAATATAGGGATTGCCGTAAGGGGTGTTTTTGACGGAGAAAACCGTTTTATATATGAATATTATTTTCCGTACTGTATCGGGGCAAAAATCAGCTCAGAAGAAGATATTTCCATAGAGCGGCATATGGAAAAAGAGTCTTACGCTGGAATATGCGACGATTTGAAAATAGGAATTTCCCTTATTTTTTATTTGCAAAACGTCATTCCCTATTTGAAAATAAAAGATGCCGGCCTTCTGCCCATCAGGGGAACGACGCTGACACTTTCTGCGCTTTCCTGCCAGGGAACGGTCATGATGCCGATCGTTAAAAGCGACAGGAGTAGGGATAAAATAAAGCAGGCGACAAGGGACCGCAACGAGCTGATCGCGGCCGCAAGGCAGGGCGATGAGGATGCGATTGAAAGCCTGACTTTAGAAGACATGGATACTTATACGGAAATATCAAAGCGGATCCAGAAAGAAGACATTTTTACTTTGGTCGATACGTATTTTATGCCGTATGGCGTGGAATGCGATAATTATTCTGTCCTTGGCGAGATTTTGGACTGCCATGTTGTCACAAATAAAGTGACAAAAGAGGAAGTGTATCTGATGACTTTAAACTGTAATGACCTGCAGTTTGATCTGTGTATTAACAAAGCAGATGTTTACGGGGAACCGGAAGCTGGCAGAAGGTTTAAAGGGATTATCTGGATGCAGGGTTTTATAAATTTTCCGTAATAAAGAGTTGTATTTATCGGGCTGATATGCTATGATATAAAGGCTGTAGGCATAATTTCATAAGTGTTTCCGTAGCTCAGTTGGATAGAGCGACCGCCTCCTAAGCGGTAGGTCGGGTGTTCAAGTCACCTCGGGAACGGTAGAAAGGTTGTAGATGCAAGGATTTCCTCATTTACAGCCTTTCTTATTTTCTAAAAGTATAAGGACTGGCCAGCATTCGCCGCTCGGCAAATGAACAAGTTCATTATATCATAAAGCATTGTAAAGAAAACGCTTGACATATATTTTGGCTGTGATAAAATAT
>QLIP01013536.1_pt1 | contig 33465 bp, 21 predicted proteins | sample 1769771 | NCBI WGS metagenome assembly QLIP01 (sample SAMN09428762, study PRJNA476227) | Gut metagenome, whole genome shotgun sequencing project. | isolation source: cecum | host: Rhizomys sinensis | place: China: Jinsha town of Minqing, Fujian Province | collected 2013-09-23 | reverse complement strand
AGCAGTCAAAAAGATCCGCAAAGCTTAATAAAAGAATAAAATTAAACTTCTTTTTAATATTCGTAAATAAGTTTAAACAACTTCGTATCTTACTATTACTTCGCAACGCGCGAACGACGCACCTTCTTAACCGGTGCTGCTGCCGGAGTTTCGGGCTGCTCTTCGCCTGCCAACGCAGCGTCAATCATGATACGACCACAATACTCGCATACAATAATCTTCTTACGCATGCGAATTTCGAGCTGGCGCTGTGCCGGAATACGATTGAAGCATCCGCCGCATGCACTACGCTGCACGCTTACGATACCCAAGCCATTGCGGGCATTCTTACGAATACGCTTGAAGGCTGCCAGTGTATAGCTGTCAACCAACGGCTCCAATGCTTTAGCCTTCTCACGAATCTGCTCCTCTTCCTGACGAGTCTCAGACTCAATCTCCTCCAATTCACGCTTCTTTTGCTCCAAGATATGCTCGTTATCGGCCAACTGCTCACGATCATGCGCAATCTCCTCCTGCTTGCGATCTTTCTTCGCATTCGAATCGCGAATATTCTTTTCTGCAAACTCAATCTCGAGTCCTTCGAACTCCTTCTCCTTCTCCAAGAAAGCGAACTCGCGATTATTACGAACATTCTTTATCTGCTCCTCGTAGCGAGCAATCTTCATTTTGCGATCTTCAATCTCGCCGTGCTTCTGCTGGATAAATGCATCGATTTGTGCAATCTCCTCCTCATGTTTTGCGATGCGAGTTTGATAACGTACTATCTCATCTTCGCGATCCTTTACCTCATTCGGAAGCTCACCGCGCAATGTGCGAATACGGTCAATCTCCGAAAGATACTGTTGCAACTGGTAAAGGACTTTAAGACGCTCCTCTACACTCAGCTCCTTGTCATGATTCTTCTCTGTTGCCATTATCTTGTATATCTATTATTTCTATCTTTTATTTCCTCGAAGTTTATGAAGTTGTTTAAAACAAATTCTACTCTTCACTTCTCATATTATTCCAACCGGATTGACATCGTTCTCCGAAAAGAACACCAGGCAGTCGGGCTGTTGCTCACGAATCACACGCGACAATATCTTGAGCGAACAGAGCTCCGACTCATAATGTCCGATATCGGCCACCAATATATCGAGTCCGTTCTCCGTAAAGTCATGATATTTCACATCACCTGTCACCATGGCATCGGCGCCCTCTGCAACCGCCAACGGAATCAGCGACGCACCCGCGCCCCCACAAAGGGCAACACGCTTCACCACCAAACCTGGCCATTGTGCCGAGAACTTCACGCACTCAACGCCAAACACATCTTTCAGTTTTCGAAGAAACTCAATCTTCGGCGTCGGATCTATATCTCCTATAACGCCTAAACCGGTTGTTTCGCTTTTTGGTTCAAGCGGACGCAGGTTAGAAACACCCAGACGGTGCGCCATTTCATGGCTAACACCATCCCATGCACTATCAAGATTTGTATGTGCCGAATATATCGCGATATTCTCACGAACGGCACGCATCGCGATGCGTTGCGTCGCATTCGCTCCTGTCAGTTGTTTCAAACCACGGAAGATAAGCGGGTGATGCGTTACGATAACATTACATTGACGCTCCACAGCCTCATCCAGAATCTCCTCCGTCACATCCAAACACAACAACACTGCAGTCACCTCCATCTCCGGATCGCCTACCTGCAAACCCGAATTGTCATAACTCTCCTGAAGTGCCCGCGGGGCAAAGGATTCAATCGCTGATGCGATATCCTTTACCCTCACAAGTTTCTTCTCGCGAATTGCCATTACTATATCGAGCGGTGTTGCCATCTAATTCTCTTTTACCAAAGAAGTTGTTTAAATAACTTCATTATATATTATTTCTGCAAAGTAAGCGCAAGCTGCAACTCATCAAGCTGTGCCTGATCGATCGGCGACGGCGACTCATTCATTACGTCACGACCTGAATTATTCTTCGGGAACGCAATCACATCGCGAATTGAATCCAAACCTGCCAACATCGAAACAAAACGATCGAAGCCCAATGCCAAACCACCATGCGGCGGTGCACCATACTTAAAGGCGCTCATCAAGAAGCCGAACTGCTCCTGTGCCTTCTCCGGCGTAAAGCCCAACAACTCAAACATCTTATCCTGGAGCACTGCATCATGGATACGAATTGAACCGCCACCCAACTCGACGCCGTTAACAACAACGTCATAGGCAGTAGCGCGAACGGCACCGGGGTTGCTATCCAACATAGGCACATCCTCCGGATTCGGCGATGTGAAAGGATGGTGCATCGCATAGAAACGCTGAGTCTCTTCGTCCCACTCAAACAAGGGGAAATCAACTACCCACAACGGAGCAAACACATTCTTGTCGCGCAAACCGAGACGGCTACCCATCTCCAAACGCAACTCACAAAGCTGCTTACGAACGCGCATTGTCTCGCCTGTCATCACCAGCAACAAGTCGCCGGCCTCAGCACCTGCACGCTCGCCCCATGCCTTCAACTCATCCTCGCTATAGAACTTACCAACCGAGCTCTTAACCGCGCCGTTCTCTTCGAACTTAACCCAAATCAGACCCTTGGCACCAATCTGAGGACGCTTTACGAATTCAGTAAGTTCATCGATCTGCTTGCGCGAATAGTTGGCACAGCCCTTAGCCAAGATACCAACCACCAACTCAGCGTCGTCGGCCACAGCAAAACCCTTACCCTTAGCCAAGTCATTCAACTCAACAAACTCCATGCCGAAACGAATGTCCGGCTTGTCGCTACCATAGAGACGCATTGCATCTGCCCAAGGCATGCGGGGGAAAGGCTTATCGAACTCAACACCCTTAACATACTTAAAGATATGCTTAACCAAGCCTTCGAACGTATTGATTACATCCTCCTGTTCAACGAAACTCATCTCGCAGTCAATCTGAGTAAACTCAGGCTGACGGTCGGCACGAAGATCCTCGTCGCGGAAACACTTTGCAATCTGGAAATAACGATCATAACCGCTCACCATAAGCAACTGCTTAAACAACTGCGGCGACTGCGGAAGGGCATAGAACTCGCCCGGATTCATGCGCGAAGGCACAACGAAGTCACGAGCACCCTCGGGTGTAGACTTAACCAAGATCGGAGTCTCGATCTCAAGGAAGCCCTCTGAATCGAGATAGCGGCGAATCTCGAACGCCATCTTGTGGCGCAACTCCAGATTGCGACGCACACAAGGACGGCGCAAATCCAGATATCTATATTTCATTCGGAGATCATCGCCTCCGTCTGTATTATCCTCGATAGTGAACGGAGGAACTTCGCTACGATTCAACACCGTCAAAGTCTCGGCGATCACCTCAATGTCGCCGGTCGGAATGTTTGCATTCTTCGAGCTGCGCTCTGCAACCGTGCCCTCAATCTGCACAACAAACTCACGACCCAACTGATTTGCGGCATCGGTCAGATCTTTGTCCACTTCGTTATTGAACACCACCTGAGTGATACCATAACGATCGCGCACATCCACGAACGTCATACCACCCATCTTACGAGTGCGCTGCACCCAACCGGCCAGCTTCACTTTCTGCTCCACATCGGCGATGCGAAGCTCTCCACAAGTTTTGTCTCTATACATAATTAAGATCGAATTCAAACATTTCCAAACCGCCCGACACGCGCAACTGCGCGCCACGAGTCAGCTCAGTGAGGGTATAAAAACTCCCAAATCCTCTCCGTTTCAGTTTTAACGTGCAAATTTACAAAAAAATATCCGCTTTATCAACACTTCGCCCCGATTTCAAAAAAAAACCGCACTTCCACACCCCTTTCCGCCGCCCTTCCGTCTCCATCTCGCCCTCTTTCGCCTCTTCCCAGCCGCTCCCTTCCGCCCAAAGCGTCGGCGTTCCGCCTCCCACTGAACTCAAAGACGCGCACCTGGAGCTCCCTCCCCCTCTCGCCGCTAGGCGCCCTCTCTCTTCCTGATTGCCGCTTTGAGTTCTGTGGGAGGCGGAACGCCGACACGGGCCGACTGGGCGGCGGTGAAAGAGGTTAGCGGGGCCGGTAAGGTTTGCGGAAGAGGAGCGCCGTTCCGTCGCTTACCGAGGCTAATACTTCAGCAAGGTGGTTCATATGAAGGCAGTGCTCACGTGTTAGCTGAGACTTCTCTTTCAGCGGCTCGTAGCGTGTTGGCGCCACTATCAACAACCGCCCCTGCGCACAGATTTCAAATTCTCGCCCCGAGGGCTTGAATCGCTCCGGAAAGCCATTATGCCTCACCAAAATTATTTTGCCTCCCAACTCCAGCCCTTCGTCGCGAATCTCCCTCTCTTTGGGATGAATAAACGGCGACACCAACACACCGCCATTAAATGCCACACGCCGACAACAGCGTCGACGCTGCTCCTGCTCCTCAAACCCAAACTTACGACTATGCCTCACCACATATTTCTCCGGATTTCGCAGCAAAAAGGGATTCCCATAAATCTCATATTCCACCTGATCGATACTGATAAAAATGCGACGCTGAAAAAAATCGGGATGCATTCTACGCAACTGATATCGATACGGGTTATCGTTTATATATCGCACCCAATTTTCCAACTGTCCCTTCCTTGTTAAGACTCGATCATTAAATCCCTTCTCAAAAAAACTGATATCCTCGGCATAAATACCCAATGCTTTTAAACGACGAGTACAAATACTTTTAAACTTATTGACATACGTACCCAAAGGCATCTCTAATCTATCCTTTACGCTGAAGATGAGATGCACATGGTCGGGCATCACGACATAAGTCGTAATCCTTACCTTCTCATAGTCGATATGACTATTTATCGCAGAGAATTCTCGTATAGACTCCGTCACCACCTCCCCCTCGAGCGAAAGTTGCAACTCCCATGGCTTGACATGGAGTGGAGCATTCGGTATCTCCGACAAGTCGGCAATTCGCTCATTAAGTTGCAGCGTTACCAAATAAGCCGCCCGACTGCAATAATCCCACAACTTTGCGCGCCGATTTCGGCTCAACAAATCACTATTTGACTTAGTCTGCATGGCTCTGACAAAATTTCAACTACCCCTCAGCTCAATATATTGAGAAAAGGAGCGCGCCGTAATGACGCACTCCTTTTCTTTATTGATTGAACTTATTAGTTAGCCTTGCTCAGAATAATGTTGTCGATATGCCAGCGAAGTGCCTTGGCGCTCGTCAGCTGCGAATCAACGTTGCGGATTGTGATGCGAGTGTTCTTGGTGAGTTTTACTCCATCGAGCTTAATCTTAGCTCTTGTCCACTTAGCCACCGCGCCAGACTCGAAGTTAAGCACCGGTACTGCGAACTGAGTTTCAACACCACCCTCGTTTACGATAACCACAATCTCTGTCGGGTCGAATACACCCGAGCCCTGACGCTGTGAGTACCAGTCGAATGCCAATGTTGCACCCTCTACACCGTCGCCGAGCGACTCCATAGCCGGAAGCGTCATTGAGCCCTGATAGCCAGTCTTACCAAACTTCAGGTAATTCTTCTGCAGATAGATACACTCACTTGCATTCGGACCGTTCTTGTCATAACGCATAAACTCATAACCCTTTTCAAGCAATGCCTTCTCTGCAGTTACGCCATCTACGATCGACTTCGTGATCTGCGGCTGACCGGTAGCGCCCTGGTCTGTGCCTACGATATCATCGGCCGGAGTTTTTCCGTCACCTACGGCACACCACGGCTCAAGCCATTCGAAGTTCTCTGAGAAGAATACGGTTTCATTCACACCGAGGTCCTGAATCTCCGACGGAATAATCTTTACCACCGGCGATGCCATACCGGCAAAATAACCGATAATAGCAATCTTATGCCCGGTATACTCGCTCACTTTGAGAGCCTCGACCGGATCTTCAAAATAAACTTGACATGCGGCGCCGTTCACTTTCAACGACGAACCGTCGTAAGCTCCACTCACCTTAACATAGTTACGGCTTGTGAAATTCACCTTATCAAGACCGGCTGTAATATCGGTCGGTTCTGCGGTCGGGATTGTACCTGCACCGTCAGCAATTACATGCACACCGCTGATATACGACAGGCCGGTTGTCTCCTTATACTTATCACCCTCAACAATTACCTTATCGCCAACTGCAGGCATCATTACCGGCTGTTTAGTATAGAAGTATTTGTTGCCGTCGGTTGCAACAAAGCCATTGGCTGTTAAGCAAACCACGGTTGCATTCTCGATGCGGAGTGTAGTCTCTTCGGGAGCCGATTCAAGGTCATCGATCGACGAACCCTTAAGATCACGGAACTTATCGCCATCCTGACGCACAACTACCGGAGCCTCCGACCAGCTATTGCGTCCCTTGAAGATAACTGTGGCTTTACGCGGATTGTCGGGAGCTCCACCACGCATATTATCGCTCACCGAGATCTCAACCTCGGTCTGTCCTGCCTGACCCTTGCTGGGTGAAACGGTAACCCATTCCGGAGCATCCCCCACCCAATCGGCATCCGATGTGATTCGGATAATCTTAACACCAGCCGACTGAGCCTCGAAGTTCAGCTGATCGGCACTGGCAAGCACTGCACGCGAAAGTGTATTCTCATCCTGACATGAATTCAGGAACACACCCAAACATGCGAACAATGCCATTATATAAAAACTAATCTTTTTCATTCTGTATTCACTTTAAAGTGGAACTTCATTACTTACCAGAGACCCAACCCGGATTCTGAACCAAATTCGGATTCAAATTCAAGTCATCCAACGGAATCGGATAGAAATAATCGCGACCCTCATTGAAGCCGTTGCGCGGCTGTGTCTCATAGTAGTTGATATAACCCTTATTACCCTCGGTCAGCTTAATCTGAACGCCAAGCTCATAAGCCTTCTCATTGTTCGGAGTTGCAGGTTTTGCTGTGTCCTTTGCATAGAAGATTACATCGGGCACACCGTCGCCGGTTAAGTCATAGCTGCCCGGACCCGGAATATACTGACCGGTGAAGGGCTGATCGATACACTTACCGCATTTCCAACGAACCAAGTCATACCAGCGGAAACCCTCCTGTACCAACTCAACGGCACGCTCACGACGAATCTCAAGAATTACACCTGTGTTAGCGCCCGATACATTGTAGTAGCCTGTTGCAGTCTTTGAATCAGCACCGGCATCGGCCATCAAATACGGGTCGGGATTTGCATTCGCATCAGCCATATTCATCATACCTGTCATGCCAACACGCTTACGAAGCAAGTTCACCGACTTGTCGAGGTCATCCTGTGTAAGCTGACCCAACTCAGCCTTAGCCTCGGCATAGTTCAAAAGCACTTCGGCATAACGATACTGCGGAAGGTCGTTCGACGACATAACGTTCTTATCCATATTGATGCTACCGCTCATCGACTCGGTCACGAACTTGATAGGCTGATAACCTGTAGTTGTGCAAGTGAAGTCAACTGCCAATACATCCTTACCACCGATACGCTTATAGTTCAACGTACGGATAGACTGAGCCAAACGGGGGTCACGGTTCTTCACCTCCTCAACGAAGGTCATAGTCTGCCAGTTCGGCTGGCTTGTGAAACGAGTACCATCCTTCATCAGGTATGAGCAAACGAACTTACGGGTATAACCCGGCTGACCCTGAGTTGCCACGATGGTGTGAGCATTTGCATTGTGAAGAATCTTCATGCTCTGATCATACTTCACGGCCAAGATATACTCATCTTTGTTTGCATCCTGTGCGGCAAAGAGGTTCATGTAGTCTGAATCGGGCTTGCCGGTTGAGAAGAGCTTGTAAGAACCATACTTACCGCTCATCAACTTTTCGCAAGCGTCAACACACTGTTCGAGATAGAATGTATAAGGCTTCGCACCCTCAATCTGGATATTATGATATTTGCGGAATGTTCCTTCAAAAAGACAGAACTGAGCCTTGAGAGCCAACGCCGCACCCGATGTCAAACGATACGGAGCACTTGTCTCCTTCTCTTTTGCCGGCAGAGCCTCGATTGCAAAATCGACATCCTCCAACATCTTCTGCATAATTAACTCACGTGAATCGCGCGGATTGTAAAGACCTTCGTCGGCCGAACCCAACTGACGATCAATCCAAGGCACATCGCCGAAACGCTTCACCTTCTCGAAATAGAAATACGCACGGAAGAAACGAGCCACGCCGGTATACTTACGTACCGCCTCTTTGTCCTCGCAACGGTCGGCATACTCAAGGAATGTGTTGATGCGGCGCAAAACGCCCCAGCTCCAACCGCCACCCGAAGCGGGCACGTCGCGATATGTTCCACCCTTCAGCACAGCCGACAGGTTCTGACCCACCTTGCAGTCATCCTGAACCTCGAAGCACTGATTGTCGGAAGTCATAGACTGTGTCAGAAGGTTATCATAGAAATAGTTTGTAAACAATTGCAGATCGGTTGCCGTGTTCCAGAAATTCTCCACGTCTACCTTATCTTTCGGGCTCAGGTCCAAATCACACGAGGTGAGGAACAGGAGCATCAGCATCGGAAAATATAATAACTTTTTCATTGTCCCTAAGTTTAATAAGATTAGAACGTAATATCAAGACCAAACATATAGCTCTTCGACCAGGGATAGAACATCTCGTTTGCATCGTCCGACGAACGAGTCACTGCCGCCTCCGGATCAACATACAATGTATTCTTCTTCATCGGCGACCAGTAGCAAAGGTTCTCGCCTGTGAAGTAGAAACGAACCTTATCGATCAACGCTTTGCGTGTCCACTTCTGCGGAATTGTGTAACCAACTGTCAGGTTCTTGAAACGCAAGTAGCGGAGATTCTGAACATAGCGGTCGTTGGCAAACTGCACAGTACCTGAAGTCGAGCCATAAGCCATCGGACGCGGGAAGTATGCATCCGGATTATCCTCGCGCCAGATCTTATCCTTGAAGTCGACGGGGATGAACGATACGTAGGGATAAGAGTAGCAACCCCAGAAGTTCATCATGTGTCCGTTCGGATACCAATAGTGGTTACCTGTGCCCTGGAAGAATACTGAAACGTCGATACCTACATACGATCCGCTGGCCTTCAAACCATACTGAAGAGTCGGCAGGCTATTGCCATACTTGTAACGGTCGCCAGGATTGTCGACTGTGTTGTCGCCCAAGCTGATGCGGTTGTCGCCGTCGAGGTCGATATATTTAACATCACCTGCTGCCCAACCAGAACCGATACGTTTTGCAACATAGCTCAAGTCTACGTTTCTTGCATACTCCTGAGCTTCGGCATCGCTCTTGAACAGACCGTCGATCTTGAAGAGCCAAAGCTCACCAAGCTCCATGCCTACATAATAATCTTTTGCAAATGTCTTATTCGGGTTGTCGTAGCGAGTAATTACGCTCTTATAGTCTGAAAGGTTACCACCCAGCGAGTAAGTGAATTTCTTGCCGGCGAGTGTGAATGAATCATTCCATGTCAAAGCAAGCTCATAACCCTTTGTGCGAAGGTCGGCCACGTTCATCTTCGGCGATGTTGCGCCATATACTGCGGGGAGTGCCACACCGGGTGCCAACATATCCTTTGTATCGCGGATATATACGTCGCCTGTGAAGCTAAGACGGTTGTTAAAGAAACCGAGGTCAAGACCGAGGTCATACTGATTTGTCTTCTCCCAAGTCAAGTTCGATGCAATCGGCGAACCGAGTGTAGCGTAAGATGCTGCTGTAGCACCCTCGCCAAACGAGAACTGGCTCAACGAACCTGTACCCATCAAACGAAGGAAGGTATAATAGTCAGACACATTCTGGTTTCCGAGGCTACCGTAAGATACGCGCAACTTACCATTGCTCATAGCTTGGAGGCTCTGCATGAATTCCTCTTCGCTGAAGCGCCATCCGAGCGATCCTGAAGGGAACCAACCGTAACGCTTTCCTTTTGCAAAACGAGATGTTCCGTCGTAACGACCAGAGATCTCAAGAAGGTATTTACCTACATAGTCATAGTTAACACGACCGAAGAATCCCTGAAGGGCATACTCGTTCTGGCCGCCTGATACGTCAGTAATCTTGGCTCCATTCTTATCCGGACCTACAAGGTTAAGGTCGGCAAGATTATCTACAGTCAAGTTCTGACCCATTGCATATACGCTCTTGTAGTTACGCGACTCATAGTTGTAACCACCCATCACAGTCAAATTGTGAACATCCTTAAACGTATCCTTATAAGTTGCAACGGCATTTACACCATAGTAGTTATAAGTCGAAACTGTCTCCGACATATCGTTGATACCGGCACCGGTTACATAATACTGCATTGCAGCATCGGGATATACGCGATACGGTAGGTTTGTACGACGATTTGTCTGACGATTCTGATAGAGGCGATATGTGAAGTCACCACTGATTGTCAACTGCTTGATCGGAGTGTAAGTTACACGAGTATTGTTCGAGAAGTCGGTCTTGCGAGTTGTTGCCGGACTCTTTGCCTCGCTATAAAGGATGTGACGTCCGTTAGCGAGGTTATAACCCTGATAGGGAGTTGAGAAGATATAAGAGCCGTCGGGATTCTGAAGCGGATAGCATGCCAATGCGTGACGCGCAGAACCCTGCATTGCGCTCTCCAAACCACCCTGATATGAGAGTGTCGAACCGTAGAACGATGTATTGTTACCCACGGTGATCCACTTATTTACCGGGAAGTCGAACTTGGCGCGCATGTTATACTTCTTGAACTTATCATTGCTGATCTTCACCAAACCGTCATGGAAATTCATTCCACCAGAGAGGAAGTAACGGATGCCGTTTGCACCGCCGCTCATCGAGATATTATGCTGCTGCTGGAAATAACGATCGTTGTAAAGCTCATCATACCAGTCAGTGTTGGCATAATACTTCCACTGACGCTTACCATTAATGGTCTGCTCCACAACCCAGGGACGCTCCGGATTCTCAGTCTTATCGTTTACACGAGCCAACAACTCCTGCATATCCTCTTTCGTATAGCTGATATAGTTTGTGCCGTTGGTGGCCTGCCAGAATTTATTCACCAAGTATACCGACCAGTAACCGGTGTTCTCATAATCGGTCGAAGTTGTCGGTGTTTCCCAACCGAAACGGCCGTTGTAACGCACGGTCGACTTACCTTGCTTATCCTGTCCGTTCTTGGTTGTAACGAGGATTACACCGAATGCAGCACGTGCACCATACACCGCTGCTGCCGAAGCATCCTTAATTACAGAGATCGATGCAACATCATTGGGGTTAACATTGTCGATCGAACCGATTGAACCATCGATCAACACAAGCGGCGAACCACCATTGATTGATGCCATACCGCGGATGTTAAGATCGGGCGATGAACCCGGCACACCCGATGAGGTGGTTACGTTCAAACCTGCCACAGAACCTTGAAGCATGTTTGAAATCGTTGCGGCCGGACGATCCTCGAGCGACTTACCCTCGATCGAAGCCACGGCACCGGTAAGATTCACCTTCTTCTGCGTACCGTAACCTACAACCACCGTCTCCTCCAGAGTCTGTGCCGACTCCTTCATAACGATTCTGACACTGTTCTGATTAGCAGCCACCTTCACGGTTTCCGACTGATAACCAACTGACGCGACCTTCAAAGTCAATGCGCCATCAGGAACACTAAAGGAGAATCGTCCGTTGATGTCGGCAATAGCTCCTACCTTCGAATTGACAAGCATTACGCTGGCTCCCACCATCGGTTCCCCCTTGGTGTCGACCACCTCACCTGTCAACTGCCTTGTTGCTGCCATAGCCACACTGGCCGTGAGCAACATCAGCATGAGAATGAGTTTTCTGACTTGTTTCATAAATATAGTTGTTATAGTTTGTTGCAAAGTTCACCTTTTTATGCTTCAAAAATGTTGCACTGATATTACATTTTTGTTAAGCACCCCATTCATCGTCTCATCCTTAGTTTTGAACCCGCGTTCTTTGGCGTATGGGACGCCAGCAGAAATTAAAGTTGTTTAATCACTTAATTTCTGCTGGCTCCATATGTTTCTAATTGATATTGATCTTATAGCTGGCGTTGATCGAGCCGTTGCGGAAAGCCTTCGGACGCTCCATCGTTTCTGAATATTTACGACCAAAATTGTCGGTAAACGTTATAATCAGATCTGAATCGGCATCGGGCGCTGTTACCTTAACAAAGTGATGGCGACGCTGAGGCGTTCCAATCGGCTCCGATGTGCAGTTCGCATCGTTCATGCGCGGAATCGCATTAGCCGCAATCTGAATCGGGTCATAAGCGCTAACCACAGTCGGCGACAATACTTTTCCATCTGTGGTCTGTACCGTTACGCTCCACTTCGAGTTCCAGCCCCAAACATTAATCAGAACCTCATTCTTCTGCGCTCCGGTATAGTCGGCGATGATCTGTCCGAATTTCGTCTTCATCGACGCATTGGTTAACAATGGCACATCGGCCATCGAGAATTTCACCTGATTCAAGTCGTAAGCGCGGAACTGGAAGTTTTCATCCTTGCCACAGCACTTATACTGCCATGACATATTCTTGCCGCTTACGCTCCAGATTGAGTAGCCCGAGGGTGTGCCGTCGGTTGCCTGCAGATAGCCCGGAGTCAACTTACCCGACCACCACCAGTCGGAACAAAGCGCCGACACGTTCGACTCAGCAATATCCTTACCTCCTGTCACGGCATCGCTCGGCATGATGTAGAAGCTACGGTGTGTATGACCCGTTACGAAGTGTACTTTATAACCATCTAACGCAGCGATGAGCTGATTGCCGTCGCGCATTGCGAGCGAGAACTTATTCGGACCATCTGTGCTGAACACCGGGGCATGCATACATACAATCACCGGAGTGTCCTTCGATACGTAGCTAAGATCCTGAGCCAACCATGTCAACTGCGGGCTGTAGATCACACCCTCAGTCTGATTACGCTCCTCATTACCCGTATAAGCCGAGCAGTCGATATTGTCAAGCATAACGTAATGAACGCCTCCGAGATTGAAGGAATACCATGCCGGAGCAATATTGGTGCCGAACGAGATTTTCGCATTGAAGTTGCCTATCTGACGCATGTCATTGTCGTGGTTACCAATGGTATGATAGATCGGAAGGTCCTTTATCTTCTCATTGATGGTCTTCTTATACTCGGGATGAGAGTATTTCTGTGTATACCAATAAAGGTCCCATGTCATATCGCCAAGCGTGATACCGTAAATCTTCTCATTCTTGTGAGCATTGACATAGCTATTGATATCCGATGCCACACCGTTAAACTGACCCAAGTCGTTGTTTGCCGAACGATTCGCCAAGTGCATATCGCCCATAAACAATACCTTATAGTTGTCCTGATTACACTTCGTGAGTTTGAACGATACATTCTGCGGCAGGTCGTTCACCTTCTGAACCTGTTTAAAGTTTACGGGGAAAGCACCTGCAACCTCCGGATCATAGCCCGAAGGAACAGAAATAAACACATAACCCATCATCTTCTCCGACTTCAATTGGTAAATGCCATTTGCATCGGTCTTGGTGCAGATTACGCCATCGCTCACCACGACATTTGCCACCGGACCTTCGGCCGATTCCACAACACCATAAACCGTTGTGCCGGGAGCTACTACGATCGGAGCACTTATAAGAGTAATTGTAATTGTGCCGATTTTGACACGCGATTCACCGCGCTTTACATACAACACATAGTTTCCCTCTTGAAAATCTGAAGGTAATTTGAATGAGAAGGTTGATTCACTTGCGTTAGTAACCTGACACAAAGTATACAATCCACTACGTTCAAGATATATTACATCGCCCATCTTCACCGGACCTTTGCCCTGCGGAAGCACACAATCCTGTCCCTTCACAACATCGACTGTCGCGGGGAGTGTTAGCGATATCTGTTCCGAATTCGGAGTTGGCTCATTAGTTGGGCCGCAAGTTGATAGAGATACAGAAAGAAGCCCGCCGACAAATAATGCCAACGCGCCTTTGAGTAATTTTTCTTTCATGTTGTTTTTCATTTTACTCGGGTTAACTATTTCAATCCTCAAAATTATAACTAAATTTCGTTATGTGCAAATAAAAGCTAAAAAAACTTTCGAAATGAAATATTATTAAGTTTTTTAACCTAATTTGTTGTCTAAACTAAATTTCGAACATAAAAGTTTAATAGTTTCTTAATTTTTTTACATTATTTATTTACAACTCCGAATACCACGCTATTTGAATAGCGCGCAGGGACTTCATCTCCCCGCACCTCCTCGATATATGCGCGATAAAGACCAAGTTCAAGACCACTACTATTCAATATAATCTCCGCGTTTTTATCCGTACACTCATATGTCTCGGTCGCTACGGTCGCGCCTTGAAGATTTGTCACCACGAGTCGAACACTCATATTCGTCGGTACGCTGACCGAAAATGTTTGCTGTTCGGTCGCTACTCGATTACCTGCAGAAAGCGACAACATCGGCTTTCGATCTGTTTTTTCGATCGATAGTTTCTCGACCGCCAAATTTCCGGCGGCATCCCCAAACCAAACATCTATCGTATGCTTCCCTTTCGCCAAAGCTTTGGCATTGAGCATCATTTGAGCTTCACGATTCTCTTCGCGTTGCAAGATACGTACCGGATGCTTTACGCCACCTATCTTTACCTCTACGATTCGCTCCAGCTCCTTATTCTCCGGGAGTGCCATGTCATCGAACATTCGGAGCTCTATCTCTTCAATATCGCTACGATAAGTTGCCGCCACAGAGGGTGACTGCTTATCGATCTTGATTACCGCCATCTCTTCTGCTTCCGGGACTCTTAGTCGCAATACGGTTCTGTTGGCCGCTCCCAAAACTCTTCTCTTATCATAGAAACTAAATTGCAACGTATAATCGCCTACCGATACTCCCGACGGCAAAACCACCTCCCCTACGAAGCGTCCGTTCTCACATTCCACTTCAGTTTCCATCAATACCTTCGAATCGTAGTGGAAAGGGTGCCCCTCATAATTACTGATATAATCGCGCGATGTCTCCTCATATCGTGGTGCCAACAAACGGAGCTTGCCCCTACCGGTAAATTCCGTGTCGACCGTACGATCGAAGTTACATACACTCCCCTTTACGCCAAACACCGCGCCCGCAACAGCCGGCTGAGCATCGACCTCCACGGCACACATTCGAGTCGGGGTTACCAACGGCAATTCCGGATCGCCGATAAGAAGATAGTTCACATAATTATGTATAGAATTGTAATTACGCGATTTACAATAAAATTCGCCGAGTGTCTGCGTTGCCGTATGACGCACATTCGAACCCTCCTTATTCTTCATTAGGTACCATCCGAAATTCTTTGCCAAATATTCATTCTCCGACGCAAATGTTTGGCGAGTCGATGCAATAACTGCACCGAAACCCTCCTCTGCATCAAGAACCAAAGCCTCGCCCAAACCGCGAACGCCCTCCTCGGGCGCTAATGCCTCACAACAATACAGACATCCCAATCCGAGTGCCTTCGATTTTAACGACGATACATCACCGATAGAGAAGAACTTTGCATCGCCATCGAGCATATACATCGTGCCGTGTCCGAAGTAAGATGTCATCAACGCACCTTCGCGTATCATCTTCAAAAACTCCCCTTTGGCAGCCGATCCTAATGCATCGGTAATCAACAACTTGCTACACAAGCTACCATCGGCTGCCTCGTTCATATAATCGGCATACATCTGGGCACTCCTACTATTTACGTGCTGATTTCCAACACCGCCTACCGATGCTACCGTACCCAGTATCTCCTCCCAACGATCGAAGCTTAACCAACGGTTCACCTTGCGAACCATTCTCTCACCTTCGGCTTGCGTGCGGATGGGCAATAATCCGACGGCGACTTTTTGAGACACAAAGTGAATGCGCCTCATGTCGATTGCATCATCAATCTTGCCGTATACATCAGTTGCAAGTGCTGGTATAGTCTCTTCAGAATAAAACTCCTCCAGCAAACCGATATGATAATTATAAACTTCGGCTGCGGGGGCAAACAATTTCAAATCTCGAATGGGCTGACCGAGCAGAATTAGCGATCTCAGCGCGGCATCTCCTGTTTCATAGGTATTCTTTACGAACGCGCGAATGGCACTCGGATCGGGCGAACCACAGCTAAACTCATTATATATCTGCTCCGGAGTTACAACAGCCACCCCCAATCCATTATATCGCTTATGAGCCGATGCCAATGAATCTGCAATATTCAAAAACTTAGGAGGCGCTATAATCAGCAACCGGTCTTTTCGTGCGCCCAGTTGATGCAGACCGGCATCCTCCACATTCATATAAGAGATAGGTGAATATCGCTCATCAATCTGCTTCAAAGCTTCTACCTGTTCAGCAGTTGCCGCATTCCGATCCGTTCTATCCGAAAGCAGAAACCAGCCATAATCCGAATAGGGATTCCTCTTCAGATCCTCGGGCGTGCGTCCATCAAAATAGAGCGTATCATTTCTATGAAACGATACAACACGGCGCAAAGTGTCGCTGTAGCAACCTGACGCACCGCACGACATGGGCTGACATCCATTTCCATAACCATACACCTTAACCTCGGACGGATTCTCAAATCCCTGTTTTCGCAACGTTGCGTATGTGGCATACTGGCGTCGTTCGGCAATGGTCATCACCTTTACATTATGCGAATTGGCGAGAGGGCTAACATCAAGAAACTTTGCGCCCCACATGGTCAGCACGGCACAGAAACACCCTACCAGCGTCAATAACAATCTCATCTACTTAATCTTAAACGACAACAATTTCTTCTCACCAAGCACGGCCGTGAAGCGATCCTCAGGTTGAACTTCAATCCCCTTTGCGGGCAGACCCACCAACAGCAAATCACCAATTTTCAATGTCCCATATCTGCTTGCCCAGGCAATCGTCTCGGCAATGGTCATCTTCAACTGTGACAACGAATATTCAATCACATCTTCGCTGGCTCCATTCGCACCTCTGGTAAGCGTCAAACGCAATTCCTCGCTTTCAAACTCTCCCTTCGGCAACAGATTGCCCAGCGGCAACGAGCGGTCGAAGGTCACGGCCTCGCTCCATGGCAAGCCGGCTTGGCGCAACTCCTGAAGTCGCGTTGCGGCTACTACAGATACGCCCACGGTCATCTCCTCATAATAACGTTCCGCAAAACGAGGCGCTACAAATTTTCCTAAACGTGTTATGCGCACCGCCACCGAGGGGTAAATCTCAAAGCGAGTGTCATTTTCGGGTAGAAAGACGGGGTTGTCGCTCTTCACCATCGAAAAATCGGCAACCGTATAATAATATGGAACGGCACCATCCTCAGTGCCGTAATTGTTACAAATACAAATAATCTTCATTACTGTGTGTCTAATCGATTAAAGATTAATGCAAGGTGAGCATAAATTGAGGTGTTGGCCATCACCACACCCTCTGCCACCTTTACACGATAGGGCGAGAAATTCCAAATAGCCTTCACTCCGGCGCCGATTGCGATATCGGCCGCCTCTTGTGCCGACTGCGCAGGCACGGTCAGAATTCCGATTGTGGCAGGATTCTCCTCCATCACCTCATAGATTCGGTCAATATGATAGATGGGCACACCCAGGTCGGTGCGCTCGATTACATCTTCGTTGACATCAAAACCGGCTATAATCTCCAAGCCATAGTTCGACAATCCCGAATCGCGAATCAGCGCCTTTCCCAAACTTCCCGTACCAATCACATACGCCTTATGGCTACGTGTAAAACCAAGGAAGTCGGCCAGTGCCTCTATCAAGGCATTCACCTCATATCCGATGCGAGTCTTACCCTTGATGCTCAAAAAAGACAGATCTTTTGCTATCTGCGACGCATCAACACTCAACGCCCGTGAAATCTGCGTCGAGGATACATGCTCCACATTATTGGCCTTTAAAATTTCAAGATAGGCCAGATACCACGGAAGCCGACGCAGGGTCGGCTCCGGCAACATTATATTATTACTGCCACCCTCAATAATCTTACTGAGGTAGCTCATTATCTCTTTTTGTGTATCTTTATGCGACATATTATTCTTATGATTCCGCAGTCACTGCCAGTTTGCGTGCCTGTGCACTAACGAGTCCCTGCGGTGTTTCAACCTCCAATCTATAAATATATATTCCTCGCGGAATTCGTATACCTGTCTGATCCTGTAGATTCCATTTCGTCTGCATTCTGCCTGTCGAATCGCTCTGACGATTATCCTCCACGCTCCAAACCTGGCTTCCATTCAAATCATAGACACTGAGTTTATATTTCACATTTGTATTCGGACTCTCGATCTCAGCTATGAATGTAACGCTCTCCGACGCCGGATTCACATCCGTTCCCAAGTAACGAATCATCGGCTCGTTCGTCTCGCCGACACGGAATCGATAGCTCTGACTCGATGAGTTGTTGGCATTGTCGTAAACGGTAAGTGTCAACGTATGCTCGCCGGCCGACAAACCAGTCAACGGATATGCTATCTTGCCAGACTGCGCATCCTCCGGACTCCAATAACTGGCCACATCCGTAAACTGCACTTCATTGTCAATATCCACCCACATCTTGTGTCCGATACCCTTGTCCGATAGATTTATACCGCTCGGGTCCGATATATTGGCATATAGCATCGGATTCGAATTCACCATATCACCCTCACGCACATTGTCATGATTTAGATGAAGGTTCGAGATTTTCGGTCCTTCGCTATCGCCGGTTGCATTCGCCATTCCGTATACATAGAGCGACTCTGTTGCGCCCTGTGCCTCACGACCGCTCTTATCGCTTGCATAAGCCACAATGCGCGCCGGGCTGTAATTATTCTCTATATCGGTCGGCAACGTAAATTCCACGCGCCATTTGCCATCCTGAACCGGTGCCACCACATGCGCCAGTCGGGTGCGACGATCATTATAGTTGAATACCTTTCCTTTGTCGCCATTGCCATAGGTTGTTACCGGAATCTCGGCATCGAGTATTTCAATCTGCACCTCGCCGTTGAAATCCGACTGCGTAACGCCGCCGCGATCGTCGATTGTTCCTTCAAGAGATACATTTCCCAATGCCGGTATCTCTGGCTCAACTCCGGCTGTGAGCTGTTGGCCGTTAATAGCCGTAAAGTTTACGTTATAATATGGCTTCGGGATACGCATTGCCGGATCGGCCATCAAACAGTAACGCAATTTATTGCCGTTAATATCGCGATTCTTGCTTTCACGATAGATATCGCCGATGCGGTGGCCATAACCGTCGCTGGCAGTGGTCAACATCCAATTTGACACAAACGTGTTCAAAATACCATTCGCTCCCATATACACACTGCGGCTCGGAGTGATACAAGCCACAAAGCCTCCCGTGGGATTCAGCAGAATCAACTCGGCTCCGCTCACATCGTGTGCATCCCAACATCCAAACGAACAGGTGGCAGCAAATAGAATAGTCGGATTCTCGGTCTTGAAGTTTGTGATGTCGGTCCAGGTCAGCAATTTCTCGTGCGTCCAGCTATAGGGCGATGCATGACCGATATAGTTGGTATACATCACACCCTCGCGCCAACTACGAAACATCTTCTCTTTCGCTTTCGGATAAACCGCTCCGAGCGATGTATACTCTAATGGATATGAATCCAGATAGAGCTTATCATATCGATAATAAGGAGCATTCGAAATCAGGTTTTGATAAATCTTTTCAGTCTGCTCCATATGCAGAGCATTGTCGTTATCATCGGCAATAAGCATGACACGATTACGCCATGCCCCCATGTTGGGACGACGCACATAATTGTCGATCTTCTCGGCCAATGTCTCAGCCTCAGCTGCGCTCTTCACCGGAAGTCGGCCCACCGCCACATTCAAAATCGCTGTGTTGATATTAAAGCCTCCATCGGTGGCATCTTCAAGCATTCCGAGTATATCATCGGTCGAGAACGAGGATACCTCCGAACTACCCTCTGCCGACTGCCACAACGGCAACGGTTTATAACCGGCGCGACGTGTTTCAGTCATCAGTATTCGGTTATCGTATGTTCCGCGACCAATCAATAAACAGTATTTTATTGTTTTCGAGTCCGGTTCCGTACGACGGTCATACCACATCTTCAGCATTTTGCGTATAGCCAATGGGTCGGCATGTCCGCCTGCAAATTCATTATACACCTCATCGGGCGTTACAATATGCACGCTCATTCCATCCAGTTCTTCATGCAGTTTCTGCAACTTGCGTGCCGCCACGGCATACTCCGTCGGCGCCACTATCACCATGTCGGGCGTGGGCAGAGCGTGGATATTCTGATTAGCCACGCCTCCGACACGCACTGCACGCGACGCCGATGATGGGTTAAAGGCTACATACTCGCGCTCGCCGCCTTCGCTATAGAACACCGCCGCGCCGTCGCCATTCACGCTATAAATAACTTCACGCGGGTTCTGTGCATCGGTCACATCCCAAATTCTACCATCCTTCAGCAATCCGAAAACCTGCAACTCGTCGCCACGATCATACTTGCCATAGAAATGCAAACTCTGACTGTCATTTAGCGCCAAGGCCCTGTTATAGAATAATCGAATATAATCGAGTCGTGCCGAAATCAGTGTGCCGCTATAATTATATTCAATATTAAGATCAAGATTAGTCTGAAACTCTACATTTTTACGAGTCTCAATCCTGGTGATATAATCCTCACCGTTATTGGTTGGAATTCGGTCTTCGTCGGTCGACGGCAACCGATTACCATTTGCCGACAGCAAAATCGACGAGCTTCCATTATGAACCTTCGCACCGAAAGCCACCTCAACCTCAGCATTCTTGCCTATCTTATTCGGCACCGCAAAACTGAACTTGCGACTACGCTCACCGCGAAAATCCTCACCCATCACCAACCGTCCGCTCTCGCCAACCGGCACCAGATCCTTTTCATAAAGCATATGCGCATAAAAACGATCGTATACCTGGCCGGTGCGCTGTTTCACCTCCTCAACCTTCGGTAATTTCGGCTCTGCGTCGACAGGGGCATCCGACAGAAAATAATAGCTCTCGCTCACATATGGATTACGCGTGTGATGCATCCTATCCATATCGCGTTTCCACTCCACATTGTCGACACCGAAGAAAAGCAAACCGGCAGAGGTGCGCACACTCGGCACCAACGGCAGGTCGTCGGCCGTCGTGGAATTCAAAGCCTCAGGCACAGCGCGTCCGCCCGTGCCATAGACATGAACGATCGATACATCATTAAAACCCGCCGCACGAATATCGGCATTCGTCACCATCTGCATTCCGGTCTCGGCTATCTTTATCTTCACCCAACGTCCCTGACGCATTGCCGACTCCTTGGCATAATGCTCAGGCGGCGTACTGTATACATGCAAAGAGATGCCAACGATCATCATCGCCAGCATCACCACACGTATATATTGCTTGTTATTTAAACAGGCTCTAAGACCCATCTCAATCCTCCTTTTATGTTATTGTTGTCTCTTTAGCATTCCCCAAAACACTGAATGCTCCTTTTTGAAACGGACTAATGTTCCCGTTTATTTGAAACGGACTAATGCTCGCGTTTATTGCGTCATTAGCGTCGACAAATAGGCCTCCCAATCCTTACGGGAACCATAAAATACATTCAGATCCACATCTCCACGCACCCCTGCCACCTTACCATGAAAGTCATATTGCCAGAATCGCCAGTCGGCATCGATTGGATGTTCGGAAAACGAACATATCCACAACGGATACCCCGGGAAGTTCTCCATCAGATATTTCTCATATCCCTTCCTGTTCGTATAAAACATCACCTGCCTTCCACTCACATATAGATATTCGACCATCGCCGTGAGCCGCTCCTGAATCTTATCGGATGCAACTCCGCTTGCATTCCCCTCATCCTCAACATCAATCACCAGCGGCAGATCCAATTGCCGATTTCCAACCACATCCAAAAAATGCACAGCCTGATCCACGCCGTCTCGATCAAAACGAAAAAAGTGATACGCGCCGATTTTCATACCGGCGTGTTGCGCTTTCCAATAATTGATTTTGAAATTGGGATCACGAAAATCACCCCCCTCAGAGGCTTTGATAAAAATAAATTCCACCCCCTCTTGCCGTGCGGCATCGAGATTCATCATCCCGTTATGCCACGACACATCGATGCCGTGTATCGGATATCGCACCGGATCCACATAAGGAGGCGACGTGATGAATTGATTCCAGGCCCATAGTCCAGCACTCATCACAGCAAACGTCATAACTATAAATATAATAGCTATATATTTATCCTTTATCGGGGGAAGCTTCATCTTCGATTCGTTGGGCTATGACCTGCTCCTTACAATATTCTGCTTGTCAAGAATTACTGGAGCGGTAAACGGGGCTCGAACCCGCGACCCTCAGCTTGGGAAGCTGATGCTCTACCAACTGAGCTACTACCGCAATATTTATCGAAGCTGTTTAATTGAAGTTGTTTAAACTACTTCATTAACTTCTTTTGCAAATTTAATGCTTTTTTACGTATATCCCAAACGTTTCAGGATATTTTTTTTGCCTCCTCCAACTGCATCCTGTGCGCCAGCTCTGTGACTCCCTCGCCACCCAACACCGCAGGTTGCATCAACATCGTCACCTCTACGATATTACCATCGTCCGACGTCGCATACCGTATAAGCCGTTCATCGGGCTTAACACAGAACATAATGTTATATCCCACAGATAGAAACAACAGATAGCGAAACAATCCGCATGCCGAGCCAAAGATGTCGTTCAGTATACCGGTGGGCACAAACCTGAAGATGGTATGAAGAAAACCGGTCGACCAGCTAAACACCTCATATACGATCAGAAACAGCAATCCGCTCGCCATTACTCCGCGAGCGTACCTCTCCTCGCACCCTATCGGCAACATATCGGTAAGTCTACCCATAATATCGCCTGCCGGCTCACGCAGAATATGCACGCATACAATACCAAACGCAACTCCTATCAGCTGTGGCACCTGCATCAGCGCACCCTTGCGAAATCCTCTCACCATCGCAAATGCCGCCACCAATATAGGTATTATGGGATATAACATCGAAACTGTTCTCTGACTCTATTTAGTGTTTTTAATGTTTCCTTATCTTTTTACCACCAGCGCCGACGCCATTGCCGCAATTCCCTCCTCGCGCCCCGTAAAACCGAGTCGCTCGGTGGTGGTAGCTTTTATCGACACCCGTTCCAAATCAGTGCCCATCACCTCGGCCAGACACTGTTGCATTCGTTCAATGTGCGGATTAATCTTCGGTCGCTCGGCCATGATAGTCACATCGACATTGCCGATTTCATATCCGCGCTCGCGAATCATCTCCACGACACGCGCCAACAACCGCTTACTGTCTGCACCCTTATATGTCGGATCCGTGTCAGGAAAATGATAACCGATATCGCGCAAAGCAAGCGTACCCAACAAAGCATCGCACAGCGCATGGATAGCCACATCGGCATCGCTATGCCCCAACAACCCCATCGTATGCTCCAACTTTATGCCACAGAGCCACAACTCACGTCCCTCGACCAACCGATGAACATCAAATCCATTTCCAATTCGTATCATAAATTACACTTCATAAATCATAAATCCCAAATCAACGTCTCACGCCAAGCAAGTCCTTCAAGCCATCCATATCGAACGTAAGCGAGAAACGAAGCGTCTGATCTAACGGCGAGCTCTGGGCCGTGGCAAGCATATACGATGCATCGAGCTGAAGCACATTCATCGAAAAACCGGCTCCGAATGCGAAATATGAACGACCGCCCTTGTCGGGGTGCTCATAGTTGTAACCGCCACGCAAAAAGAACTGCTGATTATAGGCATACTCCGCACCGAAGCTTACCCCCACCTCTTTCAACTCCTCGCGCATTCCGCCAGGCGCATCGGTGAAGCTCTTTATGATTCCTGTTATCGGCGACATCGCCTCCCAACGCTCCAACGCGTCCTCATAGGCCTTCTGACCATCGGCCGATCCCTGGTCGTAATCCTTGCGACGCGGCTTGGTCGGTACTAACAGCTTATTCAAATCCAAACCTACCGATAGCGTATTGTAATCCGCTACGGGGAACATAAAGTTCGTTCCTAATCGTAGGTTTGTAGGAAGAAAAGCATTCGTAGCTCCATGGTCATAGCTCACCTTCGTACCCACGTTCGAAAGATTATAACCCCATGAGAATTGACACTCATTGCGTCCCACCATCGGATAACTTACATGATAACCCGACAGATCGACTGCGAAAGCCGACGCCGCTGTGTTCGATTCTCCTGTATACGTATCATTATAAGAGAGGTCTGAAAGGATATAGCGCAACACAACACCCATCGAAAAGCTCTCCGACAACTTACGCGAATAACCAAAATCTAACGCCACCTCATACGGATTGATCGTCATCAGATTCGCACCATCGCCCTCGTAGCCCGATGTCGTAACCTCGCCCAACGAGAAATAGCGCAACGATGCCGACATTGCCTGATTGTCGCTGTCGCCTGTCTTCCAATAACCCGCAATATTGGCCAAGAAGATATCATTTACAATCTTGCGCAACCACGGAGTGTAAGAGAGCGACACGCCACCCTGCTGATAACCGAAAGCATATTTCGACGGATTCCAAAACTGACAGTTCATATCCGGATCGGTTGCGGCACCCAAATTACCCATTGAACTACCGCGAGCATCGGGCGCAATGCTAAGCGTTGTCACACCCGTATTCACCGGATTGAACTCATTATCCTTTATGTCATTCTGAGCCTGAGCGGCAAACACCGTAGCCATCACCGCGCAAACCATTACAAATTTCAAATATCTCATATTTATTACTGAAGTTGTTTAAGCACCAAATGAAGCGCTCCTCTCTTTAAACTAATTTTTTGCAATTTTATTGCACATCTCTCACCAAACCCACCCCAAAGCATCGTTTATCACCTTGTTTCTTGAGCTTTTTTTTACAATCTTCTCATCATATTCACAATTTATTTGCATAATTTAAGAATTATATATAACTTTGATTCATATTATCAAAAAAAATCCACTTATTTGTTTTTTGAACTAATTTATTCTAACTTCTATAATTAATTATAATTAATAATATACCGCATTATGAAATTGAATTTTACTAAAATCTTATGCCTTTTGGCATGCTTGGCATCATCGGTGTTCGGTGCCAATGCAGCGATCGGCACTCCGTTCCGTGCTCACGTGCTCGACAGTCACCGCGTTCTTCCGGTGAACAAGAACAGCATTGTTTTCATCGGATGTTCTTTGGTCCAAATGACCGAATGGAAAGAGTTCTTCGGCAACGATCCCCGCATAGTTAAGCGCGGTGTTTCAGGATGTCTTATAGCCGAGAATATCGAAGAGCTCGAAAGCACACTTGCCGGTCACCCCGCCAAAATCTTTATCCAAGCGGCCAATAACGACGGCGTTACAACAACAGCAAACCACGCTACCATCACAGCTCGTTTCAAAACTCTTATTCAACGCATCCAGGCGGAGTCGCCCTCAACCGAAATCTACGTGATGGCCATCACTCCGAGCAAGGTGACCTCTTCTGTAACTGCCTACGAGACTCTCAATGCACTCATCAAGGCTGAAACCGAAGCGTTAGGTGCAACCTACGTTGATGTTTACACCCCGCTTCGCGAACGTATGAACGACTCAACCAAGGCTTCAATCCAGGCAGACAACTACCACTTCAACGCCGAAGGTATCAAGATTATATGCGATGTACTCGCTCCCTATGTTGGCATTAACTGCAGCGTACCAGCCGATTACACTATGAACGACGCTGGCTTTAACACTAATGCAAACGTATACTCTATCGGTATGCGTGCCACGCACTGGTCGGTATCGCCCGTAACCACAAACGATGTCCTCTTCATCGGCGACGCGATGGTTCATGCCGGCGAATGGAGCGAATTGCTCAACTACCCCGGCATCAAGAACCGTGGTACGGCATGGGCATATCAGGGAATGGCTCTTACTGATTGGGCCACAATGATCCCCGCCATTCTCGCTCCGGAAAACAATAAGCAGGCCCCGCGCATGATTCTCCTTAACGTTGGTTTGAACGAAGCTGTTGCCGCAAGCTCAAGCTACGAAACCAACAAGGCTACCTACAAAACAAACCTTCTTGCGCTTATCGCCAAAATCCGCGAATATGCACCCGCAACAGGCACCAAGATTGTGTTCTGCTCTCAGATTCCTCTTCCCACCGAAGCTGCCAACGTACAGGTACAGAACATCAACGCCCTCTTCCAAGAGATTGCCGGAGAGGAAACTAACGTTGAATATGCCGACATCTACACTCCGCTCTGCAACGCAGGTACAAACGTTGCAAACAGCACTTACGTAAACTCAAGCAAATTCGTTACCGGCAAGGGTTATGTGGCTATTGCTCAGGTTTTGGCTCCCATTGTAGGCGACGGTGCAGTAGCTCTCGACCTCGAGGCTGCTAACTTGCGCTATGACATGTTCACCGTTCGCACAAACCTCGCCAACGCAATTGCCAAGAAAGATCTGTTCGTTGTCGGAACTGGTTTAGGACAATATCCCGCCTCAGCATTGGCAAGCTTTGGTTCTCACGCCGACAACGCACTCGCGTTCTTGCGCGCCGAGAGCACAGACATTACTGCCGGCAATGCACTCATCACACCGCTTAATAATGCAGTCAATGAAGCCGTGCAGAACATCAATCAACCCACGGGCTGGAATTCTGCCGCCAACTCAAACCGTTTGGTAACAATGCGCGACCTCCGCAGCAACCGTTACGTTACAGACGCCGACGGTATACTAATGCCGAATACTGCTGTTACGTCATCGGGGCAGTGGAAACTTATGTCGCGTGGCGATGGCACCTTCGACATTGTCAGCTCGCAGACAGGTGCATATATCACGCCCGAAAAGGCATCAACCAACCAGTTCCTGACCAGCATGCAGGCACCGGCAACAGGATGGGGCTTCAGCTATAGCAGCACCCCGGGCACCTACATCATCACTAACGGCACAGCCCAGTTCAACATGACAAACTCAACCTCTGCCACTCAGGGCGTCATCAACTGGGGTGGCGGCTCAAACCGCACCGACGCCGGCTGTACCTACTACCTCGAAGAGAGCGACGAACTTCCCAAAGAGGGTCTTATTCTCTCATACAAGAACATCGTAACGAATAACAGCATGTTCAAAGTACCCGATGCCGACGCTGCACGCGTATTCAATGCAGGTCCCAACACCACAATTGTTGTCGATGTAACCGATCCTGATGTACCAACATCATTACGCGACGTTCTTGTTGCTGTAAGTGATTCAACCAGCACCGATGCTCAATCACACCATTGGGCCTGGACTGCAAAAAGCGGCCAGATGGCATTATGTATGATTAACAAAACAACAAAAGGTGAAGGAATATATTCACGAGGATCATTTGGAGCAACAAGACAGAAAGTTGTTCTTGTCATAAACGGCACAGCCGGCACATTCAACTTCTATGAATGTACCAGCAGTCAAACGAGTCCAACTAATACCTCATGCACTATTGCTCCAAGTAATGCATGGTTCTCGACTCTGACTGAAACTCCAGGAGTGAATGCACTCACAATCGGAGGCACATTCCACCCCGTCTCAACTTATAAAACCAACAGAACAACTGCAACGTTCCATTCAGTACGTTTCTATAACAAAGCGTTGTCGGCCGCTGAGGTGGCAGCCCTGAAGTGGGATGAGAATACTATGTTGGAGGTGGAAGAGGTTGAGGTTGCTCAGCGTCCGCAGTCAAACCTAATCTACGATATCTACGGTCGCGTATACAATGAGGGCGATCAGCTCGCACCGGGTATCTATATCCGCAACGGTAAGAAGTTTATTGTTCGATAAAAGAGAAGTTCATCATACATCATCATTTTACTAAAAATCATCGGTTCATCTCCGATGATTTTTTTATGCACCTTTTTACATTTCTTCTTATGTCATTCTTTAGCCAATATCATCACTATGATACGACAATTATTTATCAAATTTTACATAAATTCAAATTATATTTGTATTATTTAAGATTTTTATATACTTTTGCAAATCCTTTCAATTATATTGACTAAGAAACACATAAATAGATTTCAGATAATAAGAACTCATTAAACTAAAGAACATGAAGAAACTCTACGCAACTATGCTCGTTGCAGCGGCAGCCATATCCGCGCCCGCAGTAGTCGACGCGCAGACCCCCGAGCCGGTCACCATTACCGTCGGGAGCACCAACGGTACCTTTACCTCGTCGAACCCAACTAAAACTTGGCACGCTCAATGGACATCGACTCAAACAAATCCCCAACTCAAAATTGATTCACGATGGGGCACAAGCCTCGCTTTCGGTAATAATATGAGCTGGAAGACTGTAAACGGAGAGGAATGTCTCACCGCATATCCAGGCGACGCATCTCAAGGAGTAAAATATATTGCTGTTCCCTCTGCAGGTTATTACGTATCTCATATGTCGTTTGATATAAAAAGATCAACTGCAACAGCGTGCACTATAATCTTCAAAGGAGCAACAGAAACAACAAGTAATACTGAGTTCAAGCATTACGAGGCTGACTTCGCAATGAATGAAACAGCTTTATTTCACTTAAAAGGAACAATGCAAGAACATCATGTGAAGAACTTGCAAGTTACCCTTACTCCAATACTCAAAGCACAAGTCACATATCAGTGGATTGACGAGACAGGCGCACACCTCACAGCTCCTGTAGTGGAAGAGGTTACAGTCGGACAATCTTACACTGTCAACCAACCTGCCAAGACTTTTGATTACTATACTCTTGTGAGCAATAGTCCCATTCAAGGCACAACAATCACACCAGCATTCAACACCAATACTATCGTAACAACTGTCTTCCACGACGAGCGCAACGTTCTGCACGGTGTGAAATCTGTTGTTCGACCGCTTACAAACGTAGAAGCCAATAAGTCGTACGTTCTTTTCTCACAACACGTAAGTCAAACAACCCGCGACGCTTTCCGTTATGTTAAGCCTGAAGATAATAAAATCTACGGAAAGTCCGTGGCTCAGTTGACCGACGAAACTCCCTATTTTACCTGGACTTTCGAGGGTACAGCCACCGAAGGACAGTATAAAATCAAGAATAACGGTGCTGACTTGTATGTTACTGCAATAGCTCACAACACTCAAGGTTCAGTTGGCACTGAAGCCGGTCATTCCACAATCGCGCCCCACCCCTCAGATGCAAACACATTGTCGATTGGAAATGCAGCCAACAATAACATTCGTTGGGATGGTAACCCCGGTCCCGACTATATTATGAATGCATGGGAGGGTTCCGGAGCAAAGATCACTCCTTATGAGTATGTTATTGACCCGTACTTCTTTGTAACCGTACAGATTATGCGTTACGCATATGAGAACGGCACAGTTGCACCTGTAGTGGTTAGCACTACTAAATATCCTGTCAAAGCCGGTAGCGACTTTGCGCTTCCTACTCCTCCGGCATCGATCTCCGGCGAAGGTTATGAGGACAACAAACTCAAATACACATTGGGTAATAACGATCTCACCAACATCCAGAACCACAAACTTGTTCAGCATTACTATGATATCCTCAATGGCGTAGAATCGATCATCGGCGATAGCAAAGCTACTGTAATCTACGATATCTACGGTCGCGTATACAGCGAGGGCGACCAGCTCGCACCGGGTATCTATATCCGCAACGGCAAGAAGTTTATTGTTCGATAAACACCTATTCATTATATTTTATCAAAAGTCATCGGTTCTATGCCGATGACTTTTTTTATCTCCTCTTGTCAATTTTTTATGTCCGGTTGTCAATATTGTTCTGTTGGACGGAGGAACTATAGCGGGCCGCGACAACCTTAAGTAAAAAAAAGCGTTTTGATAATTGAGGATATTTTTGTAATTTTACAAGATATTTGATTCGAAAACAGCAAGGTTGCCTCTAACAACCTTTTTAGAAATTATTATACTTATGTTAAGCGTTAAAGACTTACATGCTGAGATAAATGGCAAGGAGATTCTGAAGGGAATCAATCTCGAAATTAAACCGGGTGAGGTTCACGCCATTATGGGTCCGAACGGCTCGGGCAAATCTACCCTCTCGATGGTTCTTTCGGGCAATCCTGCCTATACCGTAACTTCCGGTTCTGCCACTTTCGACGGCAAGGATCTTTTGGCTATGGCTCCCGAAACGCGTAGCCACGAGGGTCTATTCCTCGGTTTTCAGTATCCGGTTGAGATTCCCGGTGTTTCGATGGTGAATTTTATGCGCGCCGCAGTGAATGCAAAACGCGAATATCATAACCTGCCACCCATGAGCGCCACCGATTTCTTGAAGATGATGCGCGAGAAGCGTGCCATCGTAGAACTCGACAATAAGCTGGCGTCGCGCTCGGTCAACGAGGGTTTTTCGGGCGGCGAGAAGAAGCGCAATGAGATCTTCCAGATGGCGGTGCTCGAGCCGCGTCTCTCAATTCTCGATGAGACCGATTCAGGTCTCGACGTCGATGCATTGCGCATCGTGGCCGAGGGTGTGAACACCCTTAAGAGCGAAAAGAATGCCACAATCGTCATTACACACTATCAGCGCTTGCTCGATTATATACAGCCGGAGTTCATTCATGTGCTCTATAAGGGCCGCATTGTGAAGTCAGGCGGACCGGAGCTGGCTCTCGAAATTGAAAAGCGTGGCTTCGACTGGATCAAAGAGGAGGTTGACCGATGAACGCACTCAAACAATACATAGACCTGTATAAGGAACATGGCCAGCTTATCGACACGAATAGTGCCGCGCCTCTGAATGCTCTGCGTGCGGAGGCGGCCTCGCAACTCGCCTCGATGACGCTGCCCAAGCCCGATACAGACAACTACGAAAATTGTGACCTCGAGGCTATCTTGGCTCCCGATTATGGTCTCAATATAACGAAGATGAATATGGATGTGAACGTAAAGGCTACGTTCCGTTGCGACGTGCCCCGCATCTCATCCTCTATCTTTATGATGCTCAACGACGTGTTTGCAGAGTCGTCGACGGCTCGCGCCGAACTCCCGGAGGGTGTCGAAGTGGGCTCCTTGCGTCGCTTTGCACAAGAGGCGCCCGAAGTCGTTGCTGACTACTACGGCACACTTGCCGACATGTCGAATCCGATTGTGGCTCTCAACACGCTTCTGGCTCAAGATGGTCTCTTTATTCGCATCCGCAAGGGGGTGAAGCTGGAGCGTCCGTTGCAGCTTGTGAATATTCTACAGAGCGACAATCCGCTTATGGCGGTGCGCCGCCTGCTTATTATTCTTGAGGAGGATGCCGAGGCTAAGTTGCTGGTGTGCGACCATTCTCAGAATTCAGACACTGCGCTCTGCTCGCTCGAAACTGTTGAGATCTTTGCAGGCAAACGTAGCGTTTTCGATTATTACAACCTCGAGGAGTCGACCGAATCTACAGCGCGTCTCCACTCGCTCTGGCTCCGCCAGGAGGCTGAGAGTCGCGTCGGAATCGACGGCATCACTCTCTATAACGGCACAACCCGCAACGAATATCACTGCGATTTCGCCGGCGAACACGCCGCGCTCGAGCTTTACGGCATGGGCATCGAAGATGCCGCCCGCTCAGTGTCGACCTACACCCGCATCAATCACAACCATCCGCACTGCGAATCGCGAGAGTTGTTCAAATATACGCTCAATGATCGTTCGCGCGGTGCTTTTACGGGACGCGTTTACGTCGCACCGGGCGCCGTGAAGACCGAAGCTTATCAGTCGAATCGCAATTTGGTTGAGAGCAACGAGGCTCGCATGCAGAGCCGACCTGAGTTGGAGATTTATAACGACGATGTGAAGTGTTCGCATGGATCGGCTACGGGCCAGCTCGATGCCACACAGATGTTCTATATGCGCACCCGCGGTCTGACCGAGGCTACGGCACGACTGCTTTTGAAACAGGCTTTCATGGCCGATATCATTGACCGCATCTCACTCCCCGCCCTGCGCGACCGTCTGCATATCCTCGTGGAGCGTCGTTTCTCGGGCGAGATGTCGGCATGCGCCGGTTGCAGCTGCGAAACTTGTTAATTCTCTAAATCATGACAGATTTAAACATATCGAAGATTCGCGAGGAGTTTCCTATCCTGAATCGTGAGGTGAGCGGCAAACCGTTGATATATCTCGACAATACCGCCACCTCGCAGACGCCGCGTCGTGTGGTGAACAGCATCATCGAGATGTATGAAACGTCGAAAGCCAATGTGCATCGCGGCGTTCACCAACTCTCGCAAGAGGCCACTGCCCTACAGGAGGAGACGCGCCGACGTGTCTGCGAATATATCAACGCCAATTCAGTCGAAGAGGTAATCTTTACGCGTGGCACTACCGAGGCTATAAATCTCGTGGCGGCATCTTATGGCTCTCGCTTCCGCGATGGCGATGAGATTATTCTTACCGTGATGGAGCATCACGCCAACATTGTGCCTTGGCAGTTGCTTCAGAGTCGCCACAATATCAAACTTCGTGTGGTGGATATCGATGATCAGGGCAATCTCGATATGGAGCAGTATCGTTCATTCTTCAACGAACGCACGGTGATGGCATCGTTTGCTCATATCAGTAACGTGCTGGGCACGGTGAACCCCGTACGCGAAATGACACGCATTGCCAACAAGCATGGTGTACCGGTGCTGATCGATGGTGCCCAGGCTTCGCCACACCTCAAGATTGATGTGCAGGATTTAGACTGCGATTTCTATATCTTCTCGTCGCATAAGATGTATGGCCCCACGGGCGTTGGCGTTCTTTACGGTCGCAAATCGCTGCTTGAGGAGATGCCTCCATATCAGGGCGGCGGCGAGATGATTAGCCGCGTCACGTTCGAGAAGACTGTTTTCGCCGACCTTCCCTATAAGTTCGAGGCAGGTACGCCCGACTTTGTCGACATCGCAGCCTTTGCCAAGGCTCTCGATTTCATTCAGGAGGTAGGTATCGACAATATCCGAGAGCATGAAGAGATGCTGCTCAACTATGCAACCCCGCGTATGCTCGAGATTCCGGGACTGAAGATTTATGGTGAGGCCAAGGATAAAGCAGCCGTTATCTCATTCAATATTGGAAATATTCATAACTACGATCTTGGGCTTCTCCTTGACCGACTCGGTGTGGCGCTCCGCACCGGACACCACTGCGCACAGCCTCTGATGGATCGCCTCGGCGTACCGGGCGTGGCACGAGCCTCATTCGCCGTCTACAATACCCGCGAAGAGATCGACCAATTCCTTATCCACCTCCGCCGCGTTGCCGACATGCTAAGCTGAGCTATTGAGAAATAATAACAAGTAAGTAGTAAGTGATAAGTTAAAAGTGATAAGTAAAAGTGATAAGTGATAAGTAGTAAGTATGATTTACGGGCAAGACTTACTTCTTATTACTTAATACTTACCACTTAATACTTAC
>QLIP01047967.1_pt1 | contig 33584 bp, 43 predicted proteins | sample 1769771 | NCBI WGS metagenome assembly QLIP01 (sample SAMN09428762, study PRJNA476227) | Gut metagenome, whole genome shotgun sequencing project. | isolation source: cecum | host: Rhizomys sinensis | place: China: Jinsha town of Minqing, Fujian Province | collected 2013-09-23 | reverse complement strand
ACTCAATTAATCAAAATGTCGATTAATTTTTGTGAGCTACTTAGGTTAAATATAAGTTGAATTAATCCGCCTTGATCATAGGAATGGAGAATTGACGACAACGGTTTTAGTAGAGGCTATCGAATATGCCAGAGCCAACAATATCACACAAATTCTGATTTATGAACTCTCACACCTGAGACGAAACACCTTCGAGATTCTATCGATTATCAAAGATATGGTCAATGCCGGCATCAACATCTACTTTTAGAAAGAGCAGTTCTCGCTCCTTGACGATGAAGGCAAGCCAAGCCTCTTCGCCCCGGTAATGATTGCCTCCCTCTCAACCTGCGCCCAACTCGAACGAGAGATTATCAAGTTCCATATCAACTCCGGCAAGACCAACTACATACGGAACGGCATGGAAATCTAATCTCCCAGAAAGGCATACGACCTAGTATTGTAGGTCTTTTTTAAATTTTTACGTTTAGAAAAGTATTTAATTCCTTAATTTTGTAGAATAAAACTGTCCAAACAGAGCGTCTAATTCAAAAAAAAGTTTTACTTTTGCATATCCAATGGAGGAGAAATACCATTGAAGAAGAAAAGTGTCAAACTTTCTTTCTCGGTTGAACGAATCGCCAATTCATTAACAGACTGAGATTGAGTGAGATTAGGCGCTCTTTCTGTTTTGTCGTATCTACCGGTGCGGCCTTGAGGTCGTATATCTGTATACACAATTCAGAGGGGCAGTTTATTCTACCCTCATATATCATTCAGTCTGTAGGCTTTGGCGAGCCTGTTCAACCATGATAGAGGTGCGATAAATTCCCCTCTTTTCTTTTTTCACCTTAGAACTAACCGCCAAATTAGGGAGTCAGGAGGCATCGAAACCAATCACTATATGCCAATCATCAAATCCATCTACTGGGAGCAAAATGCCGATGATGCACTGGTATATCTATTCCCTTTCAAAGATATTACAATGGGTAGTGTCCTGACGGTGAATGATAGTCAGGAGGCATACTTCTACAAGAATGGCACTCTCTGTGATAAATTCAGTCCGGGTCGTCATATACTGTCATCATCGAATATACCACTCCTAAATAAAATAATCAACATCCCTTCCGGCGGAGATTCCACGTTCAAGGCCAGTGTTTGGTTTGTCAGCAAACTTGAAAAGCGCAACCTTCTTTGGGGAACCGGTGGCCTTCGTATAGTCGATCCCTATTTCGAAGTGCCCATTAAACTATCCGCACGTGGTCAATATGGAGTTAGAATTAAGGATGGCGGTGCGTTCATACTAAAATTCGTTGGCACGCAGGCAATCGTGACAATGGATTTGATTTACGAACAGTTCAGAGTTGATGTCATTGAGGCTGTTAAAGTTAGCCTCGCCCGCTTCATGAAGGAGACTGGCGTGAACATCAACGAACTCGGTACTGAATATCGTAATCTAAGCAAATTCATCGGTCGCGAACTTCAGGAATCATTTGATGAATATGGTATTGAATTGCTCAACTTCAATATCGAGGACATAAATCTCGATGAAAACGACAAGGGCTATCAGACTGTAATGGAAGGCATTGCCGAACAAGCCAGGTTGAAAAAGTTGGGCGTAAATTACATCCAACAGAAGCAGATTGACATAACACAAACTCTTGCAGGCAATCAAGGTGCAGGTATATTCATGGGTGCCGGTATGGGTATGGGTATGGGTCAACATATGGGCCAGATGATGGGTCAAATTATGGCAGATTCTCCCGTTGCGCCTCAGAGTGTAGCTCCTTCGTTATCCGCATTCTACGTAGCCGTGAATGGTAATACTACCGGACCATTCAAATTAGATGTTATTCGTGAAAAAATTATGACCGGCGACATCATTGCATCCACATATGTGTATAAGGTGGGCGGGACAGCATGGGTAACAGCCGATCAAGACGGGGAGTTATCTAATATTTTTATATCAATTGCTCCGCCACCGCCGCCACCACCATCTGCTCCATGTTAAACATCTAAATCACAGATTATGCGTAACACTATTATATTCATCATAGTATTGCTTGCGTTAAGCTCCGCTATATGGGGGATTTTCCACTTAATTTTCCCGGTAGCATCAGTTCTAATGCTCTGCTGTACAATTACTGGCATTGCAGCCGCCGTTACATTAAGTTCGGGGCTGATAGTAGCATCATGCCATAAATCAAACACGATTAAAAATATAGCTACAGCTTGGTCGCTCAATATTACCACTGTTGCATTGTTTGCATGGACGTTGCTGTTTGCTTTTGGTCTCGGTTCATACGAAGATCCCGGGCGCATTCTGACTGCTCTCTATGTAGGGTACCTAATAATTCTTATTGTTGGTCTCATACTTTGGCTCATGGCCGACCGAGGAGGCTCAATTGCTGAATCACACAACACAGATGTTCAGACTAACATTCACGAAAGAGAGAACTGGTTAAATCGCATGAAGCAAATCAAACTCTCATTGGAGGCTATTGACACAGACGCGCGTTCACCTCTTAACAAAAGCGTGACACAGAACATAGACCTATTGAGAAATATCCCATTACAGAAGATCGCATGCAACCCTACCGACGACGTTCTCACCGCATGCCTCCAAGAGATGAATGAGGCCTTGGTAGATTCAGACCTCAACTCTTTTGAATTAGCCAATAACCGACTAAGCAACATTTTAAAATCCTTGAGATTATGACAGAATCAATGAAATGTACTGAATGTGGAGGCAATAAATGCCAACCTGTCAGCAATAATATCTACCGTTGTCTCTACTGCGGTGCTACTTTCCAGATCAAACAACAGGAAACGACACCTACACCACCCCAACCGATGTATGTCGCTCCAAGCCAACCTCAAGTAATTATTGTGCAGCAACCAGCCGCTCCACAACAACCCGCGGCACCTGCATTTCGTCACAACTACAGTAAGAATACAGCATGTATTCTCGCTATCCTTCTGGGTAGTTTCGGTGCGCATTGGTTCTATTTGGGTCGTGCAGGCCTCGGTATCATCTATCTTTTGTTTTTTTGGACTTATATCCCTGGGATTCTCGGTCTGATACAAGGAATCAGATTTGCTTGTATGGACAATGTTGAATTTGATCGGAAGTATAACATGTAAAGCAACATCAAATAGCCCAAATGGACGAAAAATACAATGAGGCGATAGATCTCTATCTGGCAGGTAGATATGCAGAAGCTATCGAAACAATGGCTAAGTCAAAAACTGTAGCTCCCGACGCATTCCAAGAGTTTGTAAAGCAATGTCGTAAGCTTGATCCTCATATGGAGGTTAAAGACCAGACCGATATTAATCAAGCAAATGAGGAAATTCAGCTCAAAGAGCAGCCTGGTGTATCAGTTCCAAGTTCTTTTGCAAAACAAAAGAAAATGATGATTCTAAACGTTGTGATTGGCATCCTTATAGCTGTAAATCTGACGATTAGTGTTTTATGGATTAAGGGGTGCATATCTCCTCAATCTGTTATGAATAATGATATGGACAGAGTTTCAGAGTTGGAGAAAAAGAGAAATCTAAAAACACAGAATGACTCTGTCTCATATGCAGAGGGATGTAACATCGCTCAAATTTGGCTTTCAGATCCCAATAATCAATTATATTCTTATGATGAATTGGGTCGCCGCAAAATATATGCAGGAATGTATCAGGGAATGAAAAACCCCTTTGATGAAATTCGATATTCGAATATATTATTGGGATTGCAACATACAGTTAATGCTGAAATCGAAAGCCATTGGACTGCAGGCAAATTAGAAGGCGATGCAATCTTTCAGGGAATTTACGATGTTGCGATTACCGGTAGAAATACCATAATAAGCGCAGAGGAATGTGGTTCGATTTTAAGAAATTCGGTCAATTAAAAGAATATGAAATCAAAGATTATAGCAATAATCATCCTTGGATCTATTTGTTTGGTGTTATCTCTTTTATATAGTTTTGGTATTGGTATGTCATCTAATCGATCTTTGACTGAGGAGGAGGCCATTCGTTATGAGAATCGCAAACAATACACATCACTGACAATTCCTGCCGAAAAAGCATCCTATGCATTGGGAATGAGTCAAATGACCCTTAATAAATATTTGGACGGAAAAGATAAAAAGTCTTTAGCTACAATCTATAGTGTAGTATCAAAGCCAGCCGACTCTTATTATTATTGGGGCCAGTCGATATCATATAGTATCCTTAACAACGCTACTATGATGAAAGAACCGCTTGATCCAGAATGTTTTATTGCAGGATTTATCCAGACCATTAAAAAGAATGTACTTGTGCCAGAATTATCAGGTAAAAAGGGATCGGATTATATAATGAGTAAATATTCGGCATCAAATACAGAAAAATAGATTCTGTCGAAGTGTATAATCGCCAAAACGAAAAGTACATTTTTGCAAAACGAAAAGTACATTTTTTGAGATTTTCAACCATATTCAGCGCGTCTGTTTGACTGCTATTTAATTACCGCTTAAACACCGTTTGACGGCCTTAAAATCAATCCCTCGAACATCTTTGTGTCCGAGGGATTTTCTTTGCGTAGTTGCGCTGTTTACGGCCTTTTACACCATCTTCTGCAATATGCCGACGCAGCGCTCAATCATCTTTGAGCGATCGCGTTTCCATTCCGCAAGTTCCATTCCCTTGTCATACGCAGGATAAGGTTTTTGTGGCTTGACGAAACGAAATCTCTTGTCGAGTGGGTAAATGTATCGATACGTCTTGACCTCGAACACCTCGAAGTCTCCGAGTAACATTCCCACATTGGCGCGGAGAAAACCCGACGGCGAATGTGTGTTTGTAAATATCTGCTCGTGAACAACCTCACCACTTCTGACGTTGCGCAGGAACTTTGTGATGTGAAAGCCGTAATATTGGAAGTTGGCGGCTTTGTATATCGTGCCGCAACCGAGGCGACCATCGGCGAAGCTCTGCACCGCGACAAGATTAGGATCAAGACGGCGCAGCAGCTTTATTGATGCGGCGATCAGAATGCTCTCGGCGTTATGACCGAGTTCATCATCTATCCACATTCGGTTGAGCTCGCACATCCACGCTTTCGGGTTTGGGTGCGTGAATATTCGTGCCGCCGGGTTCTTCATATAGCCGTAAACGGCCACTCCGAGGCAACGGTCGGGGTCATCAGCGCGGAAGATTCCGAAGTTGTAAACGCCGAAACCGCCGTCATTCCATTTATGGGAGTAATGATTCTTGACAATCATCTCCTTAGCGAGAGGTTTGTCAACGGGCTTTATTAGTAGTCGCCCAAGTGATGAGGTTTCTTTGTAAACCTCCAAGTTCTGAGGGGTTGTGCTTGCCATTCAGCATACCAAAAATGTTTATTGGTTGTTTTAATGTTGCTAATCTCGCCCCTTTTGCGTAATTTTGCAGTGCCAATCACATACCACAAAACGCGAGTTCCTGCGGTCAAAAGGCTTTTCAGCCCTCGACTGCGCGGGAACTCGCGTATTTGTGATTGTATGTGATTGGCGTCCTACAATCAAGTCGGGGGCTGTTTTTTATTGCCTCCCGACACATATTTTTCTGTTATTTTGTTTTTTTATTCGCCTATTTCATTGGGGTTAAGAATTTAACAATTATCTTTGTGCCATGCATTTGAGCCCTCGATAGATTTAAGATTTCGATTTTAAGTTAGTGTATGGTTCGTGCGATATGTGCAATTCCCTCTCGCTCGAAAGTTATCGCGGTACTTGCCGCGTCTTAAAGCAGGGATTGAGCGTCTTAAAGACCCCGTTGAGATGATTTTGAACGAAGCAACGACTGGATAGTCAGCGACAACCTACAAGATTTCACAACAGAGCATATAATGAGTTTAATACCGCCGGGGTTTTTAGAGGAGCAGCAAGAGCCGCCCCTCTTTTTTTTTGTGCCTAATCGGCAGAGAACCCACGGCGCACGAGAGTCTTGTTGGTTTTCTTGTCAAGATGAAACCAAAGGCGATATTTCATTCTCGCCATCTCTCCGCCCGCGCTCTTGAATGTCTTCCCGGCGGCGGCAAACTGCAAAGCTATGCGGGCGTAGCAGCTCGCCTGGGTCTTTACTCTTGAGCCTTTCTTAGATGCTTTCACGCGAGTGCCTACAACCTTGTAGAGACCGTTTTCCGCAGCAATACCCGGCACACCACCGTTCACCATTACAATCATATCGGAGCAGATAGTTCCGAGTTCTTTACCGATGAGGTTGTTGTCTTCCTTGTCGGTCACGCCGATACATTTTGGCACATACCAATTATTCGGCGATGAGGTGGATAGAATCACACCCTTATAGTGGACGTATTGGTTCTTTGGCTGTCGGAGCATACTTTTGCCTTTCCACGCTACGTTGGTACCTGTGGTGCCACCGGAGCGACGTTTGCGACTGCGCTTCTTCTTGCGCAAGAGGACGAGCTGCACACCCTCGGGAATGAATCCGTGGCGTATATAGACCGTTGTGCCTTTCACCACCTTAACGTCGATGTGAAAATTCTCTGTTACCGGGAAGAAGCCGCCCCACATCTTTCTGCCGCTATCCCAATAGCGGACGTAACGGCGCAAATCCGGCAGAATCTGTTCCTGGGTGATGTTGTCTGCGCTGTGGCGATAGACATTGATAGTATATTCCGTCGCTCCGTTGAGAGCGACACAGCCCTTGCGGCAGTTCAAACGCACGTTGTCTTTCTGCGCGTCGAGCTGAACGCGGGTGAGGCTATCCGTCGAGAGAATGGTTAGTTTCTTGGCGAGTTCCGAATTGACGGCGGTATATTCCTGCAGTTTATTTGCCAACTGGTCGTTAGACTGAACTACAAGGAAACCTGCTGCAGGATATAAGTTCGGCACGTTGGGAGTATATGACCCGGTGTATTCAGCATAGCGATAGATTCGCGCCTCCCTGTAGGTTGTGCCGTCAGCGGTGATGTTCTCTGAACGCTCGCATACTCGAATAGCGGTTGCAGTGGCGCGATTACCTTTTAGCGGCAACACCTCGCCGTCGATCACCACGATGCCGTCAGTTGTGGCCGACGATTCACGCAGAATGTAGCGTTTACCGCCTATCAGTGCGAACGCTTGTAAAAAGTTTATTTGGTCTTGGATAAACGATAGACCTTGTGTTGATAATGGGTACAGGCCATTTCCACCGTCTTTTACCGTCGTCGATAAATATTCCGCTCTGTTCATAGCATGATGATGTTGGGGTATAAATTGGAGTTTTTGAAAGGATTCTATATTGGTCGACAATAGCCTTGACCTTGTCGAGTTGTGTTGAGTAGATATTGCCAGGAACTCGCACTATAAAGGCATTGTGCGGTGCGTTAAGCCTCGCCTCGTCTGCAAGCAGTGGCGTGGAGTGTTCCGGGGGCGGGTCGCCGTCTTCGCGTTTGGGATTCTTTGCCTCGTCCACCACGAGCAATTGCTGCGGCATTGTGGGGTCTTTGGCATAGACCCATTCACCCTCGTATTCATCTGCATCTTCAATTTCAAAGCCTTTTTTGAGATTGAAAGCATTATTAAGGGCAGCGCGGAGATAACATACCTGGCCGTTGTGGCTGAGCCGATAGATATGGTCGCCTCGCTTTTGCAGAAAGCGCGGATATAGGCCGCCGTCGCCGAGATATAACGGTGAGCACAAAGCGCGGCAAAAGGCGAAGATTCTCCGGCGACGCAGAAACGTCGGCAGCATAGTGGCTATCCACTTGTCGAAATTGATGTCAAAAATCATTCTGCGGTCTGATATGGACGGCCTTTGACCGTGAGGTTCTGCAATGCGTAATAACCCGAATATGGGCGGCGGTAGCCTACCACTTGCGAGTAACCGTCAGAACCACCCGCAGCGGCCTCTACTTTTACGATGTCAGCCACTTTTACCCCCTCGATGGATTGAATAGCGGCCATCAGATCGGAGTTGCGGTATTCCCCGTTAAAAGGCAGTTCGGAAATCACACGGCTCACGGCCTCTGCTATCACATCTGCGCCGTTCCGCATAAGTTTGACCGTGGTGTAGCCGTTCGCGTCGACTGCGCCTTGGCTCTGCACCGAAAGAATAGCCGGGTCATAGAGAACCACGAGTTGAACGCGCATATTGTCGGCGGGCTCGTTTAGGATCTTGACGGCCACTCCCGCGTCCTTAATTTGCGAGATGTAGCTTTTAAGACCATTGAGGTCTTCTGCTTCGAGTTGTTTTGGCTGACCGTTGTTACCGCGAGCGGCCACTTTGATAAACACCTGCGTATTATCCTCGGTGGCGACGGCATACTTGACCACGCGAGCTTTTTCTATATCCTCGTCGGTCATTCCGGTGGTGTCGTAGCAGTCAGCCACGACAACGCCGTCCTGCATTATAAGTTCCCTCCCGCGCATATACTCTTTGGCCTTTGTAGCATACCAACGGAGAGTGTGTGGACGCAGGGTTTCAATTCTCGCGTCAACCTCCTCGCGGTGGCGGTCAAATAGTTTTTCGAGCAGCCATATACACGATGCAACAACGTAGAACATAAGGCTCTCCAACGACACGGGAGAGAACGCCTTGTCAAATGATTGTTTGTCTTTCAGTCCGTACCCGGTGCGGATAGCGTCCTGCGAGATAAAGGTCTCGCAAATCTGAGCCTTTATCTCGGCGATTGACCGAGCCATGACATCACGCCTTGTTGAGCGCGGCTATGGCCGAGCGGTAAGCATTAAGATCAATCTCCGGGCGGGGCGCGTCGCCATAACGCAGGTCGAGGTCATACTGAATGTCGGCCACCACGCGCTCCGGGTCTGGAACGCCAATGTAGCGCATTTCAGAAAAGGCCACGAGGTTGCTTTCTACCTCCACACCCTGCGGTTCCTCGGTGGGCACTGGTGCCTCGCCCTTGGCAGCGCGGCTCAAAGCCTTGCGCTTGCGGAAAGCCGCACGTTTATCGACTTCGGGGATTGTTGTCTTGACAGGCTCAAAGTCCCAACGAACAATACAACCCCTTTTGCGACCGGTGTTGAACTGCTCAACGGCGGCGGGAACATTGTCGCTCCCGCTGAAAACTCTTACTGTCATTCGCTTTGCTTTTAGTGTTTTATTTCTTGTTGTTTGTTTGCGCTTGCGGCGTAGCATTCGCTTAATCCGCTCGCGATGTTTATATTTTTGTTTCAGAACGATCTTTGTAAAATCCCACTCCACGACGACATATTTCAGCCAAGCATCGCATATCTGTCCGCAGAACGCCCTGCGCATACCATACTCCTGCCCCTGCCTCATAAGCCCGAGATAGGAATTGATACAGCAGACGAAATGCTCCGCGTTGGCCTTGCACCACGTCGATCCCTTTTCCTCGGCCATCTTGTTAAAGCCGTGGAGGCGACACATCGCCTTGCCAAGTGTGCGGTTGGCAAGATAGAGTCGCTCGCCCTTTATCACCACGCCCAGAAATTTTACTCCCTTTTTGTAGTGCTGTAGATAGTACTTTTTAGGGTTGACCATCACCTCGGCTCTCTGCCATAGGTGCTCGCGGATAAGCGGCATCGCCATCAACAGTCGTTCCTTGTTGCAGTCCACCGTCGCTGTATCGTCCACATAGCGGTCTATCGTCAGACCAAGTGTTTCGGTCAGATAGTGATCAGTTTCGTCGAGCAGGAAATTTGCAACCAGTTGGCTCGTGATATTGCCTATCGGCAACCCATGACCCTCGGCAACGGTAAAGAGGCTCTTGTTGGCGGGGAGCTCATCCCATCCTCGCGGGTCGCCCTTTATCACGCAGTCATCAGCCGGAGAGTTCAGTAGCGTTATCCGCGTGAGGTAAATCAGCGTCTCGATGTCATCGTCCTTGTATCGCTCACGGATGAAGCAGCATAGCTTATCCGTAACCATAGCCCGGTTGATTGACATAAAAAACCCCTTTAAATCGTATTTAAGCACCCAACAGTCGCGGGTGTAATTCTCCGACTTTACCCGGATAGCCTCTTGTAGATATTTCACTGCCGCGAGAGTGCCTTTGCCCACCCGGCAATTGAAACTTGCCGGAATGAATTGCGCCTCGAATAGTGGATTTATCCGTTGCGCTATCCACGTCTGAACTATGCGGTCGCGAAACATTGCAGCAAATACCTCCCGCTTCGTCGGCCACTCTACTATGAATGCAATCGACGGCAGCGGCTCATATTCGCCACGGTTTATCTCATCACGCAGTTTTAGTAGCTCCGCCTCATAATGTATCTCAAAGGCAATGGCCGTCTCCGTCCACGCCTTGTTTCTACGGCAGTCCTCGTAAGCAAGCAAAAGACTGTCGTAGCTTATGGAGATATTTTCGGGTTGGTTGTTCATTTATTTTCTGCTGAAATTCCGACACCGCCCGCACGTCGTTAGTGTTGTTTCTGTTGTTGTTGTTGATGTTGCCATTGTAGTTGACAACCCACGAGCAGTAATCTTCTGTGACTGACTTGTTCCTTGCTCTGAATGAGAGCGCACAGACCTTTTCATTAAAGAAAATTGCGCATCCGTAAGCCGTAGCCAACGAATCACTCACTCCTTGACACCTCTTTTTGCCCTTTCAGCCGTCGCCTTACGCCACGACCCGAGCTGTCCCGATATATCGGCCATAAGCTCCGACAGACTTGTCTGCTTCTGCAATGGCAGCACCCGCGCCTCGTTGCACAGGCGCATATAGGTGTTCAGCACCGTGAATTTCGTCATCGCTCGGTCTATGTATGTAACCTTGTACGCCAAATTCTGCTCGTCCCATGCGTAGACTATCAACGCTATCAAATCCGTTGCCGCGTCCAAGGTCTTCTCCCATAGCCATCGCCGATATTTCACGGGCACATTATCGCTCAGACCCACCATCTGCTGTATGAGCCTGTAAACACTCTTGTATGCCCCGGCTGTCGCCGCACCTTGTGCCATTTCAGTTAATTTTTTAATCGCCTGCAAAGTTAATAAAAAATTTCGACCGGACTCCGCCCGGTGTCATCTTTTCTGCTTCAGAACGGTCGCCCTTTAAGGGGGCGACCTATTTAAAGGAAAGGGAAAAGGTTTAATATTCAAAATGAAAAGCCGACACCGCCCGCACGTCGTTAGTGCCGTTTCTGTAGTTGCGGTCGATGTAGCCATCGTAGCGGACAACCCACGAGCAGGCGCCATCCACTTGGGTGCTCGTCCACCAATACTCAGAACCGAAAGGACATTGCCATTGTCCCTTGTTATTTTGATAAGGGAATAGAGGCATCGCCTCGCCCCAGTCGTCTTTGATGAGTTGCATTAGAGTATTGATTGTGGCTCTATTGAGCCACATAAGATACATCTGACCACAAGACGGAAGCCATCTTTGCTCCTCCCAATCGCCGCCGCTTTCAGCCCAATCGGCAGCAGGAGCATCCTTGTAGAACCCAGTAATCTTTGCAGTGTTCATATTTCCGTCCATATCTGCACAAGCGAGATTCTTCCATTCGGCAAAATCTCCGTCGTCCGCCCCTTTAACCTCGGGTAGTGTCGGAACAACGCCCCTACGGTTACGTGATCCGCACCATATCAACTGCCCATCATATCGGCTGTTATTTATAGGTATAACGAACGAAGTATCTGCCGTTGACACAAGTATGCCATAGCAGCGGCAATCATCGGGAATTGACCCCTCACGGTTTAGACTAATGAGAGAGGATTGGTCTTGTGTAATGTCAGTATTCAACGAAACAGCTGGGAGTGACGGATAATATTCATCGTCATTCTCGTCATAGAAATACGCACACCAGTTGAGATATATCCCTATGGGCTGATTCCATAACGTAATATCACGTTCATCGCTTGACGAGGAATAGACCATTTGGAACGATGCCCCAAGTCCGTCTATCTGCGAGAATACTGCAAATTTGAAACCATGAGGAACATCAAATTCCACAACGCCCTTCTCATTGCAGATTAATTCTCGGCGAGGTATCGAAACAGCAGGATAACCTTGGGTGTTGAATATGTCGAGCCACACCGTTGCACCCGCACCGCTTACTTCGCCCGTACTGTCATAGCCGCGCACCTTGACGCGGACGTGCTCCCTTGGAATCTCTCCGAGGACTTCGACCACCTCACCCAAGGCATTGACAACCCCGAGCAACGTGCCGCCCACCATCTCGGGCGTGATTGATTTTGGCATCACTGCCCCCCGGATCTCCTCCGAGGTCGCCCGCATCTCCTCGGGCTTCCATTCTTCTTTCATCGTCTTTCCTTTCTTTGATGATGTTGTTGTCTATATCTTTTCCCTTTTGCGCTATGCAAACGCCGCCGTAAATTCACTCGTAAATACCGCAGCTTTCGTTGATTGTGGTTCCGGAGCGTCGGCCTTTATCATCTCGTGCGATGATTGGCGTGTCGCCGTCGGCGCGTTCAGCAGTTCCGCAAGCTGAGCCTCGCTCACCTCCGTAGCCGGATATATCCGCTCGGTCTCGTAGCGACTTGCCGTCCTCGCGTCCTCTATATCCTCGCTCTCCCATGCTATCTCCGAGCCGTAGCCCAAAGTAGCCGTCACGCTCACACCATTGCGAAGAGCAAGTGCCCACACGCCCTCCGTCGCCCCGGTCGTCATCAGTGCCAAGTCCACGAGGCTCTGACCATCTTTCGCTCGCACTATCATTCCACCGTGATTTTTCCGTCATCACCCACCGACACGCGGCTCACTGCCACGCCCGCCTCGCGGCACATCTCTCGCGCCCGCGATGCCCACATCCTCCCCGCTATGCCGTGATGCATCTTCCGCAACTCGCCCCCGAGCAGAGGCCATTCCCTCCACTCTCCACGGTTGGCCACGATAACGTGTTCTATCGTCTGCCGCTCGGTTCCGGCTACAACGCAGCCACCACCCTCTATTATGAGGTCACCGCAGTTCTGCTCTGTCATCAGTCCGTTCATTTTAACACTCCTTTCACCGTCTCGTCAATTTCCACCACGCACGGCACGGCGGCAATCTCGCGCTTCACCACGACATGCACCTCCACATCAGCGTCTGCAAATGCACGGGCTATCTCCCCGGCTATCGCCTCCGCCACTATCTGCGTCGCTGCCCGCCCCGGGCTATCCGTCGCTATCCGCGCAAACTTGCCCGCAAGCCGTGCCGCGCCCTCTTTGATGTCGTATGCCATCGTTTAATCGTCGTTTAATCGGTTGTTAATAATCGTTTGATTCTATCACATATTCCGTGTCGCTCAATGCTGTTATCTCTATCACTTGGCGGTTCGAGTGCGTCATCTGCTTAGCCGAGAACCCCGTCACCACCATTCGCCTTATCCCGAATAGGTCGAGAAACGCCGAACTCACCTCAAGCGCCTCCGGCCTCTCCATTATCTCTCGCAGCTGTGCCACGGCACGCTCCGGATATTGATCTATTATCTCACCCTTATCGTCCGTAGCCACTATCCCCACACTCAAGCTTATTTGATAGTCGCCGTCAGTGATATACTCCTTTATCGTGCCCGCCCTCCCCACCAGAGCTGTCCTCACAATCTCTTTCTGTAGACTCACGTTCATCGTCACGTCATTGATCAGAAGCATACCCGCCTCCGGCACCCTCACCACCATGTCCGTCAGCACATAGCGCCCAAGCCAATAGTCGCCGCTACCGCTCCACTTCTCCTCACCCTTGTTAATAGGGCGCTCACCCTCCGCTGTCGCGCCGGGAGTCGCATAGCCGGGCAGCGTACCGAGCTTGTACTCCTCCTGCTTCATCGCGTCGCGGTCTTTATTCAGCCGCAACCTATAAGCAAGCCCCTTGGCCTGTATCGCAACACCGGACTCTATGAACCGTGCGTTGATTATGTCGAATGTATAGTCCTGCATAATGATGATATTGTTATAAAGCGTAATTGGCGTCGTTAACAGCCGAAAGCAGTGCCTCAGCCACGGCATCTTTTATTCTCTCCTTGCTTTCGCTCAGATTGGTTGTCGAGATTGTGAACTTGTCAATCAGTCGGTCAATGGTGATGTTGATGTTTTTCACCCGGTCGGTCTCTTTGGAGGCGCTACCGCCTACACTGCCGAGCGCACTGCCGATGGACGACGCACCGCCACCACCGCCGGAACCGTCTCCGCTCCCGTCTCCTCCGCCGTTACCGCCCGAATTGTCAGCGGGCTGTTCGGGATGATCGCTTGCCCATGAGCGGTCGGCGGCTTCGCGCCCGAGCCGGGCGATTTTCTCGAAGTCGAGCTTTTCGGCTATCCAGTTGTACTTGTCGATAAACCAATTTATGAGCGAGTAAAACTTGTCGCGCACCCAGTCTATGATTCTGCCGAAAAAGCCCTTGATAGCGGTGGCTACGTTCTTGAATGCCGTTACGAGCGGCTTACACATCGCGCTCACCTTTTCGACAACCACATTCACGACATTAACCACAAAGTCACGAATTGCCATTATCCACGAACGTATCTTGTTGACCACGGACATAAAGACGTTGGCTACCTTTTGCGCCATAGCCTTTAAGGAGTTCCACATCCCGATAGCAAATTCGCCTATCCGTTGTGCCAAGCCGGATATTAGTTCCCAAACATAGGAGAATATAGCCTTTATACCCTCCCACGCTGTGAACACGGCCACGCGAAACTCGTAACACTTATCCCACAGCTGCTGTATCACTGCAATAATCACGGCGATTGCGGCGGCTATCCACCCCACTATCGGGATGTTCATGATTGCCACCCCTATCGAGCGGCACACATTCGTCGCCACGGCCTTGAACGCGAGCCAATACCCGCCTGTCGCGGTGATGGAGGTGTTCATCATCGCAAGCCCGACTATTACGTTGCGCATAGAGGATACAACACCATTGAACGCTCCCTTGAAGTTGACACTTCGCAGAAACATCACAGCCTTGGCCGCGCCCCATATCAGTGGCACGAGTTGCGACAGCGGCATCAGCGTTCCTAATACCACCTGTGTCCATATTCCAAGCTCCCCGCAAGAGTTGAATATGGAAATTTTAAAATCGTCAAACCTTGCCTGTACTCGCGCAAGACGCTCGTTATAGGTTGCCATGACTATGTCGGCTTGGTCTATCGCGGTTGTCGTGCCTGTTATCGCCTCAGTCCATTGCTCGACCATTGGAATACCCTGCACGAGTGCCAAAGCGGCGGCGGAGTTCTCTTTGCCGAATAGTTTGCTAAACAGTGCGTCGTCGGCCATCACGGGTTTAAGAACCGTCAATCGCTCGGCGAGTGATTTCGTTTTGTCTGTAAGCGAGCTTATATCCACCCCGGCGGCGGCAAGCTCCTCGCGCACATCTTTTGGCAGAAAGCGACCTTGCGCGAGAGTTGACATCACGTTGCGCAGGGCGACACCACCCTCAGAACCTTTCTTGCCCGCCTTGTCGAGCACCTGTATGGCCGCGTTGGTTTCCTCGAATGAAACCCCGGCGGCCTTTGCGGCCATACCGCATTGTTCGAGAGCTACCTTGATGGCGGGGATTTCCGCCGAGCCCTCGCGGGCGGCTGCGGCCATTGTGTTCATCATCTCCCACATTCGGTCGCTTGCAGCCATTGGGTCGTCGAGCGATACGCCGAACTGGTTCATTGCCGTCGTCAGTACCTCGGCAGCAGCGGTAGTGTCCCCTTTCATCATCTTGCTTAATGTGGAGACATTGTTACCCATGTTGTTCAGCGCCTCGCTGTTCTTGGTCAGCTCCGGCGAGAGTTGGGAGAGCAGCAGTTTGTATGATGTTACCGCTCCGGCGGCTGAAACACCGAACTCTTTGGCTGACGAGCGGGCGTATTTTTCCAATGTCGCATACTCCTCGGCGGTTACCCCGGCTATCGCTTCAAGTTCCGCGAGCTCGGATTCAAGTGCCGCGCCCGGCGCAAGCGTGTCGCTCATCGCTTGACCAAGGTTCTGTACGTACTGCGTGAGCTGATTGAATGCAAGTATCTTCCCCTCGAATGTATCCCACAACGACGTGGTCGCCCGGAGATTCCGTTGGAGGTTTTCTACACCTCCCGAAATCTCGGCGACCACGGCGTTGCAGTTGCCGCTTATGTTAAACGCATAGTTGAAATTGTAATTGCTCATTCAGCGGGCGAAAATAGTTTTGCGAGGATTCTTGCGGTGTTCTCGAGCCGGAAATTCTCTATCCAAACCGCTTGTTGAAACAGCATTGCCCATGCCTCGTCAGTCAGCTTCTCCGGGTCGATGTTGAAATTGGCTCTTATTAAGGCGCAACCTTTGGCTATCTCTCCGGGGTCGTTGTCTTCCACGCCGCCGGAGAGTTGGTGCGCCTCTACAAGTTTTTTAGTTTAGATACGCACTTGCCGAAGATGTTTTGAAGCTCGCCGATGGTCTGCATCTTGTAGACTGCGTCGGTCTTCATCATAGCCGAGCCTCCAAGCCAACAATTGTCAAACATTACCTCGGCGGCCTTTACGTCGTTGCTCTTCGCTGTCGCCGAGAATGCCTGCATAGTCTGCATGTCGGGACGACGGAAATAACCTCGGTGCAACTCCTTAAACTCGGGGTCGGCCACCTCTATTTCCACCACGCGGCTATGTTTGTTTTTCCATGCAGCAATCTGCTCGGTGGTCACATCGCCGTTGATTACGGTGTAGTCGGCTGTGTCAATGTCGATTGTCTTTTTTTCGTTATCCATACTTGCGTTTTTTTGTGCCGGGACGGATGTCATTGCCGCCCCGGCGGGTTAAATATTTTGTTTTATTGGGTGTCGAGCCTCTCAACTCATACACCGTCCGGTTTGCCATACTCAATATGACTGGGGAGGAGCGGGAGTTCTACTTGCTGATTCATGTCGCCCTCTTTCCAATCGCGCACGTTCTCGGTAAATTCGCAGTTGCGGATTTTATCCACAACGATTATGCCGTTGGGAGGTAGATAAGACACCTCGATGTCAAAGGGAGCGATGTCCTGCAGTCGTCCCGTCAGAGAATTGCGGCAGATAGCCACCACCTCGCTCATATAGAGCGTGATTTTCCCCTCGGGAGTGATGCGGCCTCGGCTGCGGCTCACCGGGTGGCGCCCCGCGCCGTAGTTGTTCTGCTTCTCCTGCTTGTCGCTGTAGCTGATTCCGGTGATACCCGTTACAGGCACTCCGTTTATGCAGCACTTGATGTCGCCCCAGGCATACTCCTCGCCGTTGATCAGAGGCACTCCGTTATAAGTTGCGTCTAATGCATTCATATGTTTCCTTGGTTTGTTGGTTAGATACTGGGCGCATAGCCTATTTCAAGATCGAGATTGCGCATCACGCCAACGGCCACGTTCTTGATTACGCCGCGCACTCGCGAGGTCGCAAGTATGTTCTGATCGGGGTCGATGTCAAACTTGTAGCCACTCAATTCCCCCGCCTTGGCCATATCTTCGAGCGCCTTGTTGCCTGTGGTAATGAGATGCTCCACTGCCGTGCGCTCCAACTTCCCGGTGCTCGCGTCAACCTGCATCGGGCGACCGAGTTTCGGCAGTAGATAGGTGCGCACCCCGCGCACGGCCTTGTCCATCGTGCGCACGTCGCTTATGTAGGCATAGTCACTCGTCGAAACGTCGAGTGTGTGGTTGTCGTTAAAGAACACCCCGGCGAGACCGTCATAGGTGCGTCCGAAGATGTAGCGGGCGGTGTCGAGTGCTTCGATGGTTGCCGTGTCGAGGTCGCGGTATTTCTTGCCGTCACCAAATGCAGCAACAGCTATGTTCGTCGGGAACTGCTCGACCCATGCTATGCTTTGATGCACCTTGGCCTTGCTCACCGCCCCGAGCAACTCGCCCAGTGCCGACACGCTTACCTTGCCCGTGTTGGTGGCGTGGCCATAGAGTTCTGCCGCCACACCCGCGCCGTCCTGCGCAATGACTACTGACACACCGTTGCGACCGATCTTCGCAAGGTTTGTAGGTAGGCTCGTCACGTCGGTAACCTTGGGCGCGTAGAGTATCGACAGCGGTTTGTTCTGCGATTCGAGCGTCGTGCGGACACTCTGCAGGGAGTTCACAAGCGTGTCGCTAAGTTCTACCGAGCCGTTCCACACGCCCACTTGGCGCAGTCGTCCTCCGGCATAGTTCTGAATCTGCTTGATTTCCGAGAATGCATTTGCCCCAACTGCGGGCTTGAAGATGCCCACGTAGAGGCTCACGCCGGGATTGATGTTGAATATCGAAGCAAGGGTGTAGTGCAGCACTTTGGTCTCCCACGCGGTTGCGTCGGGGGTGATTCCGTATTTTTCTGCGCTCTCCATCGACGAGATTGCATGGATGCGCTCCGTGGCCGTGAACCCGCTCACACCCTCGTCGGCCACTGGCAGCGTTGCCGAATAGAAAACGAGGCCGCTTATGTGGTCTTCGCCAGCAAGCGAGCGCACAATATTGCCGTTGGTGCGGCTGATAGTGAGGTTCTGCATTATTCGTCGGTTTTGGCGGGTTCGTCATTCACTGTCTCCTCGGTCAGATTGTCGTATTCGGGAACAGCGACTGCGGGTGCGGTGTCACTTTTGCTCAATGCAGCCTTGCGCTTGATGCTGAACACCTCGCGGTTAGGCAGTGAGTTGGCGTGGTTCTGCGCGTCATTGCGGGTATAGAACGCCGTGCCGTCCGAGGTAACGTGCACCTCCTTGAAGTCGGGGTTGCGTTTCAGAACCTCGGCGGCTACCTTGGCGGCGGCTTTCGAGGCCACCGTGGCGGCTGTTTCTTTTGTCGTTTCTGTCTTTGCCATTGTTTTTATGGTGTTTAATCGTTGTTTGAAAACTGTTTGATTGCTTTCCCTACCGTATAGAGTAGCCAAAGCACAAAACCGCCTGCAACTAAAAAGCCGACTATCTTTAGCCCGGCGAGCCACCAAGGAGCGCTCTGCGTTTCACTGCACTCGCTTTCGTTCGCCTCGTGGCTCTCGCTCGCCGTGGCGGTGTCGGTCTGGTACCTCAGCATAGCTGCCCCGGTTTGGGTCGCCACCGAGTTATCGGTAGCTCTCACCTCGGTCGTTTCGCGACTCTCGCTCCGGCTCTTGACTGAGCTCCTTTCGGTAATGCGGCTCAGCAGGGGCGGTGTCCCGGTAGCGCTGTCGGGAGGCTGTGTGGTGTCGAATATCTCCGTCACGCGCTCAGTGGCCTCGTCGGTCGTGGTCTTGTTTTCGCGCTGTCGTCGGAGCTGTTCCTCCACCATCCGCTCCACCATTGAGGCGGTCGCCGCGTCAATGCAGGTCGTCTCTTGCGCTTGCAGGGTGGTGGACGATTGAGCCTCCGTTCGGCTTGCCTGCACCGTTTTCTTTTGGGCGGCGCAGCTCGTGACTAACAGGGCAGTTATCAGCGTGAGGGCAAGAATTGACTTTCTCAATAGCATAGGTCAGTGTGTCTACTTTTTCCTGCAACTGCAACATATCCCTGCGTAGCGGCTCAACCACAAGTTCCATTATCATCTCGATAGCTTTCTTGTCGTTGTCGAGTTCACGCCCTCGCACGTCGGCGAGCGTCTGCTTCACCTCGGCGCGGAGCTTCTCGACTTCGGCATTATGTTTGGAGCGGAGGAATATCGCCGTCAGCAGTGCCGACAGCGGAGCGGTGATTATCGCCACTATGCCCGCAAGGATTGTTTCAGTCATTCAGCAGGGTGCGGTTATTGGTTTATACCTATCTCTTTCAGCCACGCCGATACCTCGAAACTCGGGCATTCTTTCATCCATTCCGAGGGCTCGATTACACCGTTGCCGTTGCGGTCGGGCGAAAGGTCGCGATGGCCGATGATTTTCACTTTCGGGTGCTTGGCGTGGAAGTCGCGCACATACTTTGCCATTGCGACTTTCTGTGCTACCGTGCGGGTGTCCTTGGACTTCATGCTTTTGTCGCAGCCTCCGGCATAGACAATGTGTCGGCTCACTGCGTTGTACCCTGTCGCTCCGTTGGTTATCTCCCAAGGATCAACCATCGCGTCCTCGTTGTTGCTTACGAGGCGCTCCACAGTGCCGTCAAGTCGGATGATGTCCGTGTAACCCACCTGCTTCCACCCACGTCCCCCCGCCGATTTGGGCGCGGTGTGCATTCGACGGATGTCCGCCCCGCTCACGTCGCGCCCCTCGGGGGTGGCGGTGCAGTGGATAACGAGATATTTAAGTGGTTTTGACATTCAGTTTAGGCTTTAGGAGCGCTCACGATTGCACCGAGCCCCTCACTCTTGGTTGGGAGACATAGTGTGTAGGTGCGCATCGAGAATAGATTCTCCTGCGTAGTGGGGTTGTTGGCCGCCTCCTGCAGATAGGTCTTTGTCGAACCGTCTGCTCGCATCACGCGCTTGGTCGAGAATGCCACTGAACACTGCTTGTCGGTGACGCCGGGGATTGCGCCATACGCGAGCTTCTTCTTGGTGGAGGTGCTGTAGTAGGGACACGCGTTGAACTCGTACACCTCAAAGCCATAAAGGCGTGAGATTACGCCGCTCTCATAGTTGTAGTATTGAGCCGCGAATTTCTGATCTTGCTCCAAGAGGTCGGCCACATGGTCGGCGCAGAGCACGAGGATTCGACCCTCTGCAGGAACCTTGGCCTTGTCAAATGCCTTTTTGAGCGCGATGATGTCCGAACGGGTTAATCGCTTGTGATCGTCAGCGGCTTCGCCTGTGGTGAGAATCACCGGGGTCTTAGCTGTGTGTTCGGCGGGCGCGACGGAGTGGATGGCACGACTGAACTTGGTCTCCGAGAACGCCTCTTTATGGCGCTCCACAACCGAGGCCATCTTGTCGTAGGTCAGCGCGTGCAGCTCGTCGTCGGTCACGCGGGTGGGCTTGGTCTGATACTTGTCGAGCGTCACCGCGATGTCGCCGTCTTCGAGATTCTCAATTTCAAGAGGATAGGTCGTGTTGTTTACGAGAACCTCGGGGTCAGCACCGATGTCGACAAGGTGGATCACGTCGTCTTTCACATACTGGTCGTAGCTGCGTATTTTGTTGTACCAGCCCACAGCCTCGGTAGCAGCGCGGAACGCTTTGACAAGCTCGCCAGTCCATGCCTCGGAATAGAGTCCGGCGCGGAGCGCGTTGGCAGGCGCAAGGCCACCAATGAAGCTGCTGCCGATTGCGAGGCTGTCAAGGGTAATCGCTCCGGTGGCGGGGCTTGCACCCACAGCCACACCAAGGGTCGCGCCCATCGCGCTCGTGGCGGTCAGTCCGATAATGAAGCCCATAAGGGCAAAAAGAAACTTTTTCATTCGTCTGTTTTTGTTGGTTGTTGATGTTATTTTTGTCCGGTGTATCAAATTTCGGGAGCGAAACCGAAATTTTCCTTGTAGAGGCGCACATATTCGGCGCGGTTGTTGTCGCGCAGTTCTGCGAGCTGATCGGCAGTGGCTGTCGCCCATGTCAGTTTTACGTCGGGCGAGGAAGAACCTCCGACAGTAGGCTTCACGAGGTCAAGGGGCTTCTGTGTGGGTGTCATGTCGGACAGCAGAGCGTTGAGGCTGTCGAGGCCAATCTGCTTGCCGAGGTTGAGATACTTGTCTTTCTTGTCTGCCGTGATACGTTTCTCCTTGATGGCCGTGTCGACCGCGTCGGTGAGGCGGGCGAGGGTCATGGAATCTTTCGCTTCCTGCAGTTTGCTGATCGCTTCAACGACCTGGTCTTCGGTCGCGCCGGGCGCAAGACCGAGTTTTAAGATGATTTTTTCCATGTTGCTGTTTGTTATTGGCTTGCCGCTTGCGCAGCAAGAATTGTGATTTGGAGTTTGTTTATTTTCGGGTGTTGTGGCCGAGGTGGAAACGTCCTGCGCCTTTGCTTCAAATCGAGAGAGCAGCGGCAGATGGTCGCTCTCCTCTCCGGCGGTGAGGGTGAGCAGCTTCCCCTCGTGATAAAGGCCTACCTGCAGTGCATCGTCATTCGAGCCGATGTCTACCACAGACACCTCTATCAGCTTGCTCTTGGTCACGGTCGGGCGTGTCTGCCCCTGCGAGAGCAGCGTCGGTTCTTCGCTCCATTCAAGCACGTCAAGTCCGGCACTTAGCATACGCAGTGTACCGCGTTCCCATTTTTTAGAGATGTTGCGCTCGTCTTCCGTGTCGTCGTCAAACTTGGGTGTACCGTAGAGTACACCGTTTTCAACGCGCAGATTGGTCATGATGCCTATAGGCATATCCTCCTTGCGCCCGCGTCGGTGCATGAATAGGAGGATGGGGTTTTTCTCATACTGCGAGTAGTCTATACCCGCCGTTATTACTCTCGAGCCGTAGCTGTTCACTCGCTCGGTTGATATGATTGCTTCTTTCATATATTGGTATAATGTCCGAAAAAATGTCGGCGGGGAGCGGTTGGTGCGCTGACGGTCTTGTTTCTATGGGTGTGCCGTCATACCATGCGCCTCCCCGCCGACGGGTCGCAAAAGGGGGTTGTGGCGGGAGCGGGACTCGAACCCGCGACCTCCGGGGAATGAACCCGGCGAGCTACCATCTGCTCCATCCCGCGATCTGTCGTTCACACCGCAAAATTCCGAATTGTTCAATCCCCTGCAAAACAGAGTGTAAAAACTTTACACTCTATTTTTACAGCACGTCCGTTTGTGCCAATTTTGCAGTCGAAAATTAACTTAAACCCAAACACCACAATTCTATGTAATCGTGCCTCGGCACGCTTTGCACCTAAAACAATAAACTATCGCAAAGAATGGCAAACAAGGTTTCAACAGATAAAAAGGAATTTGCGGAGGCTCTTTTCATGCAGGGCATGCCGCAGAACTCCATCGCCGAAAAGGTAGGCGTGTCGGCCAACACGGTAGGCAAGTGGGTTAAGGACGGCTGTTGGGGCGAAAAGCGCACCGCAATAACCCTAACCCGTAAGGAGGTTACTAACAATGTCCTCCGCTCACTGAACAATCTCGCTATCAAACTCGGTGAGGCCGACCTTAAAGATGTCGGCGGTCTTGCCGACCAGATAGCCAAACTTTCGGCCACCATATCCAAACTCGACAAGGAGGCATCCGTGGTCGATTTCATCGAGTGCTTTATCGCTTTCGGCAAGTGGCTCGAATACCAGGCAGAAACCGACCCCGCTATCACGGCGGAGTTCCGGCAGATGGTCAATAAGTATCAGAACAAATATATTCTTGAACTCCTCGGGAGCAAGGTCGCTTAATTTCTGCCTATGGCTCGACACACCACACAATCTCGCAAGGAGGCGATTGATCAGTGGAAGCAGTGGTGCGAAACCGTGCAGACGCGCTCCGTCGTGGCCGTCAAGGAAACACCCGCTCAAAAGGAGAAACGAATAAAGTATCTCCTCACCGATTATGGCCGTTTCTTCAACTACTATCTCGCCCACTATTGCGACGACGAAGAAACCGGGCAGCACACCGATTGCGCCCCGTTCCACATCAAGGCGGCTCACACCCTCCGCGACCACGACAATATTCAGTACGCAGCACAGTGGGCGCGCGCCCACGCCAAGTCCGTCCATTTCGACATCGGCTATCCTCTCTATCTCAAAGCCCTCCGCAAACTCCACCTCATGGTACTTGTCGGCAAGAGCAAGGAGAACGCCGAAACGCTCCTCGGCGACATTCAAGCGGAGTTCGAGTTCAATCAGCGTTATATCGCCGATTTCGGCACTCAAAAGGTGGTCGGCTCTTGGGAGACGGGGAAATTCGTCACTGCCGACGGTTGCGCCTTTTTCGCCCGTGGTCGCGGCCAGTCGCCGCGTGGCCTCCGCTACAAGCGTCGCCGTCCGGACTACATTGTCATTGACGACCTCGACGACGATGAACTCGTAAACAATCCCGACCGCGTCTCCCGCCTCACAAAGTGGGTCAAGGAGGCGCTTTTCGGAACTCTCGATGGTGGCCGTGGCCGTTTCTGCATGGTCGGAAACCTTATAGGCAAAAACTCCGTCCTCGCCAATTTCATGGACTCCGAGGGCGTGGTCGTTTCAAGGGTCAACGCCATCGACCCCAGTGGTCGCCCTTCATGGGCGGCTAAATGGTCTATTGAGGAAATCCGAAAGCAGGAGGCGTTCATGGGTTATATATCGTTCCAACGCGAGCTTATGAACAACCCCATCACCGAGGGTTCTATCTTCCGCAACGATTGGATTAGATATTGCCGTCCTCTCCCTCTTGCCCGATATGACTATCTCGTGTGCTACTGCGACCCCTCGTTCAAGTCCACCACTCGCAACGACTACAAGGCAATCAAACTGTGGGGCAAGACCGGAACTGACCTCCATTGCCTCGCCGCATTTGTCCGCCAATGTTCGGTCGCCGAAATGGTCGGTTGGTTCTATGACCTCCACGAGAAAATAACTGCCGCTAACGCCGTCTGCTCCTACTATATCGAGGCCAATTTCCTCCAACAGATTCTCCTCGACGAGTTCGTGCGCGAGGGCAACGAGCGAGGCTATCAGCTCCCTATCTTCGGCGACAAGCGCAAAAAGCCGGACAAGTTTCAGCGCATCGAGGCTATTTCCCCGCTGTGGGAACACGGCCACGTCTATTATAACGAGCGTATGAAAAACGACCCCGACATGCGTGTCGGCATTGATCAGACCCTCTCATGCGAACGCGGCATGTCCGGACACGACGACGGCCCGGATGCCGACGAGGGCGCGATATTCATTCTCCAGGGGCTCACTCGTCAACAGAATTTCAAACCATCAATAGGTAGACGAAAGTCGCCAAAAAACTCTTGGTAAATCTACTGCGTCGATTTGCCTGCTATAAAATAAACTCAGCAAAGAATTATGAACATTTTCAAAAACATCAAAGATTATTTCCGCGCCCTCATCTTCGACGCCCGACTCCGCCATTGCCGTCGCGAGGCTGATCGTCGCCGTGCACTCTCCGGGCAGAAACAACTCGTCATCGTTCTCAACCGCCGCCCGGTGGTCGTTAGCAAGCAGCACATCAAGAGGCTTGTCCGAGAGGGCGTGTATCACAAAGGAGTTAACGCCGCCACCATCGAGGCAAAGGCTATCTACCGAACCCTCTAAATCCCCGAGACTATGCCTTTTTTAACTACAGATGACTACCGCGTGGTCACTTGCCCCGCCGACCTTGACATTATCTGCCAGTCCTCCGACGAAATCCGTCGGCAGGCCGAGCGCACCGCTATGGAGGAGGTCGCCGGATATGTCCGCACTCGCTATGATATTGACGCAGCTTTCGCCACCTCCGACATTCAGCGTAATCCCCTCCTCGTGCAGCTAACCGTTTGCATCGCCCTTTGGTGGCTCGGCCAATGGTTGCCCGGAATGTTAGGCGGTGAGATGCGGCAGACTCTTTACGACAATGCCATTGCCCGACTCAAAGATATTCAGAAAGGCAACTTTACGCCCGACTTTCCCGAATACCCCGAGGGCGGTGACCCCGGCAGCAGCCTCGGCGGCAACCCCATCCGTTACTCCTCTATGAAAAAGAGCGGGTACGATTGGTAACTGATAAAAACCTATTTAATCAGCGTTTGAACAATGTTAAAACTCTCCGCAAGGATTGAAATAACTGGCGAAAAAAAGTGGGTCTTCGAGAAAGTCACCGCTTGCGAGATTGTGCGCGACAGCGATGCGCTCACCACAACTTGCAAGCTCACTCTACCCCGAAAGGTCAAGTGGAAAGGCGAAACATCAAACCCCATTAAGCGCGGCGACAAAATTTCCGTGTGGCTCGGTTATGATGACAAGCTCCAACTCGCTTTCTCCGGCTATGTGCTCCGCAAGGGATTCAAAGCACCTATTGAGATTTTTTGCGAGGATGAGATGTTTATGCTCAAACAAACGCCGTGCGTAAAAAAGTCCTATAAGAGCGTCGATATTCAAACCCTCCTTAAAGACCAAAATCTCTCTTACGACATTAAGGTACTTGGCGAGCAAAACATAGGTCAGTACCGCGCCAATTTTGAAACGGTGGCTGAATTGCTTGCACACCTAAAAGAGAATAATATCCGTACATTCTTCCGTTTTGAGAACGACAAGCCCGTGCTTTACTGCGGTGTCCTTTTCGACCACGGCAATGAAATGCGGCAAGTATTCGCTACCGGGGTCAACATCATTTCAGACAGCAGCCTCGACGATCAAAAGGCTGAAGACGTGAAAATCAAACTGAAAGTGGTAAGCCTCCAACCCGACAATAAAAAGAAAGTCAAGGTTGAGGTCGGAGACGCTGACGGCGAGAAACGCACTCTGTATTGTTATGGGATGTCCGAGACCGAAGCAAAAGCGTGGGGCGAGCAGGAACTGGAGCGACTGAAACGCGACGGTCTTACCGGGTCGTTTCAGACTTTCGGCCACGTTCTGCTTGATGTCCTCGATGTAATAGGGTTAAAAATAGACGGAGAAAGAAAGGGCAAGTATCAAGTGGCAAAGAATACAATCACCTATGGGAGCGGCGGCTTCCGGCAAGATATAACCCTCGGAGCGAGGGCGGCTGAATAATCGTGCAATGAGCGCAGAAGCAAATTTTTATTTTGATTATGCCGAATGCAACCAATTAGGCAACTATTAATTGAATGAATATAGCAAGCTCAATTCAACACCTCGCCCTCCGGGGCTGTGAACTGTATCTCTGCACTTGCACCGTTGACGCGGTGGACGAAAAAGCGCGGACTATCGACTGCACCCCTCTCAATGAGGGAGCACAGCTCCTCGGCGTGAACTTACAGGCCGACCAGTCCGGCGAGATTGGCGTGGTGTCATTCCCTGCCGTCGGCTCAGATGTTGTGGTCGGCTTCATTAGTCCCGCAGTGGCAGTGGTTATTCTCACGACAGAAATATCAAAAACCGTCCTAACAATCGGCAAGACGGAGGCTACGGTAGAAGATAGCTCCGTGTCGCTCGTCACCGAAAAAGTCAAGGCTACCATATCTGCCGATACTCTGAAACTCGATGTCGACGGCACCACCCTTGAAATGAACGGCGACAAGTCTGTGTGGAACGGCGGCTCTGAAACCACCGCCAACGCCACCTATCTAAAGCAGGAGCTGACAAAGATGTCAGCCCGCATCGACGGAATCATTCAAGCCATAACAGCCTCAGTCGTCGCACCGATGGATGGTGGAGCGACTTATAAGGCGAATATGACCGCCGTGGTCTCCGCGCTGCAAAAGGAGAATTTTTCTAAAATGATCGACGATAAAATCAAGCATTGAATGGCAAGCAAAAGATACCCCTCACAACTAAAATCGGTTGAGGCGATACGACTCGCCGCCCGCGATAACAACGAGGCTAAAGGTGGCGGCTCTATGCGCAAACGCAAGAGCCTCGTGATGATGTTGAACCAACAGACGCAGTCGCTCACCAAGCAGGACGTAGGCCGTTGGCGCAGCGCGTGGGCTATGGCTATCAACATCGAAAACCCCAAGCGCGGTGCGCTTTACTCCATTTATTCCGACGCGCTCGTGGATATGCACCTCACTGGTTGTTTCACACAGCGTTATCACAAAACGCTCCTTAAATCCTTTGTCGTAGTTGACGAAAATGGAAAAGAGGACGAGGAGGCGTTGAAAATCTTTGAGAGCAAGTGGTTCCACCATTTCCTGCTCCGCGCACTCGAATCTATCGCGTGGGGGCACTCGCTCGTTCAGTTGGGCGATGTCGTTACCGATGCCAACGGCGTGATGAAGTTCTCCGATGTCGAACTCGTACCTCGCGAACACGTCTGCCCGGAGTTTGGTGTCCTCCTGCGTGAACGGTCTGATTCCCCCGACCAGGGTATTCCTTACCGCGAGGGGGCGTTGGCTGAATGGTGTGTCGAGGTAGGCGACGCCCACGACCTCGGGCTGTTGCTGAAATGCGCCCCACAGGCTCTCGCCAAAAAGAACATGACTACATATTGGGATGTCTTCGGCGAGATCTTCGGTATGCCTATGCGCGTCGGCACTACCACCTCGCAGAACCCCGCCGATCGCAAACAGATTGAGGTCATGTTGGAGGAGATGGGCGCTGCCGGATGGGCGCTGTTCCCCGAGGGCACAACCATAGAGATAAAGGAATCTTCCCGAGGCGATGCCTACAACGTCTATGATCGTCGCATTGACCGTGCCAACTCCGAAATGTCAAAGGGTGTCCTTGGGCAGACCATGACCATCGACAACGGCTCCTCACTCTCACAATCTGAAACCCACCTCGAAGTATTCGAGAACATCTGTGCCGCCGACGCAAAGTTGATTGAATATGTTATTAACGATGACCTTATCCCTAAGATGATCCGCCTCGGCTTTCCCCTCGCCGGACGCACTTTCGCGTGGGATGACGCGGCAACTTACTCGCCCGCTGAGCAGCGCGAACTTGAACGTATGCTCCTACAGTATTACGATATAGACCCACAGTATTTTACCGAAAAATATAAAATGCCGATTCTCGGCGTTAAGCAGTCTTCCGGCGGTTTTTTCGAGTAGGGGGTGAGGGTTCCAACGATAAGGAAGCCAAGCCCCAAGCCCAACAAAAGGCAAAGCAAGACCATTACCGCCTTTTTAACCTTGCCGTCGCCGGGCTTTACGAGCCGGATCTGATCACTCTCGCGGGCGGCAACGTTGGCAAGGTGCCGTTCAACCGCGACGTGTTCGACCGCGCTGTGCGCGAGGTCTTTGCAAAGGGAAGTTTTACACCGGAGATGTTGGCCGATCCTGCCGTGCGTCCACTCATAGAGGAAACCTACAACGCGCTCAACGGTGCCGTTGACACGGCCATTAAGACCGAAACACCCCCGGAACTGACCGCCGCCCTCCAAAACAATACGTTCATCTTCTCCGGCTTCAAAACATATCACTCGCTGTCAGAGGTCGGCCTTGCGCTGACCGATGCCGACGGCAAGGTGAAGCCTTTTGACGTATTCCGGCGCGACGTGGAGGCCATAGATAAAAAATATAACACCAACTATCTATATGCCGAATATAACCACGCCCTCCACACCTCGCAAATGGCAGTGAAATGGCAACAGTTTATGGAGGATGGCGACCGATATAACCTCCAATATCGCACCGCCGGAGATGAACGTGTCCGCTCTGAACACGCCTCCCTCGACAACACCACGCTCCCGCCATCTGATGAGTTTTGGAAATTTTATCTCCCGCCCAACGGGTGGAACTGCCGCTGCACCGTCGAACAAGTCCTGCGCGATGATTATCCCATGTCTGACCCCGAAAAGGCTAAGGCTGCCGGGGATGCTTGCACTGAGGAACCAAAGGCGCGTATGTTTCGATACAACGCCGGGCAAGAGATGACAATATTCCCCAAGAAACACCCTTATCTTCCCAAGGGGTGCGGCAGCTGCGGAGGCAGTCTAAATCTTGCATACGATCCCAAGCGCGAACAGTGCCGAGTCTACCGTGTAGTGAGCGAACAAGCCCGCAAAGAGGAGGCTCGACGGCTATATGACCGACTCTCTAAAGATAGTAAATATCACCGTGTTACTTATGACCCGGTGTCCGGTGGTCTGTCTGCAACACATGTCGGACATAATACCAAGTCCAACAATTCTGAAATTGTCGGTTGGGAAATGACCGGGGCAGATCTTGAAAACGAACTGCTCAGATTATTGTATCAGAGCGGCCACGTGGCTATTCTATGCGATGAGAGCAAGAAGAAAGTAGGAAACACCCTCCCAGCTCTTGACCTCCAACTTGACGGAGTTATGATGGATATTCGCTCAGTAACGAAAAAAAAGCGACATTATGGATCTGCGCTCCGGGATAAGAATAAGCAGTTGGCGCGTTATAACTCTCGTACTGATGTTCGTGTTCTTGCTGAGACGGTTTGTTTATATTTCCACGATGGTTCAATGTATCATCCAGGTAGAGTCACAGGTGGCATTAAGTGGCTCAAAAAACAAACTAAAAATGTAATTCTCCGCGAGGTGGTATGTGTAATTAGGAAAGAAGATGATACTATTGAGATTCGCCGCCATAAGGTAAAGACATAAAAAAAGCCCGCAGCGCGGGCAGGTTGCCGCCTCGCCGAAGCGACCCACAACGGCCTCCTATGGGACTGCAAATATAACAACTTTTTCGCTAACAACAAACTAAAAACTCAAAAATCAAACAATGAACGAAAAAATTACAATTTCAGCAGAGTTTACTCAAACCGATGTTGCCGCTGCACTGATGTGCCTCGGAGAAGAACTGACTCCCGACATTTGGGAGCAGATTAAAGCCGCCCCCTCAAAAATCGACTTTTCCAAGATTGAGGATAAAGCCGAGCGTATGCAGGTCAAGTTAGGTCTTATTTGCCTCCTTTTCGGTAATCTCGCCGACTGATGCCTCGGAATATTTACGACGATATTCTGCGCGATGCCCGCGTAAAACTCACGGAGATGTTCAACCAAAATTTCCGCGAGCAGGGTTTCTTTGGTCAAAAGTGGGTCGCCACCAAAGTCAGCAAGACCAACAAGCGAGGAACTGGATCTATCCTCATTGTTACAGGTGCAATGCGTCGCTCCATCTGTTCGGTGGTGCGCGGAATGGCCGTCGTTTTTTCCTCACATCTACCTTACACCGCGCTCCACAACGAGGGTGGCAATTTTTCAGTTACCGTCCGTTCCCACTCCCGCACCAACCGCAAGACCGGAAATACCTATACCGTGCGCTCTCACTCGCGGCAGATGTCTATGCCGCAGCGTCAGTTCATCGGCGATCACGAAAAGGTGCAGGAGGCGCTCGGCGATATTATCAACAAAAATCTCCAAAGGTTCTCGCAGAGGCTTGCGGATAATTTCAACAGAAGATGAGATTAAGGCTTTTTGATGATATAGGGGCGCGTCTGTCGCGTGTCCGCCTCGTGGATAATAAAGTTATCTATCATCAACCCAAATGCGGCGAAAATGCACCTATGCCCGGAACTCCGGCTATTAACCACGTCGGTCTGTGGAATGAGAACACCACGCGCCTCACTCAGTTGCGTCCGCTTGCGCCGCCCGCCGTTTTCATTGAGTTTTATCCCATCACCTGGGGCGAGCTCGGACGCAACGCCGTGCATGGCGATATAGTCATTCGGCTGCATATCGTCACGGCTACGCTCGCGCAGACCGATACGCCCTACCGCGACGAGGCTCTCCATCGCTTCCGGCTGATCAGAGCCATTAAGGCTGCGTTCGTCAATTTTGGCGGAGCGGCTGACAAGGAGGGGCGCAGCTTCTCCCGGTTCAAATATTACGGCTCGTCAACCGACCACAATCACGAGCAGATTTGCGAGGATTTGGAGGAGTGGTTGACGCATTGCGTCGATTGCTCTGCTACCATTGACAACGGCTATATCCTCACATCCCAAAATATAACGCTCGATACGGGCGACATATTCGCCGACGCTTTCGGCGAGGAGATGGTATGAACACAGCACCGCCCGCAGCTTCTTCGGCTGCGGGCGGTGTCCGTCTTATAGGTCATCAAATAGAGATGGTTGCTCGTTGCGGGGCGGCTCTTTATAGCCTTCTAATCCCCGCCGTAGATAGCTTAGGAATGTGTGGTAACAACATGGATAAACCGGATACACATAATGCCTCCACACCTGCTTGTAACACTTCGCGAGGTTTCCTTCCTCGTAGTGTTGCCGGGTGATGTCGCAGACGTGTTGTATGCGCAGGAGTGTATTTTTGTGAGGTTTTTGTGCCATGTTAAGATTTTAACCGCTATCTTTGCAACACGTTCCACGGTGTCGCTCGTCGTTTGGTTAAATCCTGCGGCGGGCTTCATTGTTTTCATGCGTTTCCGGCTTTTTCGTATGGTTCGACGGTTACAAAGCCCTCGATGTGTTTTCTCACTAATCCCGAACCGCCGCAGATGGGGCAAGGCACCTTGGCTATGCTGCTTCCGCTGAACATCTCAACTTCCACCTTACCCTCGGCCTTGCAGTTGCGGCACACCTCTATGGTGTCGCGGGTGAACTCTCTGCGCTTTTCCATTCGGCTATCCCTCGGTTTTCGGTTCTACATAAAAGGCCTCTTTCTGAACCACCGAAATATGACAAGCCTCCATCACCAGCTGACATTCGTCAAGGTCGCGCTCGGCAAGCAGTTTGTCCTTGGCTACCTCCTCGACGGTGCGGATGTAGTTCTTGCCTTTCAGTTTCAACAGTTCAAGAATTCCCGCCCATGTCATGCCCTTGCCTGGTTTCAGCTGTGGGTTGCCTATGCGGAACCCGAGGGTGCCGTGCGTGGTCTCCATGCTCTTGCGCTTGCTGAAATGCTCGTCGCGGTTCTCGGTGGCAAACGCCTGTAGTTTCTCGAACGCCTCCTCTTTTTCGATGTCAAGGTCGGAAAGGCGCTGTGCATACTGTTCGCGGATCTCTGAGAGTTTGCCGTCCATTTCAGCCGTTAGTGAGCGCTGCTGTGCATCGGCCACTGCGTAGGAGTGCATCGCCTCCTCCATTTCGTCGCGGGTGATACCGCTCAGAATTACTTTCTTTTTTCGTGCCATTGTTTGAATGGGGATTAAAGGATGATTAAATTAGGTTTATTTGTCGTTTGATAGTCCGACCGGGAATACGTCCATGATGGCCGTTTCTGTTACCCCGGCGATTTTGTAGTCGATCATGAGGCTGTTTTCGCTCTTGAATGTGGCGATGGCTTCCTCGATGTCGTTGGCCTCGACCATGAAGTCGTGAGGCGTGAGTTTCTCTGCGCCCGTGCGCTCGTCAAGAGAGATGAACATTGCGCGAACTTTATACCAATAGCCGCCGCAGTCGGTACTCATTACCTCGGCTATTTTCGCTTTCTTTACGGCCTTCACCTCGAAGTCTCCGCTGATATAGGATTTCATCTCCTCGGTGATTCGAGCCTCGGCCTCAGCGAACGACAGCGCGTCCACAAGGTAGGGCTCGGTTACTTTCTTCACAGCTCCGCTTTCCATGACCTTGTCATAGCGGAGCTTGGTTTCAATCCATTGTGCCATTGTGTTTCTTTTGGGAATTAATATTGTTTTTGTTGTAGGCTTGCTCGGTTATCTCGTACCACTCTATATCGGGCTCCTCAAGACCGAAAAATTCTATTATCTCGGCGCGTGTCTTCGAGCCGATATATTCGGGGGTGACGATCCGCCCGGTGGTGCGCTCCTTGGCTCTGATTTTGAAGTGAGTCTGTGCCATTTTATTCTTCTGATATATTAAAGTCGGGTTTATATTCCGCGATGTTGGCCTCATCTTCTGCCCAAATGGCGAGTTCTCGCATAAGCTCTACGTACTCGGGCGTGGATAACTCCACCGTCGCTTCCTTTATCTCACGCTTGATGTCTTTTATTAGGCTCATTTGTGTCAGTTTAACAGTAAGACATCTTTGCCGAATCGCGCCTCGTAGGCTATCTGCCCGGCCACATCGTTCACGGCCTTGGCATCTTTCTGACGTTTCAGAAACATATTGTAGATTGTGGTCAGACGCTCGGTCGAAATGTGGTTGAAGTTTTCGGTCTTGGCGGCGCGGCAAGCCACGTTCTTGATATAGTCCACGCCCTTGTCGCCCATCCCGATTAGTCGTAACCAACCGCCAATGGCCGCTATCACGCGCTTGCGTAGTCGGTCGCGCTTCGCATCTTCGGGATTGAGCACGTCGTTGAGGCGGTCGCAAATTTCCGTCAGTTCCTCGTTGGTGAGGTCTTTACTGCTCTCCACACCATAGCCGCCGAGCAAGGCGAATTTTTCGTCTGCTCCCATGTTGAGCCGGGAGCAGAGCGTGTGGAATTTTTTAAGCAGCCACTTTTGG
>QLIP01068659.1_pt1 | contig 33616 bp, 46 predicted proteins | sample 1769771 | NCBI WGS metagenome assembly QLIP01 (sample SAMN09428762, study PRJNA476227) | Gut metagenome, whole genome shotgun sequencing project. | isolation source: cecum | host: Rhizomys sinensis | place: China: Jinsha town of Minqing, Fujian Province | collected 2013-09-23 | reverse complement strand
CCCAGCCATGCGCCTGATTGCCCTCGCCTGCGCCGATATGATCTAGGGAGAACTTATCGAATTTATGCGGAGAGCCGTGAAAGGCAGACTGGAACAGCGCCTGGCCCTGCTGGTACTGGAAATAAGGCCCAAGCTTGGGCTGATAGATTGCCACTGTGCCGGAATACTCGCCTAGCTCACGAATGAGTTCACGGGCTTCATTTTTCTTTGCAGCGCTGGCCTTTTTCTGAGTAAAGGTCTTCTCCAGGCTGGCAATGGCGCTGGCAACGGTCTTGCCTTTCCCGCCATGTTCAAAGGCCCAGAGTAGGGCGGCATGGCGCAAGTTTTCCTTTGGATTGAAATCAGTGATTGTCTTGCCGTCCACTGTTACAAGGTCTTGCATGAAAGCCTTGATAAAGGCTGGCGCTGGCTTTGCTCCCTCGGGCTTGGCCATAAGCATACCTACGCCTTTTTGCTGGCGTTCAGCAGCCTGGGCAAAAGCTTCAAAACGGGCCAGAACTTCCTTTTGTGTAGCATTGGTCAGAGTTAATGCCATGGCCTGAACAGCAGGGCGCTTCTTGTCCGGGTCTGTGTCCAGAAGATCAGACTGGCCTAGCCAGCCCTCCAGCTTGCGGTTTTCAGCCTCAGCCTTGGCAATGAGCCGCAAGGCAGGCGTAAGCACTCTGGTCATGTCCCAACCCTCGCCCCTGGACTTGAGCCTTGCCAGGGCTGGAATGGCCCTGTCCAGCTTGTTCAGGGTTGATGCGGGCGTTGCCGCCAGAATGTCATAATCAGGACAGACAAGGCCGCGCAGGGCGTTTTCCACCTGAGTTTTGCCGCTCTCGTTGAGCTTGCCGTTTTTCTCTGTAAGGCTGGAAATCTCTGTCTGCTCCAGCACGCCGTCCCGCAAGAGAGCCTGAATAAAGCCTTTGGACTTGGCCGAATCCAAGAACTGGCGCAAGGAATCAAATTCAGCCATTTCCGCAGAGAGTTCAGCCAGGGTTTCAGGAGTGAGAAAGCGCCCGCGAGATACACCCTCGGCCTTGGCCTGGAGCTTCTGGGTAGTTGTCTGGTTGTATTGCCGCGACTTCACGGCCATTTCATTGAGGTTTAGTTCACGGTCAACAACGCGCACAAGGATTGGCCGCTTAATGGAGGAAAGGGATTCAGGATCAAGGCCAAATTGCGCCGCTGCTTTTGCCGCAAGCAGCTCCTGATATTTTTGCGCGGCCTTGGGATTGTTGGCATAGACCAGGGCAAGGCTCATGGCCCTTGAATTGCCCCCAAGAACAATGCCGCTGCGCGTAATAATCGGCGGGCCATCGCCAGCGCTTGGGGCAGTGTTCAGGACAAATTCCGGCTCATATTCATTGGCGTTGCGAAGCACCTTTTCCTGTTCGCCCCTGTCGGAATGGTAGGGCCGCTCCTGGGCTTCTGCTGGATAATCCTCGCGTCTGGCAAAGCCGTTTTCAGGATCATGGGAGGGAATCACATCCGCAAGCTCCCAGACCTCATAGCGGGCTGGCTCACTGCTTCGGCTTCCGCCAAGTATCTGGGTTTCCGCGCCGATAATTTTGTTGCCATCATTGCGGGTTTTTTCTCCAAGGCCCTTGCCCTGGGCGCTTTTTGGTGTTAAATTATCCTTGTTGACAGGAGGTTGACTTATGCCTGCTTCTGCTGCCGCTACTGCTTCTTCTGACGTTCCAGAATCGCTCCAATCCTTGTGGAATGAGGTTGTTGCATCACGGCCTGTCATCCGTGTGCTGGAAATGCCTGACGGCTCTCCTGTGTTTGTCTCTGAATTTATTGACTGGGAAGGAATACCGTACGTTGAAACCAGGGATTGCAGGTTGTTCCGCATGGTAGCCAGCAACTCAGACAGCTTCCCATATACGCTTGTTCCAGCAAGTTCAGAAGTTGCCGCCTCTATTGCTTCGTATGGTTCAACTATAGACGAGAATGAAGCTGTTTCATTGCTTTGAGGCCCAGTTGATTCATAGAGCGTCTTGCTTGATTTTTTGGCAATTGTCCAAATAATTTCAGCGGCCATTTTTTCTGCTTTCGTATTGCTTTCATTCGAAAGTAATTTTTCAGCAATGTCCTGCATTTCATAAAGGCCATGGCCCACGCTTTCCTTGGCCTGGCTCATGGCCCTGGTGTTCAGCTGCAATTCCACGGCAAAGCCGTTGGGATAGCGATAGTTGAACTGATAGTCGCGATAGCCGCCCACAGGCTTGGCAAAGCGGTTATTGTCGCGCACAACTTCCCCGCCTGAAGCCTCAATGCGCTGGCGTATCTGCTCAGCCGCCGCTTCCACCTGCTCCCTGGTTTCAAAGAGGATCGCCCGCGCAGGCTGGCTGAAGGCAGGGTGATTGATTTCCAGGGCATAGAGCAGGATTGTTCTGCTTGTAGCCGAAGAGTATGATTCCAGCACGGCACGGCGCAAAAGCTCCTGCGTAGAAAGGCCATGATCTGGCAGACTGCTTTCCGCCATCAATTTCTCCCCCTGCTTCTGGCAATAACGCTTGCGCGGTTCATGCCGTAGGTCTTCTCCTGATACTGCGCAATCTGGCTCTTGCCCTGCTTCATCCGCCCCACAATGCCTTGCTCTACCTGGGAAATGATCACGTCCATAGAAAAACCGTCATTGCCGTCTCTTTTCATCGGGCCGCTCTCAACCTGGGCAGGGCTATTGTTGATGATGTTTACGGCAATCTGTGGCGCGATTGCGCCTCCCTGGGCAACACGCACACCCAGATAGCCGTCCCTGCCTCGTGCCAGAGGCATGATTGCTTCCGGCCCGTCCTCTCCCATAAGGCCAGCGCCGTGGGCAAAGCGCGTAAGATAGTTATCGTAAGCAAAGAGGGTAGGGCTTGAGACGATAGAGCCGGAATAGGCGCTAATGCCTGCGCCTGTGAACACATTGTCCTTGGCGTTCCAGGGGTTGGCCGCTTCATAGGCATCCATGCCGCCAAAGCCGCCTGCTATCCTTGAGCCGCCGCCAAACAAGCTGCCAATGCCGCCAATTATCTTGCCCACAAAGGCATTTGTTGCCGCCTGTGCGGCCATTGCCACAAGCGCCCTGAAGAAGTCCTGGGCTGAGAGTTTGCCGCTCATAAAGGCATTAGCCAGCGTATTGCTGATAGTGCTTCCCATTTGCATGGTCAGGCTTTCCACCTGTTGAGCCACGTTGCCATACTGTGAGCCAAACTTCATTGCGCCGCGAATAGCGCCATCCCAGCCAGACTGCGATTTCTGCAAGCCTTGCAGTTTCTTCCATTCCTCAACATAGCCCTGCATTGCAGGCCCAAGATTCTGGGTGTAGAGCGCGGCCTGTTTCTCGATTAGCTGATACTGCCACTCCGTTGTCTGGCCGTATTCCACGCCTAGATTTTGCAAGTCCTCCATGAATTTGACTGCGGTCTGCAAATTCTCGTATTCGCCTTGTTGCTCAAGAGCGCCGTTCAGTTTTTCCAGACGCTCGGTCATTTCCTCTACACTCATGCCTGCGGCCTTAAACTTGTCCCGCCAGACGTCCAGCGTGTCCTGGTTCTCAATCTGTTTCAGGGCTGAGGAATTGTTCGTAACCTGGACTATCTTCTTGTCAAATTCCTTGACTGTATCTTTCTGGAAAGCGTCTTTGTATTCCTGGGCCAGCTTCTTGATTTCAGCGGCGCTCATATCCGCCTTTTTGCCCAGATTTTCAATTTCAACGATCTTTTTATTCAGTGTAGCAGATGATTTTTCTGATTCGCCATTGAGTTGCGCAATTTCTTCACGGATGCGCCTGATGCTTTCCCTGGCGCTGTCGATCTTGCCAGCGCCCACGCTTGCCCTCTTGCCAGCCTCCGCTTCGGCCTTGTCAATATCGGCAATGGCCTTTTTGTATACTTCTGGCTCGATTTGTTTTTCGTTCAGTGCTTCTTTAAGCTTGGCACGCTTCGCCTCCGCTTCGGCCTTTATTTTCTTTAGCCGCCCTTGAGCTGTCTGCTGGTCATAATACTCTGCGATTGCAAGCGCCTGGTGTTGCAATTCAGCCATTTTGGCATCGGCGTTTGCCATTATTTCCAGGGTCTCATTGACCTTCTTGCCACTGATGACCGTGGCATCAAGAGCCGCAGAGAACATGGGCAGAGCTTTCTGGGCATCCAGATGGGCCTTGGTTAAGGCCAGAACGCCTTGACGCGCACTAAGGGCATCCACGCCGTTCTTGCGCATGGCGTTTTCGCAGTCCGTCATTTGCTGGCGTGTCCAGTCCGCTCTTGCACCAAGAACCTGCATCTGCGCTTCAAGCCCTTTCAGCTTGTCCGCCAGTTCCTTGCCGTCACTGGCTACTTTCAGAAAAGCAGCGCCCACGGCTGCCAATGCAGCGAGACCCAAGAGCCGCAACTTGCCAATGACAGCCTGAACTTTTGATACAGACTTCTGCGCCTTGTCCGCAGCATCAGAGACTTCATCAAGCCGCCTGGCGGCTTTCAAAGCCCCTGATTCATCAAATGCGAGCCGTAAATCGAATACCGGCATAAGCTCTCACGCTGTCTTCTTGTCTTGCTCAGTCTTAAACTTCTTGATCCGCCTGGCGTAAATCATTTCTTCCAGAAGCAGGATACGCCAGCGCAACCCATCAGGATCGCAATATCTTGCACATTCCGCATTGATGCTCTCGATGCGCAATGCCTGCGGTATGCCTGAAAAGCCGTCCACGCCGCGCCCATGCAAATCAAGAACTTGCCAGATTTTGATTGCCTCCGCATTGAGCCTGCTGATTTCCAGTGGCTCTCTTGGATATTGGCAATCTGTGCATTTGGGCGCGTTTGCGTTGGCCTCTGCTAGTTCCCGGCATTCGCTACAAGTGAGCCTGCTTTCTGCGCTAAGCCAGCAAGCCCACTGCCTTAGTTTTTTCTTTCTTCAAGCTCTCCCAGTCTGGCAACGCTGCGAATCCGCAAGGCCAGTCCCGCCACAAAAATCAGGATCACATTCGCAGATTTCGCGAATCATTTCCGGCGTGCAGGGAATGTCCTTGCCGCCAGCATCATAAAAGCCCTGCCAGCCAGTGATGCTTTTAAGCAGCATCCCTCGAATTAAATACTTGCCTGCCAGTTCTTCATCAGCCCCGGCCTCCTTGGCCGCATCCTGCCTTAAACGGTTAATTTCCGTCTCAGTCAGCGGCTTCACCCAGGCGCACTCGCTCTTGTCCCCGCTAAAGGGCAGGCAGAATGTCACATTCCTGTATTGATCTGTTAGAACCCTGGGCATTCTCACTCCTGAATGATAAACAGCTCGTCCTCACCAGTTACACCAAGGGCCGCACCGTTCTGCCTGAGCATCAGTACAGAATCGCTTTCATTGAGTTCCGGCGTTCCGAATTTCATTCTCGGCATGTAAAAGCCAAGGGTAAGGCCCGGCTCTTTTCCGGCAAAGACGGTAACAGGCAATTCATAGCCCTTGTAGCCCTTGCCAAATTCGCGGCAATCCTGCTCCCTGAAATAAATGGAGCGTTCCAGGGTGATTGTGCGACGCCCGTCAATGCCCTCGCCAACATATTCTTCACCGATTTCCGCAAGATTGCTCACTGGTGTTTCAATGTTCAATTCGCCCTCGGTCATTTTCCCCGCCACTTGGGCAACTTCCACATTGGCAAAACGCGCCTCAAGAACCTGCCCAATGGGCTTTGTTTCCGGCAACCAGGGGCGGATTATATCGCCTGCTTTCCAGTCCGCTGGCTCTCCCGAAAGGGTTAGAACATCGTTCTGGTCATCCACCGCCCTAATCAGCCAGCCCTGCACACTTTCGCCCTTGCTTGCATTGCGGATATAACCGCCAGGCGTAAAGGCCGCTGCGCCGCCCTTTTCAAGTTTGATGCTGTTGCCTGTGCTGTCCTGGGCTAATATGCCGCTTCCGCACCAGCCCATCTTTCGCCCCTGGAAATCAAAACTGAACATCTGTCCAGCCTGACGTTGCAGGGACACGGCGCACTTGGTTACGGAACAGCCGCTCATAAACAGGCAGAGCTTGTCATCATTAAGCATGTAGATTGAAAGGGTAGGACGGCAGGTTGACTGCGTGTAAACCCGTGAGAGCAGTTGCAGGCTTGCGCCATCGGTGATTACACCCTTTTCCGTATTGCCATAGCCGCGTTTCAGGCGGCCAAGTATGGTCTGGCCGTTTTCAACCTTGATTTCACGATAGAGGATCTTTTCGCTTCCGGCTATAAGCACTCCCCTGGGCGGTAATTTTCCGGCCAGAATATTGCCGTCAATGCTGTTGCCATTGACAATCTGGGTAATGGCAATCTCCTCGGCCTCCGCAGCCGCTTCGCTTGCGGCAACGCAGGAAATATGCGCCGGATCATTGTAGTCACCCATTAGGGCCTGAAAGAGAGCGTCCCCCTCGGGCTTGCCGTAAGCGGCATCTAGTCTGCCATAAAGCGGTATTGTGCCAGTTCCGGCCTCAACTGCGTTCTGGAACTGTTCAAGCTTGTTCAGTGACGAAGACAATTCCTCGCTGTCGCTGAATGAGAGGCTTTGGGTCATGCTGGCCCGGCCTGCTGGCAAAATATAGCCGCTAGCCTCTGGGGCTTGCAGTTGACCTGAAACATCCTCAAGTACAGCGATCACTCTTTGGGCCGTGGCCTTGGCAACAGTCGGGCACGATTTCATAGATTCCCCCCTTTCAAGACTTGCGTCCATGTCCACCACGGCACAGTGACCGCGATTGTTTGTCGGTTGTCTGGCGTAATGCCGATATTCTCACTGTATGGCGCTTCACAATAAACCGCCTCTGCCAGCGGCTCTTGCGTATACTGCATAAAGGCTCACTCAATGTTCTGGGCCATATACCAGAGCAAATCAGCGTCTTCGTCTGGCAGGCTTGAGATAGTAACCTTAAAAATACCCTTGCGCCTTGCCAGCGCTCCAGGGCCGCCAAGCTCAAGCTGGCCTGTCGTGCCAGGAATAAAGGCCGTAAAAACCCAGATGCACTTTGCGTCAGGATTGTTGCCTTGAGCCGGGGCTGCCAGATAGGCAATGCCCGATTCAGTCTCTCTGGCAATGGCCCTTTGGAGCGCGTCAAAAAGCGCAATTCTGATACTGTTTAGATCAGGGCAATTCATGCTCTGGCCGCCATTTCGTTCAATCTCGCCCCAAGTTCCTGCATAAATCTGTCGATGAAGCCGCCAGCCTGTCTTTTGCTCCAACCGGCATTGAGCGCCAAAATGTACTCAACATTGTTGACCACATAGAGAACTTCCCATTCGTTCAGATTCAGCGGCCCAATGTTCCGCATGATCATGCGCTGGTATTCACTACTTGAAAGCTTTTCCGCTGGCTTGAACTCAATGTCGGAAGCTTCACCAGTCAAATGCCAGCCAGCCCTGGCCCTGCCGGTATCAACTGGTGTTCCGGCCACGGCATAGCGATTCATGCACTCGATAACCGCAGCCACAACGCTTTGCCGCAAATCCTTGACCTCTAGGCTCACAAGCTCATTCAAAGTCTTTTGCAAGTCCGCCGCATCCTTGCAGTGCTTGCTGTTAAGCTCGGCAATGCGCCGCTTCATGCCTTGGCGGCTTCTGTCAATCTCAGGCATTGAGTGCAGTTCCTACGGCGTTTACGCCAAATTTGTACAGCACAGGCACTCCCCCAGGCATAACCGGCACAATTTCACCGATCGTTTATTCCCGGCCATTGCAGACAATGGCGTCTGTAATATCTGGCCTGTCTGTCACATCCCCAGCCGCAAGAATTACCATCTGCGCTTTCTGAAAGCGCCCGGCCTGAACTTCCGTAGCCAGGGGCTTTGTGATCAGGCCGTCAAATTCAATGCGGCTTTCTGTGACAGTCCGCTTGCCTGTTCTGGCGTCAATATTGCCGCTTTCACGGCGCTTGACGTAAGTCATCAGGCAGCCACATTCGGCAATCTGTTCTTTCGCCAGTTCAAGGAACTCGGCATAATCAAATCTTTCAGCCACTCCTGCCTCACGCACTGCGTTTTTTACGCTCTCGCCTGGTACTGTGCGCAAAAATGGCCGTATAAGGGCAATCACCGCTGGTAGCAGGGTCTCAACAGGCGCATCTTCCGCATAGCTTACGCTGTGGCTCTCCTGCTTGCTCAGTACATCCACGCCCTTTGAAATGGATTCCGATTGCGACTGTACCTTGCCGCCGCGCAACATGGGCTTAAAGGGATCATAGCCCGCAAAAATCAGCGCAGCCATTTCGCATTGCGCAAACTTCAGCTTTTGCGGAATACAGTCTTGAGGAAGAATATCCGCCCCGATTGCGATCCCCATGCGCGGCCAAGCTGTTAGCTGGAGACATAAAGACGGCTCTCCCAGCCATTCAAGGCCATTGAGCCAGTCAAAGGCGCGAATCAGCGCGGCTTCCTTTCTGGCAAGCATGGCCGCATCAGCCAGGTTTTCACCCTGTTCGTCTGTCTTTACTGGCGTTTCCGGCCACAAGGAACGCGGCAAGCAATAGGCATCGGCGTCATCAAGGCTAATATAGCTTGATGCGCCCTCGATTATGCTTCCGTCTTCAATACTCAGCATGAGCAATCCTTTCACGGCCCAGCATCAAGCCAGGCCGTGAACAGTTATTTTCCGCCAGCTTCCGGCTTGGTTTCAGCTTCCGGCTTGGCAGCCGCCTTTTTATCCTTGCCCTTGACTGCTTTTTGCTCAGACTTCTCAAAGGGCAAATAGGGCGGCGGAACAAAGGCGTCCATTGCTTCCTCGCATTGCTCCACAAAATCGCCTTCAGTCCACGCAAGCGCGTTGCGGATAAGGGCGCCAGCGCAAGCGGCTTCCCGGGCTTCCGCAGCCGTTGCAGCGCCCTGCACGAAATAGAGTTTCTTGCCCATACCTACACCGACTTGAGCATCACGCCTGCTGTGTCTTTGTTGCTTGTCGCTACCTTGGTCCAGTTTGCCGGAGTGCCAAGGGCAGTGTCATTGGGGCTTGAACCGCCCGCCGCCGTATTCCAGCTATAGCCTAGCAAACCAAGATTGTATGACCATTCGGCCTGATAGGTGCGCTGAATGTTTTCCTTGCCAGTGCCGTCAATCATTACCGCCTCAAAATCGCCATTTGGCTCAACGAGCGCGGCCTGACTGGTAAGCCCGAGGGTGCAGTATTTTCCGCCCTCAGACGCAGGCGCAAGCGCAGGAACGTCCGAGACAATGAACTTGCGGCCAAACTGATCCGCTAAAATCGCCACGTCACCAAATCTGAAAAGCTGACCCGCGTTGGTAATCGCGTTCTGCCAGATGTCATTCATAACTTTGGAATGAACAATCCAGGCACGGATCGCGCTGGAACGGTCGCCAAACTTGGCGGCGGCAGCAGTCAATTCGCCGATGTTTGCGGCTGATGTGGCCGTATGCGTAACAGCAACATTGCCAGTCAGCGCGGCAACAAGAGCCTTGACGGCTGTGTTTGGCTGATCCTGGAGCATGGCAGAGGCAAGCTGATCGCCGATAACAGCAGCCGCCCGCGCCGGATCGTCCAGAATCCACCTGTACTGCGATGGTTCAAAGACAATCGGCGGTGTTCCAGCGGCCACCTTGACCGATGCTGATTTAAGCTGTTGCAGGCGCGTCTCTGTGATCGTACCCTGCCCGTTATTTGCGTCCCTGCGCCGTACCAGATTGGCAATTTGCTTGAAGCTCGCTTCAATGGCGAAATCGCCCATATTCGCATTGGAAGGAGTGAGAGCCAAAACGCCATTGCTGTTTGCGTTAAAAGCGGCAATGTTCTGATCCACGGTCTCAGTCATTGCCGTGTAGACTTGCGAATTAAACTTTTCCAAATCGAAAGCCATGTTTATCTCCTTTTGAGATTTGCATCGTTGCTCAAGTACGCCGCCTTTTCTTCCGGCGTCATCTCAGTAAATTTCTTGTCCTTGTGCGAGGATGCACCGCCCTGAGCGTTTGCTGTGCCACCGCTCCCGCCGGGGCTGGATTTGAGGATATTATCCTTGAATGGCGAGCTTTCCACGAGTCTGGAAAGGGCTTCGTCAAAAGTAGCCACATTCCCCTCACTGCCATACATATCAGTGCCGTCTGCATTCCTGCCCACGGCCTTGCCATCCTTGACGTAGAAATTTCCGGCAAATAACTGCTGGGCAAGAGCTACGCTGCTTAGCTTTTCCGCCGCCCATTTTGAGCGGTGAAAAGAATCGCTTATAACAGCCTGGTTCAGCGAGTTAGTTGCCTTTTCCAGTTCAGCCTTAAGCTTGTCGCGCTCCAAAGCCACAGGCGCAACCGCGCTTTTTGTGGCTTCCTGAATCCGTTTCAGGGTGTTTTCCTCGGTCTGCCTGTCCTTGTCCTGCATGGTGGCTACGATCTCGGCGTTCTTCTTGTGTTCCTCAATGTAGGCCGCCAAGTCCTCAATCTCCGCAAACGCGGCAAATTTGGCCTTGAGATCGTCCAGTTCCTTGCCGCGCTTGGCGGCTTTTTCCGTAAGCTCGGCAATCTGCCTGGTTCTGGCATCCACATCATAGGGCTTTTCAGCCCCGTCAGGCCCGACAAAAATCGGCATCCCCTTGTCATCAGTAACAAGCTGCCCGGCTTCATTCTTCTTGAATGGCATAGTTCCTCCGCAATACCTGCGTTTGCCTTTGTGCTAGCCGCACGATTTTCTTTTGGCTGGATTATAAATCAGCGTGGGCAGGGGAGCGCAAGGAGTTATTGGAATAAAAGTTTAGGGAGCGGGAAAAAATTAATTGTTGACTGTATATATAAATATATATATTTTAGGTTAAAGGAAATACTATGAAACGTTTTCAACTAATGAGAATTTTGCGTGATGCCGGTTTCCTGTTTGAGGAAGGCGGTAGGCATACAAAAGTTCTCAAGAATGACAAGCTGATAACCGAAGTTCCACGACATAAAGAAATCGGTGATATTCTAGCCAAGAAAATTTTAAGAGATGCGGGGATAAAAATATGAAATACTATTATATGGCTTTCATTCCGGAGGAAAAAGGCGGCTACACAATCTTTGCCCCCGACTTCAAAGAGCTTGCTTCTCAAGGTAAGGATTTGCCGGAATGTATGGACATGGCAATGGACGCCTTGCAGCTTCTAACAGAAGATTATGCCAAGCATAATGAGCCATTGCCTGAACCAAGTGACCTGAAAGAAGCGCAAGAAAAAATCCTCGCGCTCTTGAAAGAGCTAGATGTTGGCATCCCTGAAAATATTATCTATCAGCTTGTGCCTGCACCGATTGGCGATATGAAACCCGTGCGTATTTCAGCCACACTCCCTCGCTGGACATTAGACGTGATCGACATGAAGGCGAAAGCATCCGGCATGACCCGTTCCGGCTTTCTGGCCAAAGCTGCTCTAGCTTATGAATAACAGCGAAGACATGGACGATGTGGCCGCCTTTGATGCGGCCATGCAGGAATATGAGGCCAGCAACAAGGTCAGCTATCCAGCCGAAATTGTGATCGCCATTGCAAACGGTGCTAATCCGCTCAAGACAATACGGGAATGGCGCAAAATGAGCGTTGACGAATTGGCCAGCAAGCTGGAAGTGAGCTAGGCGCATCTGTACCAGATCGAGGCCAACAAGCGGGATATGAGCCTTGCCCTCTTGCGTAAGCTTGTGGATATTCTGGATGTTGGCGCGGATATTTTAATCTAGCTGGCGGCAATCTTCCTAATCCACACACAAGCCGGAGCAATCCGGCTTTTCTTTTATCTTCCAGATTCAAACATAGAATCGTCTTTATATCCAGATTATATCTTCAATTATCCAATGCAATTTATTCAATCATCAATGCAATTATTTCAATCACTATCCATAATTATCAATCAAGCATCAATAACTTTCACTACATTATATAATAATTAAGAAAAAAAATTTTTATAAAAATGAAAAAAATATATTGACTTTTTAATTTTGAGTGATTAAAGTTTAGTTGTGTTAAGGGAAATGGAGGAAATTAGTTGAAATAAAAAGCCCTGATTGGAATTGGCGTTCCAATCAGGGCCAAAAACAAAGGAGCTTTCATGCTACCCAAGCAAGAGCATGATAGCTCCAAGCCCCGAAAGGGTCAAGGAGTTTTTTCATGTCCAGTCAGTCTAATTCCCGCGCCGATGTTTACCAGGTTGTAACAGATCGCATCATCAACATGCTTGAGCAAGGCACAGCCCCCTGGCGCAAGCCCTGGACGGGCGGTTCAGATGGAATGCCAGCCAACCTGATCTCTAAAAAGGCTTATACTGGCATCAATCCTTTCCTGCTTTGCGCTGCTCCCTTTGATTCGCGCTGGTGGTTGACATACAAGCAGGCTCAAGACCTGGGCGGCCATGTCAAGAAGGGTGAAAAAGGCTCGCCAATCGTTTTTTGCAAGACCTACCAAAAGGAAGTGAAAAGCAGCGATAGCTCAGAAAGCCGCCTCGAAACCCGCGTTGCCGTGCGTTATTATACGATTTTCAATGTTGAGCAGTGTGAGGGCATTGACTATACCGCGCCGCAAATCAAGACCTTTCCAGAAAATCAGCAAATTGAAGCCGCTGAACAGATTCAGCTTTGCATGCCCAGGCGGCCAAGCGTTGAATTTGGTGGCTCCGCTGCTTATTACGTTCCCTCTACAGATCGCGTAAAGATTCCCAGCCTTGATCGCTTTGAGCGCCCCCAAGAGTTTTATTCAATCCTGTTCCATGAGCTTGCTCATTCTACAGGCCATGAAAGCCGCCTGAATAGGCCAAGCGTTGTTGAGCAACACCGCTTTGGTGATGCTGTTTACAGCAAGGAAGAACTAATTGCCGAAATGACAGCGGCTTTTCTCTGCGCCCATTATGGCATTGAGAATCAGACTTTGGATAACAGCGCCGCCTATATTCAAGGCTGGATCAAGACCCTGCACAGCGACAAGAAGCTTGCCGTCCAGGCCGCTGCCCAGGCGCAAAAGGCGGCTAACTACATTCTGAACATCAAGCCTGAAGCCGAAAGTGAGGCCGAGTAGGGAACTGAAACAAGGCCCAGATGCTCTTTTGACGTCCGGCCCTAAAAGTCTTATCTAAAAACTGGAGGTCGCGCCATGTACGCAACATTTGACGCCATTGCCTATGCCCGAAAGCTCGAACAGGCTGGCTTTACCCGTGAACAGGCTGAAATTCAGGCAGAAAATGCACGGGAATTGCGCGAATCGCAAGCAGAAGCCATAAGAGTTTTTGCTTCTGATCTGGACGAGAAAACCAAAAAGGAGCTTGCAACCAAGGAAGATGTGTTATTCGTTCGGGCTGACTTGCGTGAAACCGAATTACGCTTGCAGAAAGAAATCAAAGCCACCGAATATCGCCTTTTAGTCTGGCAACTTGGCATCGGCATTGCCATTATATCTATCATGGCAAAGGGCTTTGGCTGGCTCGGCTTCTAGCCCTCTAATCCAAAAGCATAAAGCGCGGTCTTAGAGCCGCGCTTTTTTGTTGCTTATTTTAGCTCAACCCCCGGCAGGACTTGGCCTGTTTTTTTGTTCACCCAGTAAGGACCTGCGACATCTTTTGGATTTTCACCCTCGGCATAAGTAGTTCCCTCAATCCAGATATGCGTAACATCCTCTTTTATATACTCGCCAACCCATATTAATGGATATTCTTTATCCACGACACGGCTTAAAAATTCAAATACCTTTTCCTTTGCTTCATCTATTGTCATTGTTTTTTCCTTTTGGCTATCTGGCTGAAATCAAAATTTTTATTCAGTTCCAAATTGTCCATGCGGTAAAAGGAAAAGCCTTTGCGTTGCTCGACTTTGTCCATTTTGGGTAAGTTGCTTCTTTGGTTTGTGCCATTTTGTGGGTCTATGAAGTTAAGCTTGCCCTTGGTTTTTTCACAGACAATGATATGCCCCCCATCACCCCTTGCCCATCTTCAGATTATCGCAGTTCTGGAATCATCGGGCAAGAGGTTTAAGGCCCTCATTAATTTAGCTTCTGAAATTTTTTCTTTGTCGCCCCAGTGCCCCTCTACACGGGCATTTTCAAAGCACTCCGCACCAGTGAAACAGGCATTGGCCTTGCCATTATAAAAATCCTGCCTTGGCAATGCCTCCACGTCATAACCGCGCCTGCGCAATTCGGAAGCTGGCACACTGCGCTGGCAGTTTTCGCTGTATGGCGAATCTGGCCTGTAGTTATCCAGATTAGCCCCACGCAAGGCTTCTTCAATGGACAACGGCTTCCAGAGCCTTGCGCCCATCTGCCTGCCTTGCTGATCCAAAATGTTGCCATTCTTGTCAAAGCCTAGCTCGGCCAGCGTCAGCAGCCTGCCAGTTTTCTTGTCCGCCAGATCAGCCCATTTAATTTGCCCTTCCTGTAAGAGCTTGGCCTTGACCGGCCCAAGCATGGCTGTCTTCGCCTTTCTCGGGGCTTTCTTGATCCACTCCCCAAAGCTCTCATTGGTAGTGCCTGCCGCGAGAATCTTGCGCTTGCCGCCAGCGTCAATATTGCCTGGCTCCCTGATCAGCCAGTTGCGCGTAACCCGTCCCAAGTCCTCGCTGGTTATTCCTAGATTCTTGATCTTGACCAATGGCCGCCATAAGCAACGACAGCGTGGGTGACTTGGCATTGGCGGCATTTCATCGCCGCGCATGTACTTTGTGCCGTCCAGAACAGCGCAGCGCAGACAAACACGGTTATCTAAAATGCTCATCCACTCATAGCCATAAACAATGTCTGGATTGGCATCATAGACAGCCTTCTGGGCTTGCACATTTGCCGTCTGAATGTATGTGCGCGTCAGGGTGATAGCTTCCCTGCGAGTGATGTTAAAACCTTCGTCAAGGGCAATTTTGAGCGTTCTGGCCACACTTGCGCCAATGCCCTTGCCCTCAATGGCACTTTTGCGCAGACCTTCTAAAAGGCTTGCCTTGACGCCCTCACTAAAGGCCCTGTCCACCCAGCCCTGCAAGCTCTCAGCGCCCAGGGCCGTTTTCCAGAACCAGCTTCTTAGCTGCTCAGCCGTAAGCCTGACTGATTGCACAAGACTGGCCCTGCCTCCAAAGGATAGAATGTCATAATGTTCTTCAAGGCCAGCCAGGGCCGCCTCAAGCGTGGCATCGCTAATTTTGCTACCAATGGCGGTATTTGCCCCGGCCAGCACCTCAGCACACCAGGCCGAAACCGCCTCAAGCCTTTCCCTAGTCCAGTCTGTAATAGTTGCCAAGCCCTCGGCATCAGCCTGCAAGCGCTTGTCCAGTTGGATTTTCAGGCTTTTAAGCGTGCGCTCAATGTCCTTAACCGCTGCATTGTCCAGCTTATAGAGTTCTCTGCGCCAGAATAGCAGCCGTTTCAGGAAATAAATCTCAACATCATCAGCCATTAGCTAACCTGATCAAAAAGGCTCTTGTAGCTACTCGCTGGCCCTTCCTCACCCTTGCCCTCAAGGTCTAGCTTCTGAATCTCGCCAGATACATCAAAGGCTTCATCCAGCGCTCCCAGCTTCTGCAAGAGTTCCAGATAGGTCTGCTTGCTGATTGCCCCATTGCGTAGCATTTCCAGGAGATATTGCCGGTCAAGGCGTTCCGCATCCTGAACCTGATAGTCCAGATTGTACTCAGTAACGATTTCATCTGGATTCGGCTCACGTCCGTTATTCAGCCACTTGTAGGCCAGTTCCCAGCACTTTCTTTCCGCTGTCCCGGAACGTCTGGCAAAATTGGCCAGCTGCGTATCCAGTTGTTGCTTGTCGAGGGTCTTGGCCTCTGCGCTTTCACCAACGCCGGAATATGGCTTTACCATGCGCAGGGCAATTTCTCTGATGCTGGCAATGTCACTTGTCAGCGATTCACGCAATGCCGTGTAGCTAGTGCCTACTGGCTCAAGGTAACTGGCCTGAATACCGTCCGGACTGGACGAAAAGAGCATATTGCTAGAGGCCCGCACAAAGTCGTCTTTCTGTTCTGGATCAATGCCATTGATAATCCCAAGCGGCACAGCACAGTCAAAGAGCATCTTGTCCAGTTCACTGTCCCGTCTGTAAACACGCAGAACAAGCGTCATTACGTCGTCTGTAGCCGCATTGCCCGTCATGGGTGTAACTGGCTCAAAGAGAAACGGTACAAGCGGCACTTCTCCAAGACTATGTGTGCCCGTGGATTCCTCGGAAAACTCCATGCTGCTTGTTGCCTGGGAGACCGCAAAGGGTGTGGATACTAGCCGACGCCATTCCTGACGTGTCCAGACTGTAAGCACTTCCTGGACAAGCGGCTCTGCAAAGGGTGTAGCTGTTACATTCTCGTGGCTATGGATTACTGCCCAGGCAAGACCTCGGTCGTCGAGGTGCCAATCATAGAGATCGTCAGCGTCCACCTCGACAAAATAGGGCAACTCCCGTCTGCCAACGGCCATGCTTTCAGCTAGGGTAACGCCAGCGGCCTTTTCCATGTCCACAAGAACAAACCTTGTGCCAGCGGCAGCGGCCATGCGCACCACATTGCCAAAGAACACGTCAGCACTTACCTGACAGCGGTCAACATCGGGCTGCATTTCCTCAAGGGCTTGTGGTAGCGTCCTGGCAGGGCGTCCATCGCAGATAAAGCTTGAGAACACATCGACAATGGGCGCTGCAAAGTTGCGATAGGTAGCCCGCTCAAGCCTGATCTGATACTGCTTGTCAGTCTCAAAGGGATGCCGGGTAAGGTAGCCCTCTTTTTTCTCAATCCTCAAGCCGCCCTCGTAAATATCCAGGGCTTGCTCACGTCTGGCCCTGGCTTGCTGATAAAGACGGTGCTTTTGCTGATAGTCCATAGCATTTTCCTCACTAGCCCATTAAAGAGCCGTAATGCACCTCACGCTTGCGGAACATACAGGCGTACCTAAGATCATCTAGTACATGATCTTCAAACTCCGTATCTATATCATCCGGGATGCGTTCATCATGCGGTGCAGCTGGCAGAGTGCGTATTAGCTCCGTGCAGTTCTGGAAAACATAGAGCATGGGCGTATTGCTCTCGAACTTGTCGCTCGCCGTCCCCTTGTCCTCCATTTCCTCACTGTCACTGCGCTCACCCCAAATGCGCTCTCTAACCTGTTGCCAGCTAGTTATCCGCGTATTGTCTGCTGGTATCCAGGCCACACCTTCGGAGAGCATATTGTCAGCCACACTTGGGCCGTCTTGACGCGCATAGATTGCCGGATCAGCCGGTCCGGGGTGAATCTTGATCTTCATCTTTTCGCGCATCACCCGCTCGCGCTCCATGATGCCCCTGGTCACATCCCTGCTTGGCAGTTTCAGGCCCTCATTAGGGATAGTCTGGCCGTTCATATCTCGCCTAGCTCCATACCATTCGGCAAAGCGGATAAGAGCGTCCTTGGGGTAAAAGCGCCCGTCAGGGGCTTGTGTGCCGTCTGCAATAGCCCACCAACCAACGGAAAAGGGTCTTGAGCTTCCCCAGTCAAAGGAGCGGAAGCAATACCAGTGCGCCGGAATGGAAAAGGGCCTGAGAATATTCCGTATCGTCCAGACATCACCAAAGAAGCTGCCAGCAACTACGTTCCAGTCGCCCTCAAGCCACGCGCGGCGCAGGCTGTCATCGGCAATGGATTCCAGCCGCGCAAGATAGTCCGGGTCAGCCTCAATCAGATTCTTGTTGTCATAGATTGTCGCGGGAATGAACACACGCTTGCCGCCATGCTGGTTAGCAATCGGCGTCAAAGGCGGCGCAGGGTCAATGAAATAGCGTTTGACCCAGAGATGCCCAGGCCCAAGGGGGTTAGCCGTTGCCCTGATGATTTTGGGCACAGCGGGATTGCTTGAGCGGCAAAAGGCTTTGGCCTTTTCGTAGACTTCCTGGCTTCCCAGATTGCAGAGTTCGCCAAAGCCCACAAAGGGGTATTCATGGCCCTGATAGTTTTCCATATCCGCAGGCCGTCTGGCATGACGCAGGGAGAGCGATTCACCAGCCGGGAAATGCCAGCTTGAATTGGACTTGTTGAAGCGTGCCCCTGGCACAATGGCCCTGAAAAAGCGCTCTGTCTTGGCAATGATTTCCTCAAGTTGCTTGTAGGTCTGGCGAAAGATGATGCCCCGCCAGTCCGGGCCATAGCCCTTGCAAACGTGCTGCAAGAAAGCCATAAGCAAGCTGTCCGTCTTGCCCGGCCCTCGCGCCCCGCCAAAGAGAAGCTCAGGATAGGGGCAGGAAAGAAACAGGGCTTGCGGCCTTGAGTTTGGCTGCCAGATGACAGGGGAGGGGCTAGATGTTTCTGGTTTCATAAAATCATTGACAAGATAGCATAATATGCTATCATTGCTCCATGAACAGCAAGCAGCGCAAAACGCTTGAGGCAATTTTCAATTTTCCGGCCAGCGGCACCGTCGAATGGGCGGAAATTGAAAAGCTTCTCCTTGCAGTTGGCGCAACTTGCAAAGAGGGAGCAGGTTCGCGTGTCCGCTTTGCGTTTGGTAGTGAGATTGCAACTTTTCATCGTCCCCATCCAGCCAAGGAAGCCAAACCATATCAGGTGCATGATGCCAGAAAATTCTTGCAGGCCATAGGAATAAAGCCATGAAAGCCATGAAATACAAGGACTACACGGCGCAAATTGAGTACAGCGATGAAGATAAATGTTTTATAGGCCATATTGCTGGCATATCCGATATTATTGGCTTTCATGGTGATAACGTGGATGCCTTGCGCAAAGCCTTTGAGGAAGCTGTGGACGATTACCTTGACTGTTGCAGAGATATGGGCAAAGAGCCGCTTAAACCCTTTTCTGGCAAAATAATGCTGCGTGTTGCCCCAGAGATTCACGCACGCGCCACAATGCTGGCAAAAGCGCATGGTCTCTCGCTCAATCAGTGGGCGGCCCAGCGGCTCGTGACGGAATAGTTGATATGGCATCTCATTCGCCCTTATTCCCAGCGTAGGCCGCCGCCTTTTCCCATGCGTCCTCTGTCAAAAGGCCAGGGGTAACTAGTACACCATACCTGGCCACTTCCTTGCTTTCTTCATTTGTCTGCGCCTGTAGCTGTGAGAGGTTATTCACGGCCCGGCGTATTTCAGACAAAAGCCGCGTGTGCGCATCTTCCAAGCGCAAATAATGGATTGAATGCGATTCTGAATTGCTAGTGACTGTCTTGCTGGTTTCCCCAAGAGCATTCTGTGTTTGCACTGTGGAAACAGACAATAGGGTTGTGGCTGATTTCTTTTTGCCACTATCATCAGTCTTACCAGCATCCATTTCTGCAATTAAGGCTTCTTTCATTTTCTTTGCTAATCGCATTTCTTTTACTTGGATGATTTTAATCTGCTCTTGTAAAATCAGCACAGGATCAATCGAGAAGCTTTCAGCAGCATTGAGTTCTTCATCCAAACAATTATCAATATTTAATTTTGAATATGACCCATGTTTCTCGGCATTTTTATTTTTCATAGTAGCACCGGGAGAATTTCCTCCGTGCCACTTACAAACAGTTTTGCCTTCTGCACACATCCGTTTGCAGCGTTCACCTGTTTGTTTTGATCTAGCAGTGTATTGTGTCATAATTTTTCGATTGAGTTATATGTTTTTTTGTGCTATTTTATATTAAATAAGGGGGATTGCTTCTATGAAGGCTTTGTCAGTCAAGCAGTTCTGGGCTTCGTTCTTGGTGATCGGCCAAAAAACGGTTGAATGTCGCAGCTGGCCAACCCCGCATCGCGGTGAGCTTCTCATTTGCTCTAGCAAGGGTGACTGGGTTGAGGAAATTGAGGGGCTGGACGAAGGCATAACTTTTCCAGGCGGTATGGCCCTTGGTGTGGTTAATCTGGTTGACTGCAAACCCATGACCAAGGCCGACCTTGAGCACGCCTGGCTTTATGAGGAATGGGAAAGTGAGGCCCTTAAAGGCTATGCTTGGCATATTGAGCCACTTTACCAGATCATTCCCGTTCCAGTTAAAGGGAAACTTGGCCTCTATAATCTGGACATAGAGATTCAGAAATTGCCGGACAATTTTCTGGATCACGCTGTTTATCTTGATTACATGAAACATGGCCGTTTCCGTCACCCTCAATGGGAGCCTGAATACTGGCAAAAACTGCCGAAGTAGGTTTATGCACCTAACTTAGCTGCAAGTCCTCGACCGTTCACAAAACATTCCCATGTTGGAACGCCAAGGACTTGCAGGATTTTCTTTTTTTGCGCTTCGCTCTCACAAACAACGGTAAAATAGAAATCAGCAGCGGTTTGATCCTTTAATTTTTCCATCCCCTCTTTCTTTGCGTCTTTGATCTCCTGAATCTTCTCTTTGGCCTCCACGACCTCTGGGCTGTCGTTCAGGAGTTCGTCGAGCTTTTCATCACCAAAAAGCACCGCAATATCGCCATTAGAAAAACCAAATTCATCGGGCCATATGGCAGCGCCGTCAGATAGCTCCATTAGCTTGTCTAAATCCCAGTCACCTTGCATTGAGGGATTGTTTAGCTGGACATTCAGGATGCGTTCCTCACGCTCGCTGACATCCACAACTGCAACTTGCAGAGCATAGTCTTGGCTCTTTTCAAGTGTATCTAGGGCTTCAAGGCGCTGATGCCCGGCCACAAGGTTGCCAGTGCGTCTATTCCAGACAAGCGGCTGAACTAAGCCGTGCCTGGCAATCATCTTACGCAGGCGCTTCTTGGCATCTTCCGAAATTTGCCGAGGGTTATAGTCCGCACCGTGGATTTCACCGCGGGTTATCGTTTCAGTATCAAACTTTTGATATTTGCTGTGATTATTCTCTTTATCAGCACGCTTCATTAAGTAGTCCCCGCATTTTGGCATTGATTATTGACACATCCACCAATGGAAACCACTTGCGGATTCTTTCATAGTCAACTGGGTAAGCTTCTTTTATTGCAGCCATGTCCTTGCCAATAAGCGAACGGAATGAAAAACCAAGCTTTGACGATTCTGATCCAACTTTTAATTTGCGCTGGCGAATATAAGCAATCACATCTTCCTTGCTCCATTCAGCTAATGGAAAAAAGCGACCGCGCTTTACATCAATAGAGCCTGTGCTTTTAATCATTCCTCGCCGCCATAGACTGTCATTGATTCTCTCTCCGGCGGCTATCCAGAATATGTCTGTCATTTTCCGAAGATAGTCATATGTCTCTCTTACGCTGATAATCGGCACATTCCAGTCATAGGGCCGAAACAGGCCATAGCGCAGCCATTCTGAAAGCATGAAATGAGGGATGCGATAAATGGGGATGCCGTATTTATCCTCGTAGTATCTGATAATTGCCTCTTGAAAGGACAATCCTTTGACCTGATACATAAAAAAGGCTTCAACATGCCTAAAATAGCGCATGCAGAGATCAAGAACGCAGACCGAGTCCTTGCCGCCTGAAAAGGAAACAAGGACCCTGTCGCTGATCATTGCCGAGACTTCTATGGAGCGTAAAAGCGCATTATGCTTCAAAATTGGCCACCTTTACTTCCCCTGTCTCTCTCATGGAAAGAGCTTAACCGCCGGAACTGCCCATTGTAATGCGGCGTCCAACCATATCTCGCCCACTTACAGCAGCGTTTGCTCCACGGGTTGTACGCGATTGATAATTAAACAGGTTTGGCTTCACGCCCTGTACACCAGAGCGCCTGGAGTTACGAAAAGTTGTTCCGTACTTTACTGCCGATCCATACTGAGGAACTGCCATAACGCCCTCCCTTTTGTTGTGCGTTCATGGGGTTGTTTCGGAAATATGTTTATCAGTTACACTTTCCCCTGCCACATTCCGGCATTAACGCCGAAAATTTGTTTCCCCTACCCGATCTTGTCCCTGTCCAGCGGCTCACATTCAATGCCGGGTATCTTGGCTGTAGCGACAACGTGTGAGAGCGTTGCCCAAACGATGTCGAGGATTTGCGCACCATAAAAGCCAGACAGGCCGATAATGTCCGTATCCACAGTTGGCGGAAAATCAGCGAGATCGAGCATCCAGAAAGAGATGATGGACGTGAACACCGACATGGCGCTTTGGGAGATAAAATGCGCCACACCGTGCCAACCATAGCGAGCTAGACGAAAGAAGCTGATAGCCATACCAAAGACGCCAGGGACAGCAGAGGCAGCAATGGCGTCCAGCATTTCCTTTGATGTATCAGTCATTTTTCTTCTCCAATAGGCTTTGGCGGTATTCGCGTAATGCTTTCAAGTCTACGTTTTTCAGGGCAATGGCTTCTTCATCCGCAAGGATTATCCGGGCCATATCGCCAGTGGTTTTGATATTGGCTCGGCTAGGCAACTCAATGTCCCTGAGCAGGATTTCCGGCGGAAGATAGACGTAGGTTTTCGGCACCGGATTTGAGCAGGCTTGCAACATCATCAGGCACACAAATGCCGTTCCAATCGCAATTTTCCTCAAGTACATTCTCAAGCTCCCTGTTTTTTTCCCGAACTTGCTTTTGAATCTTTTCCCGTTCCTGCATGGCAGCTTCAACACTGCGCATGGCGATTTCCTGATTCTGTACGGCTTCCTCAAGCCTTGCTTCGGCTTCCTCTAGGCGTCTTTCCAGCTTAGCCTCATTGCGGATTGAAAGCAGAGTCCAGCCTATGAAAAACAGGCAAATAGCCAGAAAAGACAGCTTTCCTTGCCAGCCTGGAATCATAGCAACGCCCCAAGGTGCTTGCCCTCGGCTATGCGCCGGTTCTGGTACTGCTTGAAGCCTGTTTGCAGTTCGTTGACGGCATTTGCCCAGTTCTGGCTTGTGAGATAGCCCCAGAGCTTGGGCCAGTCACGGCGCACACCGCCGCAGCCTTTCTGGAAGCAGACGGACATGATTACGGCTTGCGCTGGCTCAGGCAGGGAATCAAAGGGAACTTTGCTTGCACTGTCATAGGCAGGACGCACATAGCGGCTAAGATAGCCACCATGCACGGCATGATCGAGTTTCTCGGCTTGAAGTGGGGAGATGGCGAGCGGCATTTCATGGAGGCGCTGAATTGCCGCGTTCTGCTTCAGACCGAGATAGGGGGAAAAGGCATCAAGCAAGTCTTGGTCATCAAGGCCATAAAGGCGCAGGGTCTTGGCATCAGTCTGGCCCAGATCGCAGCCCGTGCCGATGGTAACGCCCGAAGCGCCCATTGCGACATAGCGTTCAGGGTTCGGGCCGCCGCGATCATTGGCCGTGCCGCCAGTAGTGAGATTGCAGGGTATATAGCCGCGTGTCTGGCGCTCTCCCTCGACCGTAGCGAGAAAGGCAGAAATATGGCTGATGGCAGGCATAGGCAATCCTGGTTAAGAATTTTCACGGATTGGATTTGCCTGAATCTAGTCCAGCAAAAATTAAATACGCAATGAGTTATTGGAAAAAAAGTTATCGTTGGCGAAATTTAGGGCTTGCGCTCTGTCTGTTCTCGCCACCAGAAACGATCTCCGGCACTGATGTGCTGAACGCGATACCAGCAAGCCTTGCAGCGATAGTAGCGCACAACAAGCAACTTGAAGCGCGCTGTGTGCCGACAAGTCAGAAGTTTTGTGCCGCATTTAGGGCAGGGGTTATTAAACAGCCTGGGCCTGGACATGGGCAGTCTCTCCGCATTTTGGGTTGTGTTCGAGTTCGTGATCTTTGCGCAAAAAACGCAGACAAGTGGCGATCACGTCTAGCACTTCGTCAATTTGCCTGGCTTCAGATTCGTGTTCCACGGCATAGGTAAATTCGCGCATTTCCTCTGCGATAACGTCACGAGCTTCATCGCGTCCCTCGGCAAAATGCGGATGCTTGGCACAAGCTTCCAAGAGGCGCACCATAACCGCATCCCAGGTAATATTGCCTAGTCTGAAATCCCCACGGCCAAGGATTTGGCATTTATGCACATAGCCCAGTGTTGCGCCGCGTTTTTTGCTCATGCTGCTTCTCCGTCTAGCTCTTTGACTTCCACTGCCCATCGGCCATATTCGCCGTAATGCTTGCCGCAGTAGAGGCGTACTACCTGCTTGTCATCATGCCAAAATTGCAGGCGTGTCATGGCGTCTTTGAGTTGCTTGGCGAGGTTATCCAGATCAGGCTTCTTGGTGTGGGCTTCTATGCCAGCCAGCATTGCATATCGCTGTTTTTTGCTTGCCGACTTGGGCACAGGGAAATACGCGGCAAAGTAGAGCGATAGCGCCCCCTCCAACGGCTTGTCTGGCACAAACGGCGCAAGCAGGGCCTCCAGTGTGGCCTCATTGGCTTTCTGGCCTTTGGCCTTATAGGCGCAATGGATGCCGTTGATCGTGGCGTGCTTAGGCCGCATCTGGGCCGTTGGTACGCAGTTGAGCGTAAAGCTTAGGCTTTGGCTCATGTTCCCCCCTTACCAGCCCAAGGCGTCATCTAGGCAAGCCTGATGCGCAGGACGGATTCGTTCTGTGTGCCCTATAGCGGCCTGCATGTCAGGGGGCAGAGGACGCTGAGATGAGAAAGGGACTTGCGGAAGAGTATATCCCGCTCTCATTGCTTCACGCTTTGTCCAGCCTTTTTTTCCCTTGTAGGCATGGCTTGCACCACATGCACAGTTGAAATGCTGGTAATTGCCATCGCCATCCAGCATCCAGAAAGTTCCTGGGTCGTCTGGATTGTCACATTCCGGGCAGGCGGTAACTTTGGCCTTAAGCTCCGGGTGTTTACGCAAAAAGTCGTACCAAAGTTCTTCCCGGAGATGCCTGCCAAGGTTGGCGGGAAGCGATTCCTGGTTTTCAAGCTGCTTCAGTGCAAAATCCATGAACGCATCCGGCAAATCTTCAACGCGCTTGAAAATGGCATCCCGGATATGCTGTGCCGGAAAAGCCTTGCTGAATGTGCCGTAAATCATGCGTAGCTTCTCGTTGAAGTGAAATTCGTTCATGCTCTTGCTCCCTGTGCCCTGGCCTTGGCCTCGGCATTGCGTCTGGCCTGAGCTTGCGCTGCCTGAAAGTTTGCTTCGTCCTCGCGTTCCAGCCATGATTTTTGCTCAGGCGATGCCCTGGCCTGGATTGGCGATTTCCAGACCTGGGTTTTGAGATAACGGGCTAGGCCGATAGGGTAGCCCGGATTCCAGCAGCCAGCCTCCTTGCGCGCCAAAAGGTCAGACGTGATGCAGGCAAGACCCGGCCAGCATGATGCGCCTGTGCGATCCCTTGCGGCCTTGAGTTGCTTGTACTCGGTAAAGCCGTCCAGGATGCCCTCGGGGCGGATTTCACGGGTATAAAACTCGCGCTGTTCCTCGAATTCGAAGCCCGGGCCGTCAAGGCTAAAGTCTTCTGGCGGCTCAGGCGGGGCTGTTTTTGGCTTTTCTTCCCTGGATTTAATTGCCTTCCCCCCCCTTGGGACGCTTTAGGGAACGCGCGCGATCTAAGTCCACAGTCTCCCTTATGGGATTGGATGTATTTATATTCTTATCTTCTCTTATCTTATCTTCTCTTATCTGGGCGTTACGCGGCGTTACACTGGCGTTACTTTCAATAAATTCAGTAAGTTCTGGCGTTACATGGCGTTTCGCTTCCCTGTGCTGTTTAACCCTAGCTGCACTATCGTCATCACGCTCACGTTTAGGCTGATGCTTTTCCCATGTGCGAATGCGTCCGTCCTTGACCAAGCCTTTTTGGGCAAAGACCTGCACAACGGCCATTGTTGTGCCGTCCTCATAGCCGTAAAGGGCATCCACTGCTTCGGGATCAAAGCTGCCTATATTCCCGCGCATGTCTGCCTGACTTGCACATTCAAGCAGGGCCAGCCAGATGGATACCACGGCACCGACAGAGCAATTTGCCTTGCGGGCAATAAGCGGCCATTTTGTATCGGAACAAATGCCGTGATAGGCTCTAAACCATTCCATTAGGCGGCCCTCCCAAAGTCCCGCATAATTCGCTTGACTTTCTCAGCTTTTGTGGTCATACTTTGCTCCTCTTATGGCAGATGGAGCACAATGGCCCGCTTTGTGAGAGCGGGCCTTTTCTTTTCTACTCTATCCCTGTCTGACGCGCCTCCAGGCGACATTGCGTGCAGCAGAACTCATCAAGCTTGTCGCGTGAATCAAATTCGTCACCGCAGTTCTTGCATATCCTGAGCTTGCGCTTAGGCAGGGTATCGGGCGAAACTTCACGCAAGGGCTTGCTGTAAGCCTGCCTCGCCGCTTCCACCGCCTTGTCAAAAATAGCCGCGTCCGTCTTCTTGGCCGCTGCCGGATCACCAATTTCGTGAGGCCGCGAAAATGGTTCGGGGCTTGCCTTGCCCTGCGCTTTCAGACGCGCATATACCGCCTCAAGGGCCGCAAGCTCCTCTTTGGCCGCTTGAAGTGCGCGGCGCAGTTCAGCACATTCGGCCTCAAGCGCCTGCATTTTTGCCAACTCCGCCTCAAGCTCCGCAAGACGCGCATTAAGGGCGGCTATCTTCTGCTTGCTCTTCTCGCTCGCTCGCACATTCGCAAGCTTTTCCCTGGCTTTTTTTCCGCGTCACCCTGCACTTCTCACTGCATGTAACAATCCATGCGTACTTGGGCGTAAACTCCCCTTTGCATACCTCGCACTTGCTGGGCAGATATGTGATCACTTCCGCTGCTTGGCTCATTCCGCTTGCTCCATTGCTTGCATCACGCAAAATCTCCCCAGTTCACTGGCCAGCCCCACCAGATTGCAATGGCGCTAGGAAATGGCGCACTGTTCTTGGCATTGCCGAATTTCAGCCGTCCCTCGATAAAGCGCACATCCGCACTTCCTTGGACGTAAGTATGCCACCAGCGGGTATCAGTGCGTGCTGGCAAAAGTCCCACAACTAGCGTTCCCATAATGGCCTCAACCTTGGCCTTGGCTACCCAGTCAGCAATGTCGCGCCCATAGGGCGGATTCATCCAGCAACGCTCACCAACCCAAGGGCGTGCAAGGCCGTTATCTTCGAGCGTAAAAAAGCGCTGGCACTTGGCATTTTTCTCTGTAGCGCAAACGTCCAAGGTAAAACCAAACTTGCTGTTGAGCTTGTCAAAAAGCTTTTGCGGCGTTTCCCACTCGCCAGAGCCAGAGGAAAACAGGGCACTGCTTGTCATCTTTTTTCTCCTCCCTCCGGCCATATCCCATGCGGACAATTCAGGCAGGTCTTGCGGTATATCCAGTCCCAGCTTCCCCTGCTTCCACGGTGTAAAGGGCAGGGCCTAAGCTCAGGGCTAGTGTAGCCTGCGTTCTTGGGCGTTGGATTGCCCAAAGGATGACCGCATTTCATTAGCTTGATTAGGTCTTTGTCTTGCATATTTCTAGAAATTCTCTAGTATTACCACTATCTTACCGACTTTCACATGATTTTCTCTATCCTCTTGTCATCTGCATCAATGAGCGCAGGACATTCCCGTAAAAGCGGCGCGGCAATCCTGATGCACTGGCGCAAAAGATGGGAGCGATTAAGATCATGAAAGCCCATTTCTTCACAGATTTTAACGTTGATCTCAGGGCTGACCTTGAACGTTAGCTAGGCCGTCCTCCGGCAGCCAGAGATCGGGCCGGAGTTCGGAAAGGGGGATGCCCAAAACACGCGAGTATTTAAGGGCATTGTCTGCCTTTATTTGTCGGATCCCCCTGACGTGTCGCCAAACTGACGTTATCGAAAGGCCAGTAAGCTTAGCGACCTCGGTCAGAGAAACACCGTGAAGATCAAGTGAGGATGCCATGTGGGATATTTTACCTTTTGATTATGATTTTTCAAGAATATTTTTCCCTATAGGGATTAGCAACATTTAAGGTCACTTGGTAAAAAACTCTATGAGCAAAAATATCCATGATGAATTTTTGCGGCTTCTTGAGAAAGCCATTCAAAAGGCTGGCAACGCGAGTAGGCTTGCCGAAGCGATTGGTGAAAATCCAAATCTGGTTACGCGCTGGCTAAAAAGGGAACGTATTCCCACGCTTGCTAAGATTCAGCCAATTATTGATATGCTTGGATTGGAGCTAATAGAAACAGGCACAGAACCCGTCCGTGATGTCTGCTTTGTCAAGCCGCAGATTGTTCCGGCTGGCGAAAAAGTGCCGCCGCCCATTGCCGAGGACTACATTGCAGCGCCGCTTGTTGGCGAGGTAGGCGCAGGCCAGGCGTACTTTCCCCAAGAGGAGGTCAAAAGCTGGTTTATGGCCTGGAAGCATCAGGCCGCCATTCGCCACCGTCGCAACCTGATTGCCGTGGAGATTGCCAAAGGCTCAGATTCCATGCAGCCCACTATCTGCCCTGGCGATATTGTACTGGTTGACCGCGATGACCGCGATCCAAGCCATGCCAATCGCATGATGCTAGTGCTTGATCCAGACGGCGCGGGCATGGTCAAGCGCGTAAGCGTCCGAGAGCTTAAAGACGATTTCCAGATCACCTTTTCCAGCGATAACGCCGCCAAATGGGCGCCCGTGACCTACAGTCTTGTCAAGGACTATATGGGCGACTGGGACAAGGCCATAGCAGGGCGAGTTATCTGGGCCTGGGCTGATGTAAGGGAAAAATGAAAAATATCTTTTATCATTCCTGCCCGATTATACTGGATGTGGGCAGCATCATCCTGCCTGGGAATTGGGGAAGGGTAGAAAAAGCAATTCAGGGACAAGGCAATCACATATTATTCAGAGAATATGTCCCGGAATCTGTTAGAAAAGATGCTTTTCCCGAAAAGCCTAGCAGAATGGAAGCTACATTCTCATGTCCAGACTTGCCGTCTATATGCCTATTTATGAGTAATTATGCTTCAACTTCTTTATGTTATGAAGTTGAGCTTGTTTCCCCAGATCAGCCTAGCCACGTTGCCCCATGTATCCTTGTTGGCCCAGGCCAAGGTCAGAATACATGGGACTGGGCCTGGAATAACGCGCAAGAATACTGGGCATGGGATTCCCGCAATACTTTGTTACCAATGGAAATTGTTAGTTCGTCAGCATTGAGGATTATCAAAAGAGGAAAATCGCTTAGAGAAATTACAGAACTCTTGGCATCGCAACAAACAACTCCCTAAGGCTTCTTGGGAAAGCTTGTGGATTTAAGGCTGCAAGACACCCATTAACCATCATTTTGGCTGCCACATCATAGCGCACCCCACCAGTGCCAGTCCCCATGCCTGGAAAAGCTATCTGCACCAGATCAGATTGAAGAAATACAGCCATAGCTACTCTTGCTGCTAAGAATATCGCAGTTACATCCAGAATCTCACCAGGAATCCGCATCGTTGGCGCTGCAATCAGCCAGGAAATTGCTGGATAATCTATAGGCACTGCTAAGGCTTGTCCTATCAGCAATTCCTTAAACGGCAATTCCTGAATGGCTTTTTGTAGCCTTTCCTGCACATGCCAGCCAAATGTTCGTGAATAAGCCAAGTCCACCCCACCATCCATAAAACCGAATGAATTGGCAGGCGATACTACACAATCGCATTCAAGGGTGCAGATGTCCTGATTCCTGATCTCAACAGCTACGGACAGGGGCTTTGCCTGCGATACCTTATCCCACGCCTGACATAGCCCTGGATCAAGTCCACAAAAGATAAGCTTTTGTATCCCTCTCCCCGCCATCAGCCCCTCCTTTCCAAAAATCACGCATGAATTGTAACAATAATTTTCCCATTTGGAAAAATTTTACTTGCAATGAATTTTACTTTTTGGTAATCTGCTTTCGCCAACGCACGATAGCGCAGCGAAAAACGGCCCACGGGCCAAAGTAGCACAAAGCTAGAGCGTGCCGAGGTAGCCGCCTGCCCGGCAGGGAGGCTTCGAAAAGTGACGAAGCCCCGCGCTAAGTCAGCCAGTAGGAAGTCCTAGAACGAGGGGCGAGAGGGCGGTTAGGTGTCAGAGGCAAAGCCATAGACCCTGAGGATAAAGGTTAACCAAGTGGATAAAGCGCAATGGGAGTCTTGGCGGGTTCACCCCAAACGCTGCCTCCCGGCGGCACGCCGGAATCTCACCGGACGCTATGGCACGATCGCAGGCGCTGATTGTCAAAGAACGTGTGCTTGACCTCTTAAATAGTCGATGATAGTTAAAATGGTAACTACTTTTTTGATACGATTAAATAAACGAGAAAAACTGGTAACTACGGTCTCTAACAGGAGGCCGTAAGATGGGCAGTGATTTGATCGTGAAAATTGAGCATGAAGCCATACGTTTCGTTGATGAAAAGAGGAAAGAGGCCAGCCCGAGAATGACCATTGACGCTTTGGCAGGCGCGATATTCCCGGATATATCGGTAAGCAATGCGCGCATGGTCTACCAAAGGATGCGTAAGCCGCAGGCCAATGGAAAGACGAGGTCAGTGTCTTTGGGAGAATTTGTTGAAATGGCTAGGGCGCTTAAGATAAGCCCCTTAGACGCCCTTAGTGCTGTCCTAAATAGGATTGACGAAACCAAAGTATAATTTTTTTCGATTATTGTTAAATTTATATTTGACAAATAATCGAAAATCGTTAAAACTGAACCCGCCAAGCACGAAAAGCCCAAGAGGCTGTGCGCGGCGGGTCTTTTCGTTCCTTGAAAATTGAGGCGATTCCTCTGGAAAGTCCGAGCAGGTGCACGGCGAGCGTGCAGGAGTTCGGTAACGGGGATAGCAACAGGGCTGGACGGCATTTTGGACTAGGCCCTGAAACATACATTTTGCATCTAACAGCCCGCGAGGGATTAGCTTTGTGGGCTGGACGGAAGCGGAATTAGTGGCTATCAATAGGAGGCAATGGTGCGCATAAACAAAAAACAATTCCTCAAACGCTCCTCTGACTGGCTGGAAAAAATCAGCGTTGCAAGCCTTGCAGTTGGTCTTTTTCAGGGAACAGAGGATAGCTACAAATTGCTGGCAGGCTTCATTGTGGGTATAATCGCGATTGTGGGCAGCCACATTCTGGATAACAGAGAGGGTTAGTTATGACTGGCTGGATTTTTCTCGGCATCTTGGTTGTAGCCACAACCACTGCAGGCATTTTCGTGGGGTCACGAAAAAGGTCATAACAAGCATACACAGCTAAAAACTTTGCGGCCAGTGAGCTTTGCTTGCTGGCCTTTTTTGCGCACCGAAGCGACGGTTAGGGATGAGCCGACCAATAAATCCCTGATTTTTTTGCATCAAAGGCCATTTTATTCGATAGACTTTTAATGACGAACGGCATAATTTTTGAAAAAATCCGAATATGAGGAAAACTGCCAAATTTCTAGCAGCGCTATTTCTTGCCTTGGGGCAAATGATTTCATTCTCTCCCCGTGAAAGGGGCAAGGCTGATTCACTTCAGGAACTTGAGCCTTTTAATCCGCGCCTTGAGCAAAACTTCGAGGCCGTCTGGGGTTATTTAGCAAAGGTTGTAAAATAATGTCACTGCGCAATCTTCGCTATGTCTGGTTGTCTTTTGGACGCATGCTTGATATTGCGCCACGCCAAACCAATGCAGGGCGCAATATCCGCCGCATGCAGCGCGAATTAGCGCAGCGTTCTGATGCGGCTGCAATCGGCAATGACTATCGTCAAGTCAGCTTTTATATCCGCTCAGCAATGGAAAAATTTAATGGCTAATTACCGCGTGCCAAAAGCCCAAAAGGGCACAGCGCCTAAGCCAACGGTTGAAGTTGCCACACAAAAGCAAGTAACCTTGGAATATGCAGGGCCAATTCCAGATCCATTATCCCTCGCCCAATATGATAAAATAGTTCCGGGTGCCGCCGAGCGTATCCTTTCAATGGCCGAGCTTGAACAAAGCCACCGGCATAGCCTTGAAAATGAGTATGCCAAGGCATCCTTTGAGGATATGCGCCTTGAACATGAAGATTTAGTGCGCGGCCAGCAGTGTGCGTTTGTTGTTGCCCTAGCAATGCTTGCTGTAAGCGCATTTTTGATTAACCAAGGGCAAGCTCTTGGCGGCACTATCTTGGGCGGCTCTACTCTTGGCATGATAGTATTGGCCTTTGTCAGTAGTGGGCGGCGCAAAAAATCGCTAGATACCAGAACTCAAGGCAAGTAGCCTTAAAAGCCAATTAATCCACATCTGGCGGCGTTTCACATGAAGCGCCGCCCTTTTCTTTTGCCTTTAAGGCTGGTTTCGCACTGCCCACCATTGGAGTCACAGCGCGGCCCTGTTATCAGGGCATACCCTCCGCCTCCTCACCACAGGGGCGGCAGCTAACCGTGGCCGTGCGGGCTTGGAGTAATGCATCAACGGGATCGATTGGTAAAGAGCCGCAACTTGTAAGGCATCCTTACATGTTGCCTTGGGCAGTTGTTGACAATTTGTCATCAACTGCGGGCAAGGTGTCGGGATTGCCGACAGGTTTGCCCGTCGGTTGTATTGTGAATGAAATTCATCTATAATGTCAAGCATGAAAATCATCCAAGAAATTAAAAATGAAATTTTTATGCTAGACGATGGAAAACACGGAGGTCTCCCCATGTTCACATCTCTGGCAGAAATGGATGAATTTGACCATGAAATACGAGCCATATTAAAGGCGCAGCAAGACCGCCTGGGGCTGACAGATGATTCCGTAGGGAAAATAGCATTTGGCTTTATGGGTGGTAGGCGTACCAAAGTGCAGGCTATTTTTGTAGGCCAGGGCGCAGATAAATATCGCAAGCTACAAAAGTTGAGGCTGACTGACGTTATGAATCTGGCAGAAGCCTTAGGCTTGAACTTTGCGGAAGTCATGCGGCAAGCTCAAAAAAACATGAAAGAAAATGTAGAAAATAAAAAATGAAATTCAGTCATTTTTTACTTGAAAAAGAATGAATTTCAGTCAAATTCACCTCACCAAGTCACGAAGTTGTTTGGTTGCGAATATCCGGGCAATCCGGCGCATGGGCGGGGGAAGGTGGCGTGATGAGCGTCAGATGGCCGCAGGCGGGAGGTGACTAACCGTCCAGGGTGACAACCTGCAAAAGAGTTCGACAACTTAATAAAACGTGATTAAGGTACAGGCATGAATGAGCGTGATGCGGAAACAATCAAGCTTATAGCAACGGTTTTAGGGAATATCGCCGCAATAGCCTTGGGCGTTGCCATGTTCGAGGGCAAGCAAATGGCTATCGGCGGGACGATACTTTCTGGCGCTATGTCCTACATGACAATAAGGAGTCTCAGATGACTACTTATCTTTTGATATTCGGTTGCATCATTGCCCTGTTTGGCATGGGTCAATATATAGCCCGCCGCAAGCCGCGCTAGCCAATCCATAGTCTGTGCCCGCCTTTTGGCGTGGCCTAAGTCCTGCGGGTTCGTCCCTCAGGCCGCTACGGAAAGGGCCAATAACCCGCTGTAGCGTCTGTTTTTCAAGGCCGGAAGTTTTGGCTTCCGGCCATTCTTTTTGTCAAAACCAGCAGGGAAAGAATCAGCTAATCCACAGGGAGACAACCTGCAAAAGAGTTCGACAACTTTTAACGTAGTGGTTATTATCTTGACAGAGATGCGACAATGACCTTTGACAAGATAGTGATTTTTTGGCGATATACCTTTCAGGGTATCGCCATTGCATCATGGGGAACAATGGGAGTTACGCCCTCGTGGGGCGGCTTTGTTCTCGGACTTGTTTCCTGCCTGATTGGCTTTGCGCTTCTTGGCTACGAAAAAGGAGCATAATTTATGCCTGCGCCAATGCTTGCAACAATCATTTCAGTATGCCTGATTGGGATCGCCGTTTTACTTTACGCAAAACGGCATCAGTGACCTAAAGATTCTTTTCAACCCCAAGGCCAGAGCCAACCCCTCTGGCCTTTTTATTGCCTGAC
>QLIP01068712.1_pt1 | contig 33665 bp, 38 predicted proteins | sample 1769771 | NCBI WGS metagenome assembly QLIP01 (sample SAMN09428762, study PRJNA476227) | Gut metagenome, whole genome shotgun sequencing project. | isolation source: cecum | host: Rhizomys sinensis | place: China: Jinsha town of Minqing, Fujian Province | collected 2013-09-23 | reverse complement strand
TCAGCCTGTTAGACATGGTAGCTTAGCCGGACAGCAATGACCAGAAATACAGAACTGCCTATTGAAAGTGATTGTATATATGGCGCTGTTGAAGCTCCCTGTGCTTCGGCCCAGAGAGCAATATCATTGGCTTTGCGCTGAGATATGAAATGCTCAATGGGTATTGCCTTGACAAAGAGCTTATGCGATGACGATTGCGCTGTTCTGAAAAAAGGCATCCAGCGTCCGTCCGACTGCATTTGTTCCCATCTGGCATCGGCAATACTATACAATTCTCTCATTCGGCCCTGACTTTCGCGCGGCAGGGGATGAAACGAGACGGCAGGCGGCCCAAGGCCCACGGCAGCAGGAGGGCGGAGTGTGTTCTTCACAAGTGCGCGGCTTCCTGCTTGTTATAAGGTGTTGCAAGGCGCGGCATAAGCGCATTGGCTGGCATTGCGCAACTGCTTAGACATCCGTGGCACAAGGTGTTTTCCAGCTTATTTGCGAGGTGGCATTCTCTAAGCTTGACAAAGGCAGGGGAGTTCCATAGTTCACCAATGCTTTCTTCATGCAGGGAGCCGACTGCCAGATAATTCTGATAATCGTTGCAGCAGCATCTGACATAGCCCTCGCATGATATGGTAAGACGCCCGAATGGCTCAGCACAATTCTTGAAGCGCGCTTCCAGTGGGCCGACATCTTCCCTGGCCCCCCCGTTGCTCAAATATACTGGCGTTATAGCAATTTCGTCAACATGCGGACTTAGAAGCGGAAGGATTTTTTCGATAGCAGCCTCGTTTTGCGCAACACGCACTGAAGAAACATACAGACGCAGGCTTGACTGCTTTTTCTTGCGCCAGTCATCAGTGAAGCGGAGCATGGAATGAGCGCGTTCAAAATCGTCTTTCCCGTGTACGCGGGCGTAGCTTTCACGATCTCCGCCGTTGATGGAAAATTTTATCGAATCAAGACCAGCTTCAAGAATCTCCTGCATGCCTTTTTCAGAACAGGCGGTGCCGTTGGTGGACAAATAGATATATTCATAGCCGATTTCTTTTGCATACGCGCAAAGCTTGGCTAAGTCTCGGTATAGTAATGGTTCAGCGCCTCCATGGAAGGCGATTTCCCGAGAACCCAGGGCATAGGCTTCGGCAAGGATAGGCATTATAAAAGATATATCCAAAAAAGATACTTTGCGCGACATGCGTTCATGCGCGCAAAAGATACAACGGTGATTGCAGGCATTGGTTACTTCCAACATAATCCGCTTGGGAAAAGGCGGATTTGGAACACGCAATGCATTTTCGTAAAATTGTTTTTTGTTGTATGTATAGCTTCTCTCTCTCTCTCTCTCTCTCATGGGATTCCTGCCTTGGATGCCTAAATGCCGTTGCTGCCATACCGAACCTTTTCACCAAAGCCGATCAGGCTTCCTGGCGATATTTGAACGCCCTCGCGAACGATAGCCCCTGCGCCTATAAAGGTGCCGTCCCCTATGCGCACATTGCCACAAATTATGGCGCCTACGGCAATATGGCAATGATTGCCAATAATGCAATCGTGCTCAACCAATGCTTTTGAATTAATAATGCAGTTTGCGCCTATTGTGGCGCCGCTGTTGACCATTGTCTGGTGCATGACCATTGTGCCTGGGCCGAGTGTAACGTCACAAGCTACATGCGCAAGGGGAGAAACAATAGCCGGCAAGACAAAGCCCAAAGCGCAGGCCATCTCATAAAGGCTTTGGCGTACCCGCGGTGTTTTGATCTGGCCCACTGTTACCAGGGCATACTTGCACCGTTCACGCCAGAGGGCAAGCACGCTGTCATCGCCAACATAGGGACAGCCGCGCAACGGAGTCCGCTCTGCATGGCAGGGATCGACAATGCCTGTCGGCGCGTAACCAGCAGCCAGCAGGACGTCTATGGCGCTTCTGCAGTGTCCGCCGCCGCCAAGCAGAAGGATTTCATTGTCCATCCTTTATTCCATGGGTCTGTCTTTATTAAATAAGCCGCTTGGCAGATTGGCAATGCGGTCAGCAAAGTCCAGCGTTCTTAAAAGGCCATCGCGCAGGCAATGAGCATACATCGGCAAGCTATGCAAGGGCCTCCACGGCGGGCGGGTCATCAATCCGCTACCGTTAGAGCAGGCAAGAAATTGATCGCGTTCCTCACGCGAATTGAACAAGACAGCGCAGAGCCAATAATTGGCGCTCGTTCCAGAAATTTCCTGAACAAAGCTCCATGGCGTATGCTCGAAAAGCTGAGCATAGTCTTGTGCGCGCTTTCGTTTGCGTGCAAGGAAGTATGGCAGTTGTTCCAGTTGGGCGCAGCCAAGGGCTGCATTCAGGTTGGGCAGGCGAAAATTCCAGGCAATTTCGTCATGTTCAAAAGCCCAGGGATGCGCTTTTTTCGCCGTTGTAGTGAGATGCTTGGCGCGGTTTGCAAGATCTTCATCATTGGCAAGGATGGCGCCGCCGCCGCCAGTTGTGCAGATTTTGTTTCCGTTGAAAGAAAGCACACCAAGCTGGCCAAATGTTCCGCAATGCTGGCTACCTATGCGGCTGCCCAAAGCCTCGGCAGCGTCTTCGACTATGGGAATCCCCCACTCGGCGCAGATTGACGCCAGTTCGTCCATGCGGCAGGGCAGGCCAAAGCTATGCATGGGCACGCAGGCGGCTATCCTCTTGCCAGTTGCCCGATGGAACGCGCCTTGTGCGTCCGCACGGCAATGCTGCTCCAAAAAAGCCCGCAGAGCCTTGGGCGAGAGGCCAAGGCTGTCATCATCCACATCAAGAAAAACCGGCTCCGCGCCGGTGTGGGCAATTGCGTTAGCCGTGGCGACGAAAGAAAGCGCCTGTGTCAGCACAAGGCTTCCCCTGGAGACGCCAACAAGACGAAGGGCGACCTGCAGGCCGGCAGTCCCGTTCACGCAAGCTACAGCGCGGCTGGCCCCGGTGAATTGCGCGAGCATGGACTCGAATCTGTTGACGTATTCGCCCACAGAGGAGACAAAGGTTGAGTCAATGGCATCCGCAACATAGGCTTTTTCATTGCCCCAAAATACTGGGGCATGCAGAGGCGCAGGCCCTTCTTCCTGGCCAATGATGCGGCGGATCGCTCCACATAGCTCAAGCAGATCAGAGCGCATACCTGCTACCTTGTTTTTGTCAAATTCCCCTATTGCGCAAGCCATATTGCTCTCTCAGCGGGAATTTTCTTCCTTGTAGCTAGGCAAAGAACGAATAAAAAGTCCAAAATCTCAACCTTGGGTCAGATTCAAAAGCCATCATAGCCCTAAAAACTATAGCTGAATTTACAAAGAACGCTGAAAAAAAATAGAGCTTTTAGCCAAGGAAATCAAACAGAATCGAACCGCCAAAGTTTTCAACGGCCTTAATAATCTGCTTTGCTTGAAAAAATGAATAAAGTTTTGCCCTGGCGCGGCATAGGTAAGTGGAAATATTAGATGAAAAGATTATTAAAGAACTTTTCCCGCGCTGATGAGTGAGCCTCCCTTTGGCAAGGCAATCTTGACAAGGGAACACTCCTTGTTTACTTAGAACTGCTTGCGCCCGTAGCTCAGCCGGATAGAGCGTTGGCCTCCGGAGCCAAAGGCCGTGCGTTCGAATCGCGCCGGGCGCGCCAAGAATTTCAGGCCGTTATGGTCACGCCATAGCCTCCTTGTTTTTTGGGCATATGGCCTTGGGCACATAGGGGAGTTTTGGGAGCGCCTCGATGGCGTTGCGCTTTTGGGTGTCATGCCATACTGATAATGCTTTAAGAGCATGGAACTCGGCAGCTACGAACCCTGGAATTATGTGGGCATCCCGTTGGAAGGCATGGATATGAAGGGCTGGGAGTAATAGCCGAGACGGTGGATAGGTTCATCCGTCTATAAGAAGGTTATAGGCTGTACAAGAAAGGCGCTACGTCTTACTTTTTTCATACAACTCCATGATTTTATTCATTTGTTCTTCAGAAAACACATCCGATGAAATAAATTCTTTGGATGTCACGACTCCCCTCCGAGGAGTTTTTTTATAGAAATGAATAATATCTATATTAAACATATTGGCACAAAGTTGCAAAGATGGGTGTATGGCCGCTCCTTTCATTGATTTCGAATCTATTAATTCCATTAGATAATAAAAAGCTGTCCCAAAAGGTAACGTTTGGTAGAAAAAAAACTTTTTTTAAAGGTGCAGTCAAAGAATACATTTCATCATTTCTATTAAAAAGATGTTCAGCAAATCTTTACTTACCTGCGTTACATTCAGATATAAACAATCTTCTATGATATAATTTTTTATCGAAAATAGATGCGAAATCCTCAAATTGTATTTTATCAAATGTTGTAAAAATTACATTGTCTTCCCCATGGCAGGATAAAAATAAATATCTATATCCAGTATTTCTGAATATATCTGATACATGTATAAGCTCACGCCTTGAACGAATATAATAATATTTTGGTTTTTCCCAAGTATTTTTCGATAATTATATAAAAATCTCCCTTCATAACGTTCTTCATTCTCGTCTTCCATATTCAGTGACTCAATAATGAAAAAATAAGGATCTGTGTGTTTGGGAGGTGGAGAGGACGATGGCATGGCGCGCTCCTTGTTGTGGATAGTCAAAGAAAGATCGGGATAAATCAATAACCACCGCAGCATTGGCTCTTTCCCTACGCCTGTTTATCCATTTGACCTTCACGACTGTCAGGGCAATGGACATCACGAGCGCCACCACGCCCTGCGCCTCGCCATCTTGCATGGCCGGGCTACACAACATGGCCCAGAGAAACCAGATGCCGAACTTGCCTAGCCATGAAATGGGCTTTGCAGGCTGAACGCGAGTGGCTTTGCTGGCAACGCCAGAGGCAAGAGTCTCGCCTTGTGGGGAAGCATGCCACGGCGTTGGAATCTCGGCTTCCTGTATTGGCGTTGGGCCTTCCGGGGGGACAGGCTTTTTTAAGCAAAAAAATCTGACTGGCGAGCCATTCCGTGTCGCAAGTCGTGAGAGCAAGGTACGGTGTCAGCTTTTCTATGAGCTTTTCCGCTTTGCTGTGCCGGGCGGTCTGCGTTTTCAGCCTTTCTATTTTTTCAATATTCCCTTTGATCAGCTCGGAAAGGTTTGCAACGATAAAAGCCGGATATGATTCTGCCAAATCCAAGCCCTGTTTGCTCCATGCGGACACGTTCGGCTGGCATGGATACTCCTTGCACATATGGGCAAGGCGGCCGATGGCGACCCCCATCCGGGAAATGCGTGTTTCGGGGTTTGTGGATGTGCGGCATATTTCCAGGCTTTCCTCAACAACCTTCATGTCCGCATTGATCCTACCCTGCTCGCGCATATCAGCCACGATCGCGCCACCGAAAACGGAAAAAAGTTTTTTTGCCGTTCCCATATCTGACTCCATTTTTTATATCCTAGCCCATGCGGCGCATACGCTCAAGTTCTTTAGTTCTCATTTCTCGTGACAAATTTTTCTTGACTTCGGTTCGTATGGCTGTGAACGCCTTGTGTCAGATTCCCTGTGCCATTCTGGATGACATCCGTGAAATGGAAGAGCGCATGGCCTTTCTCTCCGTGGCCTGCTCCGCAATGGCGGAAAAGCCGGACGCCACCATGGGCCTTCTGCACGACAAGGCGCTTTGCGGCCTTGCGTGGTGGACGCAGGATATTGAAGAGAATCTGCGCACCCTAAATGAACTGGTGAGCAAGACCGCGCCGTAAAAACTTCGCATCCTTCGCGCCCTTTGCGGGCATGGCCCCTGTTTCTCTTCCATACTGGCAGAAAAACGGGGGCTTTTTTGCGCCAGCCGTTGCCCGCGAAGCTGGCTTACGGATGGCGACAGCACTCCACCAGAATGGAGCATACGCTATGGCAAACGGCATTTACAGGGCGGACGGCACGTTCCAGCCGTTCCAGTATGAGGGGCTTTCCACAGAGCTTGCCACGCGCCAGAACGCGGGCATCACCTTCGGGGAACTGGAAAGCTGGCTCAACGTCCTGCCGGACTCTGACCCCATCCTGCGCAAGCGTGGGGATGATGCGTCAGTGCTGGCCGACCTTTTGGCAGACGATCAGGTCACAACGGCCATGTTGTCCAGAAAGAACCGCGTTCTCAACTGTCGTGACTTTTCCCTGCGCCCCGGAGCGCCGGACGGCGAGGAACCCGCGCCGGAGGCCACGCGGCTTTATGAGCGGTTTGTCCAAGACCTTGAGCGCGCCAATATGCGCGAGGTCATCAGCGGCATCCTGGACGCGCCGTTTTTCAGCTTTGCGCCTCTGGAGCTTGTCTGGCGACGCGGCGGCGACTGGTGGCATCTGGTGGACATCGTGCCTAGGCCCTGCCGCTGGTCGGCTTTGACAACGCCAACAATCCAGTCTTTGTGGGCGAATATGGCGCGCTTTGCGCCCAGCCCGTGCCCCTGCCGCCCGGCAAGTTCGTGTTTGTGCGCCATCATGCCACCTATGACAACCCCTACGGCCTGCGCCTGCTCTCGCGCTGCCTCTGGCCGGTGAGCTTCAAGCGCGGCGGCATGAGCTTCTATGCCCGCTTTGTGGAGCGCCACGGGATGCCCTGGGTCGTGGGCGAAGCGCCGCCCAAGGCCGAGCCGGAGGAAAAACAGCGCATGGCCCGCAACCTGGCCCGCATGGTTCAGGACGCGGTGGCCGTGGTGCCGTATGGCGCAAGCGTCAAGCTGGAATCAGCCGGGCAGACGCAGGCGGCCCTCCATGAAAATTTCCTGTCGCGCATGGACAAGGCCATTTCCAAGCTGCTCATGGGCCAGACATTGACGGTGGAGATGGAGGGGAAAAACAGCCAGGCGGCGGCCCAGACGCATCAGGACGTGGCCGAGGGGCTGGCGGACGCCGACAAGGCAATGGTGACTGACGCCTGGAACGAGATTGCCTGGCTTTATGCCCAGGTAAATGTCGGCCCCGGCGTTCTCGCCCCCCTGGCGGCCTATGAGGAACCGGAAGACCTGAACGAGCGGGCCGAGCTGGACAAGAAGCTGGTGGAAATCGGCGTCAGGTTCACCGCCGAGCATTTCATGGCAAACTACGGCCTGAAAGAATCCGAGTTTTCCGTGGAGGATGCCGCGTCTGTCGCGCCGGAGGAAGGCGGGCTGCCTCCGGCTGCCTCCGCGGACTTCGCCGCGCCGGGCGGCAAGCGGCATCCCGCCGAAAAAGCCCAGGCGGCTTTGGACAAGGCCATTGTCAACATGCTTCCCAGGGCGCTCAAGGCCAGCAATGAATTTGTCACCGAAGTTGAGAACGCGATCCACGCGGCAAAAAGTTTTGAGGACTTGCAGGACGCCCTTGTGGAACTGCTTGCGCTAAGCCTAACGCCCGGCCCGCTGGAGGCGTTTCTGGCCTCCGCCATGACGGCGGCGTCCGGCCACGGTGCAACGGCTGTGGCCGTGGAGGCGCAGGATGCCTAGCGCCGCGCTGGAGACGCCGGAAGTCCTAGCGGAAGGCGTCCAGCCTGATGCCGCCATTGCCTTCTGGCAGGATCGCGCCAAGTTGACCTGGCCGGAGGCAAAGGCGATTGCGGAGGGCGCGAAGCAGCGCGCCTTTTATGTCACGGGCCTTGCCCGGCAGGATTTGGTCAATCTGGTGAGCGACGGCATACAGGCCGCGCTTGAAAACGGCGAAACCCTGCCGCAGTTCAAGGAACGAATCCTCGCCGCCATCCAGAGCCAGGGCTGGCACAGCCACCGTATCGAGACGATTTTTCGGACGAACCTGCAAAGCGCCTACGCCGCCGGGCGCTACAAAAAGATGCAGGCGGTCAATGCTTCACGGCCCTACTGGCAGTATATGGCCGTCATGGACAGGCGCGTCCGGCCCAGCCATGCCGTGCTGCATGAAAAGGTCTATCCCGCCGATCACGAGTTCTGGAACAGCAATTATCCGCCGAACGGCTTTCGCTGCCGCTGCGCCGTGGTCACGCTCTCCGAGCGGCAGGTCAGGGCGCAAGGGCTGACAGTCGAAAAGGATATGCCCAAGGCGGATATGTGGACTGATCCAAAGACGGGCATGGAGTATTTTGTCCATTTTCCGGGCGCGGACCCCGGATTCCGCAACAATCCGTTCAAGGCGTGGGCGGACGGCGCGCTCACGGCGGATTTGAAAGACAGGAAGCCCCCGGAAGGCTGGGAGTATGAAAAGGTTCGGTGCGGCGTCATCAAAGAAGTGTCCACCAATAAAGAGCTTGCCGACGAACTCAAGAAACACCTGTCGCCGCATACCCGCAACGGCCCGGTAGCAAGGGTTCTTTTTGACCACGAGAGCTATTTCATGGCCACCAATTCACGGGGAAGCTACTGGATTTCGCAACGGGACTTCCCACATCGTGACGGCTTCAATCCCGCCGCCGACCTCAAAAGCGCATGGAACAAGATAGCCAGAGGCGAAAAGCTGACTTTCAATGAAGAATACGCCGTGGAAAGTCTCTGGCATGAAACCGTCCACAACCGGCAGACGCCGTCCAGCGCGGGCGGCGGGTACACCATATCCCGCCGCATGATGGAAACTGTAACGCAATGGACGGCGCGGCGGACCTATCCGCAATTCCTGGAAGGGTTGGGCGGCAAGGCTTGGCATCAGGCGGCCATCAAGGCGCGCGGCTACGGCTATGAAAGTTATATCAGAAATTTTGACCGGCTGCGGGAAGCCCTGGGCATTGCGGATGACGGAGAGATGCTCGCCTATTTTGAAGAAGTGATCCGCACGGAAGACCGAAAGAAATATCAGTCGGCAATTACGGATTACTTTGTCAAAAAGGCCACAGTGAAAGTGAAGAAAGCCCAGCTCAATGAGCTTTTGAAAAATACGGACTACACAGAAGCGGATTTTGATTTTCTGGTGCGTACCAGCCTGGGGCTGGACTAGTCCGCGCATTCGTAGGCTAACATCTGGGCATCAAGACGGCGTTGCGGGTCCTGAATCTTGTCAAAATACGTCTGCGCGGTTTTGGGCTGTCCCCTGTCCAGAAACAGCAAGAACAGGTGCTGATAGTTATAGTCCGGGTCTTGGGCGCAGTGTTCCCGGTCCGCCTGCAATTCCTTGGCGGACGGCGTATAGCCGTAATGAGCTTCGCGCTCGGCAGGGACAGTACATCCATATAATTAACCATGATTGAGCAGTACCGCCCGGAAAGCAAATCGTCAAGAAGCAAGATTCCTGAAAATAGTTCGCACTGTTCGCGCCCTTTGCGGGCAAGACCCCTCTTTCTGGTTCATGGTAGCCGGAAAGAGGGGTTTTCCTTCTGCCGCCGGAGGCGCGCGATGTATCGCGCCTTCGAGCGACGCGGCGCGGGCGGCGTCGGACTTGCTCCGCGCCGCATGGTTCCGCGCAAGGAGCGGAAGCATGGAAAAATGGATCGAGATAGCCCGGACGGGCACGTTCACGGACAGCGCGGGGCGCGAACAGACGTTCACGGCGCAAGACCTCGCCGCCATAGCCAACGCCTATGACCCGGCCAAGCGGGATTGTCCGCTGGTTTTCGGGCATCCGCAGTCGGATTCCGCGCCCGCCTTTGGCTGGGCGCAAAAGCTCAAGGCCGAGGGCGGCAAACTGCTGGCTCTCTTTGAGAAGGTGCCGGAGCAGGTTCGGGCGCTCGTGGACGCGGGACATTACCGACACGTTTCCATGAGCCTGATGCCTGATCGCAAGACCCTGCGCCATGTGGCGCTGCTCGGCGCGGCGCAGCCCGCCATTGACGGATTGCGCGCCGTGGAGCTTGCGGACGGTGCAAACTGTGTGACCGTTGAGTTCGCCGCCAAGGATGGCGGCGGCCTCGCAGATGAGCAAGCCGCGACTTGCTCGCGGCGAAGCGACCTTGCGTCCCCCGCAGGACGCGGGGGCGCAAGGTATCTAACAAAGGAGGCAAATATGCCTGATGACGCACGGCGGGAAATAGGGGCCTTGAAAGAGCGCCTGGCCGCGCTTGAGAGGGAAAACGCGGACCTGAAAAAGCAGGTCCAGGGCCACAAGGAAGGCAAGGACAAGGCCGAGGCCGCCAAGACCGAGGCCGAGGCAAAGGCGGAGAAGACCGCCGCCGACTTTGCGGCCTACCGGGGCAAGGTGGAGGCCGAGAAGCGCGAGGCCCGCGTTTCCGCCCTTGTGGCCGCCGGGAAAATCACGCCTGCGGAAAAGCCCGGCGTCCTCCAGTTCGCCGCCGCGCTTGCGGCCCAGGGCGGAACATTCGATTTCTCGACCCCGGACGGCAAGACGGAACAGATCAGCCTGGAGGAGCAATACCTGCGCGAGCAGGAGGCGCGGCCCGAAGACCGGCGCTTTTCCGACTTCTCCGCGCCCTCCGCCCATGCCGGGGAGGAGCGGCGGGCGGTCAGCTATGAAGACATGGCCAAGAAGCTGTAGGAGCCACAACCATGAATGAAGGACATCTGGGAAAATTCGGTTTTGGCGGCGAGCGGGCGGCCACGGACAACCATCCGGCGGTCATCCACTATCTGCCTCTGGCGGAAAGTGTGTCCGCGGCGCTCGCCGTGGGAACCCTGCTCAAGAAAGTGGACGTCAAGGAAACCCAAGGCGAGGGAGAGACCGCGACCACCAAGGTTGTGGACGTTGCCTACGCGCCGTTCCTGTCCACGGATACGGACGCGCCCTGCGCCGTGGTTGACCTGCCCTGCGATCCCACGGGGGATCATGGGGAAACGTCCGCGGCCTGCGTTGTCCACGGCACGGTCAAGGGGCGGCTGCACACAACCGGCGACAACAAGACCCCCACAACCATGCAGCTTGCGGCGCTTGCCGAGCGCGGCGTTTTCGCCGTCTAACATCAGGGAGGTATCATGCTTGCACATCTCAAGGGCCTTTTCACGCCGCAGGCCATCGCGCAGTCGCTGACCACGCTTGCGCCACTGGAAACAACGGTCATGGACAACCTGTTCAAAGACCGGCCCGCCCATCCCCTGCCACTGATCGGCATTGCCGACCTCAAGGCGGTTGTCCAGACTGTGCCCGTGGTGCGGCGCGACGGGACGCCCGTTTCCCTCAAGGGGGAAAGCGTGGACATGGAGTTCATCGCGCCCCTGCCCGTCAAGGTGCAAATCCCCGTCTCCTCCAGCGAACTCAATGACCTGCGCGTCATTTTCGGGAATCAGGCGGCGGTCAACGCCTGGCGCACCCGCAAGGTTGACCAGATTCGGCAGACCGTCCGCAACACCACGGAGGGCATGTGCGCCGTGGTCATGGCAACGGGCAAGCTGACCTGGCCGATTGAACTTGAGGGCGGCCACCGCGAAATCTACGAAATCGACTACGGCCCGCTGCTGACCTACACCCCGTCCGCCAAGCTGACCACGGCGTCCAAACTGCCGCAGGTGTACCAGCTTTTGCGGGACATGGAACTTGAGGTCAAAAAGGCCGGGCTTGGCGGCAATGTGGAGTTCTGGTGCGGCTCCGACGTGTTCGGCGTCCTGCTGGGCATTGCCGAGGGCTACCTGTCCACCACGGAGCGCAAGCCTTACGCCCTCAATCTGGAGCAGGGCAAGGTCACTGTCGGCGGCTATGTCATCCGGGCAATGGACGAAACCTATCCGAACCCGGATGGGGGCGCGCAATGGCTGCCCAAGATGCCGCCCAAGATGCTGCTTTGCGTGGCCAAGAACCAGCCGGGCAAGGTCTGGTACTGCGCCATTGACAGCATCAGTGCCAACAACGCCGCCGTGCCGCTGCACATCGTGCCCGTGGTCAAGCAGGACGATTCCGGCCTGATGCTCATCGGGCAGGCCAAGCCGCTGCCCGCCAGGCCGAGCCGGGCGTCCTGCTCGGCCGTCGTGGTGGAGTGATGCGGGAAGCCGCTCTGGAGCGTCAAACCGCTCCGGGGCGGCCCGATATAGGGCTGAATCTTTTAGACTAGTCTAAAATCAGTCTAAAACGCGAAAGAGGGGCATATCCATGCTGCTGTGCAAGCGGGAACACCTCACAGACCTTCTCCACGCCGCCTATATGCAAGCCTGCGAGGAACAGAATCCGGGCATCGTGGAAAGAACCATTGAAGCTGTCTCCGGCGAGGTGGGCGACGCGCTCTCCTACCGTTACCCGCAGCCGTGGCCGTATGTCCCGGAGCTTGTCCGCTACATCGCGGCGGTCATCAGCGCCTATCGCGTTGTCGAGGCTATCACGTCCCTTGTGGACTCCGAAGCCTCGGAAGGCAACGAATGGATACCGCTGAAAAAGCAGTGGAAGCAATGCCTTTCCATGCTGGACGACATTGCCAAGGGCAAGCTCAAGTTGCCCCTGGACGAAACGCACCCGGACCGCGAGGACGCCAGCGTGGCGGTCGTGAGCCGTCCGGCCCTGTTTGACTTGAGGGGGTTCTGATGGCGGCCAAGTCCGGTTGTTCCCTGTCCTGGGGCGGTTTTGACAAGGCTCTCGGCAATGCCGCCAAACGTATCGGCAGCACGGGAAAGCTCATGGCGAGCATAGGCGAGGCGCTTGTTTCGGGCGTCAAGACCCGGTTCAAGAATGAGGAAGACCCGGAGGGCAGGAAGTGGGAACCCTCCGCCCGCGCACTGGCCGAGGGCGGCAAGACGCTGACCGACACCGCCCGCCTGCGGGATTCCATAGACTACGCGGCCACACCCACCAAGGTCATGGTGGGGAGCAATCTGCCCTACGCAAGAATCCATCAGTACGGCGGAACCATCCGGCCCAGGAAAGCCAAGCGATTGATTTTCAATGGGCCGGGCGGAGAAAAAATCGTGGCAAAGCAGGTGACGATCCCCGCGCGGCCCTATCTGGGCGTGTCAAAGGCGGACACGGAGGAATTCAGGGCCACAATGGAAGACTTCCTGAAAGGCGCGTTCAAGGAATGAGGGATAACGATACAGGAGTTTGCAACGTCCATCATTACCAGAGCGGCGCAACAGGCGGGGCTTGCCCCGGAGCGCGTCATTGCCCAGGTCAAAAAGGACAACCTGACGCTCTCCCGTCCCCGGATGGAACTGCAATTCCTGCCGGAAAGCTACACGCGCTCCGGGCGCACTCTGGCCTACAGGCGCACAAAAACCGCCCTCCTGCACAAGCGGGAGGTGTACACCGTCCGGCTTTCCGTGGCCGCCAATGTGCTTGCCGAAGACAGGGCATGGCTTGCCGCGTTCGGTTACGGCTTTGTCGCCGCTCTGCCTTGCGGAGCCAACGACAGCCGGGGCAACTGGGTGCAAATCCGCGCGGAGAAGGCCACCTTTGGCAAGGCCCCGGACAAGCGCGTGGGGGAAGCGGTCATCGAAATGTTCAGCAAGGTCAACGAGCTTTTTGACCTGACCTTTGCCTGGCGCGTTACCGAGGAGCAGGCCCAGACCCTGATCCCCACATTCACGATCAAAACATCCATAGGAGGCCAACATGGCTAGCAAGAAAGAGCAGACCACACAGACGGCGGTTGCCGTTGCGACGAAGGAAGCTACGGATAGCGACGCAAGCGCTGCGGAAACCGCACAGGAGACTCCGAATGCGGCGGGAGAAGAAAAGACAGCGGAAGTCCAGGAGGTTAAAGACACGCAAGCGGAAGTCCGGCAGGAACCGCATATGCCCGCAGGGACGCGGGCAGCCGCGCAGCGGAGCGAAGCATTTGCCGCGCCAAATGCGAGCGACTCCGAGTGTCGCGCAGGACGCGCGACCGAGGAGTATCCATTACTGGAAGACGTTGCCGTTCTGGCGATCCTGCACCGCGTTGCCGCCTTTGAACAGGCCGCGCTCATGCGCATGATGGGCTGGGCGGACGGCAAGATGATCGCGGACGCGGACTACCGGGCCGCGCTCGCAAAGCTGCATGGCCGCCGTCTGGGCGGCGGGCGCATGGTGTAAGGAGCAGTCATGGGAGACGTACTGCAATATCTGATTGACGGCTGCTCCGGCATCGTCACGGGCGGAGTGGACGGCAAGGCCCTGGTGGCGGGCGTCTGCTCCAGGGGGCAGGTCGGCAAGGGCTATCTTGTGGGCAAACGGACGGACCTTGAGGCCCTGCTGGGCCAGGGGCCGCTGGTGGAACGTGTGCGCGACATCCTCAACACGGGCGGCCAGGAGCCGTTTGTCGTGGCCGTGCCGGTGCTGGGCCAGCCGGGCGGCTACATCTCCGCGCCTGTCCATCAGGGCGGGGGCGCGTCCGCGCAGGTGGAAGGCTATCCGGCCCGGAATGCGGACGTGGTGGCCAGAGTGGCCGAAGGCGGCGTACTCGGCACGGCCACGCTGGAAATCAGCGCGGACGGGGGCAAGACCTGGGCCTCTGCTTCGGTCACGGCCGCGCAAATCCCGGTAGCCTCCGGGGATGAGCCGACAGGCGCTACCCTGGTTTTCGCGGCGGACGCCGTGCTTGAAAAGGGCGCAAGCTATGCCTTTTCGGTGCGTTGCCCGGTGGGACCAGTCTATGCCATCGGAGACGCCAAAAGCCCGGCCCTGGAAATTGCCGAACTGGCGGGCGGCGTCCTCACCGGCGCGGAACTGGTGATCCAGGTCATGCGCGGCGGCGGGCGCAATACCGGCACGTTCCGGCTTTCCACGGACGGTGGGGACAATTACGGCAAGGCCCGCACCATCCCCGTGAACGGCATCCATGACCTTGCGGACTTCGGCGTGACGATCACCTTTCCGGAGGGGGAATACCCGGCGGGCACGACATACACCTGTCGTCTTCTGCCGCCTGCTCCGTCCATTGTGGACGTGCTGGATGCGCTGGAAACGCCGCTCAACCTCTTTGATGTGGAGTTCGTGCATATCGTGGGCGATTCCGATTCCGTGGACTGGCTGGCGGCCCAGACCAAGGCCGAGGAACTGTGGAACTTGCAGCGGCCCACCTATTTCAAGCTGGAGGCGAGACTTCCGCGAGACGGCGAGGATATGAGCGCCTATGCCGTCGCCCTGCTGGCCGAGCGCCAGGGCGTAGCCTGCCGTTTCGTCACTGTCTGCTGCCAGTATGGCGAGCTTGTGGACAGCACGGGGGCGGTTCGCCTGCGCAACGCCGGGGGTTTGCAGTCCGGGCGCGTCATGTCCATTCCGGTTGCGCGGGCCGCCGGGCGCGTCAAGGACGGCCCCGTTTCCCAGTTTGTGCTGCCGGACGGCTGGAGCGCCATCCAGACGTCCCTTGAGGACGCCGGGTATCTGACCGCCAAGAAGTATGCGGGCATGGCGGGCGCGTATTGGGGCGATTCGCGGACGCTTGCGGACCAAACCAGCGACTACCGCTATGAAGAAGTGCTGCGCACGGTGTTCAAGGCCATCCGGCTGACGCGCGTGGCCGCCCTGAAATCCATGTATGACGAAGCCGGAGACCCGCTGCGCCCGGAGAATGATAACGGCCTAGCGTACCTCAAGGCGAACCTTGAAAACGCCCTGGACGTGATGGTGAAGGCAAAATAGCTTGCGACATACGTTGTGAACATCCCGGCGGGGCAGGACATCACCAACAACGGCGTGGCCGTGGAAGTGACCCTGATCGGCATCCCGATAATCCGCGAAATCAGGCTCTACAACCGCTATGTGTACGCGGGTTCGCGCTTTGATCCGCGCATGGAGGAAAAGGAGGAGGCGGCGTAATGGCGGCAAACGGACAGCGTTACGACTGGGAATCCATTACCGTGACCGGCCCCCAGGGCGAAATCGCGGAGATTTCCGAAATCAAGTACGAGGACGGCCAGAGCGCCACGGCCCGCTATGGCCGAGGCAGTGTGCCGCACGGCTACGGGCGCGGCAATTATGAGGCCAGCGGCAGCATGGTCCTGGGCCGCGAGGAGTGGGAGAAGCTCAAGAAAGAGCTTACGGCCTTGGGGGCGGCATCTATGACCATGAACCATTTACGATTGTCGTTTCCTACGGCAACAACAATCTGCCCACCATCACGGATACGCTGAAAAACTGCAAGATCACCAAGTTTTCCGGAGGCGGCGCAAGCCAGGGGGATGACAACGCAAGCGCCATGACGTGCGAGTTCATCATCCTTTCGCCTATCCTCTGGAATGGCGTCCCGGCCAAGCGGGAGCACAAAAGCCCGTACATTTGATTGATTCCCTTCCCAAAAAACTTCGCACATTTCGCGCCCTTTGCGGGCGCGTTCTTTTTTTTCGCGCTATTTTATGTCCATGAAAAGCGTTCTTCATGCAGGGATTGTGGCGCAAGGGATGAGGTCAGCCGCGCAGCGGAGCCGTAGCGATTGCCGCGCCAATCGCAAGGCGAAGCCTGATCCCGCGCATGGACGCACGGGGCAGGCGGCATGAGTACAGACCTTTGGGGGCAGGACATCGCCCTAGACGACAGCGGCCAGGCCAGAGTGGCGGCCAACGGTGAAATCATCCTGACTGATGGTGTTGAAACCGGCGTCCAGGACATCCGCCTGCGTATTTTCACCCGTCTTGGCGGCCTGTTTTATGACAGCGGGTTCGGCAGCCTGATCCACAACTGGATTCTTGAGGATTCCACTGTCGCCACGCGCGCGGCCTTTGAATCGGAAGTCATCATGCGCGTGGAGGAAGACCCGCGCGTGGTCGTTGGCTTCGTGAGTTGCACCGTCACGCGCTGGACGGAACGACTAATCGAGGCCAGGGCAAGCTGGCGCTTTATTGGCGAGGATACGCCGCTGAATCTGGTTTTACAGGTGAACAAGCTGACCATGGAAATGGTGATTGAAGATGCAGAGCCAAGAACAGACAGCTTTGCTTTAGCCGTTATGACGCAGGAAGTTACGGATGAAGACAGCAATTAGTTACTCAACACGCGATGCGGATAAATCGCTGTCGCCATCCGTAAGCCCCGCAAGCGGGGCAACGGCTGCCGCGCCGCGACTTTCAAAAACGATAGATGACGTCCGGGCGTCGGTCTTCGGTTATGTGGAATCCGCGCAGGACAGCCTTGCGGCGCAGGGGTATCTGCCCGCGCGGCTGAATCTGAACAAGAGCGTCATCCGGGGGCTGCTGGAAATCTACTGCTGGGGCTACTGGCAGATTTACACGCTCTTGCAGCGCCTGATGAAGCAGGCCGTTCCGGCCACTGCCTCCGGCGACTGGCTTGATACCCACGCCGCAAGCGTCAATCTTTCCCGCCGCCCGGCCACCAAGGCCAGGGGCGCTATTCGTTTCCTGCGCTCTCCCGGCTCCAGCAAGGAAGCGAACCTCACCATCCGCGCCGGGCGCATTGCCCGCACTCTCCCGGACGACACCGGCCAGGTGTACCGCTACAGCACAGTGGCCGATGCCGTCCTGCCCGCCGAAGCCGCCTATGTGGACGTGCCGGTGGAAGCGGAGGACTACGGCGCGGCGGCCAACGCCTCCACGGGCCAGATTTGCGAGATGGTGACGCCGGTTGAGGGAATCGCGGGCGTCACCAATGCGGCGGATTGACTGACCGAGGAGGGCGCGAACGAGTAGACGGACGCCCAGCTTCAGGAACGCTACGCCCTTGCGTGGGCGGCCAACAACGGCTGCACCAAGCACGCCTACAAGTCCTGGGCCTTGTCCGTGCCGGGCGTGACCAGCGTCAGCATCCTTGACCAGCATCCGCGCGGCCAGGGCACGGTGGACGTTGTGGTGCGCGGCGCGGACGTGCTGCCCACCGAGGCGCTGCTTGCCAGGGTGCGCGCGGCCATAGCGCCCAACGTGCCCATCAATGACGACTGGCTGGTCAAGGGGCCGGAACCTGTACCCTGCGCCATCGCCGGAGAGATTGAGTACACCAGCGGCGATCCTGAAGCCATCCGGCTTGCGGCGGAAAACCGCATCAGGGCGCTTTTTGCCGAGACAAGCCCGCTCTCCTACGGGCCGCCTTTAAAATCGGGCAAGACCTCACGCTTGACCTTTTGACGCATACCGTCCTTGCCGTGCCGGGCGTCAAGCGCGTGGTCTGGACAAGCCCGGCGCAGGCAGTCATCAGCGTTCCGGCGGACGGCGTGGCGCGGCTGGAAAGCCTCTCTCTCACGGCCCGCATGGCCGAGGAGATATAGGTATGTCCTCCGAGTTCTGGCTCTACTTCCGGGACGTGCTGCGCTGGCCCCTTATACACAGTCCGGGGCCGCTTGCCGCCCTGGTCAGGGGACAGGCGGCAAGCCTGGACGAGACGCGGGACGACATCCTCTACTTTCGCCAGCAGTGGTTCCCGGAACATTGCGAGGATGTTCTGATTCCGGGCTTCGGCGCAAGCCGGGGACTGACCCGCCACCCGCGCGAGAGCGCGGAGCAGTTCCGCGCCCGCGTGGTCAACGCCTGGCGCTGGCACCTGCTGGGCGGCAAGGTTCAGGGGCTGCCGGAGATACTCAAGTTTTACGGCTTTGACGCCGCACAGATTGAAAGCCTGCGGCCTTTCCAGCCCTCGCGCTGGGCGGAATTTCAGATCGGCCTCAAGATTCCGGCCAACCAGGCGGAGCAGGACGCCTTGCTGGCTGACATGGACGCGCTTGTCTGGCTGGTCAACGAATACAAGCCCGCCCGCTCCTATTTTTTTCGGCTCTACAATGACAGCTATGACCGGCGGCCAATCACGCTTTCCATTGGCCCCAGGCTTGGCAGCGGCTGGCTGTCCTGCTGGTCTGGCGTGACCATGCCGGATGCCGGAGATTCCGGGACAATCATCAGCTTCGGCCTGCGCTCGCGCTTGCAGGGCGAGCAAGTGCTGACCAGTCCTGGCCGGATAGCGTTGTCCGCTGTGCTGGCTGGACGAGGCATGCGTCGCCTCAATGCCTTTTTGCTCGGCAAGTCGCGCCTGTCGGATACCTTTATCCGCCGTCACAGTTTTGTCGCACGCGAAATCATCAGTGCGCAGAATGCCGAGCCGGTTTTCACGCCGCATGGCTGGTCTGGCCCGTGGGAAGGCCCGTGGGTGGAGTCCAGCGGCTGGACGCGGATCATCCCAGCGTGGCGGCTGCGCGTTCTTGGCTTTGCCCGCTCGCAACTGATTCCCGGCCACCGCCGAAATGGCGTCCTTGGTTCTCTCAATGGCCGTCTTGGCGCTGTGCGCCGGGCGGTGGCGGTGGACGATTCCCCGATCCTTGGCGACTTCCGCCTGTCCCTGCATGGCCTCTTGCGCCGCGTTATTCCGCTGCTGGAGTATCGGGGGGCCCACCTTTGCTTCGCCTGCCCCCAGACCAGCCTTTGCGGGCCGCATGGCGGCTTGTCGACCTGCATCAGCATCGGGGTCGAAGGCCTATACGAAAACGGCTGGCAAGGCTTTACGGCCTGCCCTCTCCATACGGGGTTTTCCGCCACGCACGGGGCGCAGGCAGCCCGGCTTGCGCCCGTATCGGGCCGGGGCGGACAGGTGGCCGCGCTTGCCGCGCAGGCCGAGCGCCTCAAGCCGGAGGATACGGACACGGCGGCCCAGGAACTTTTGACGCTGCACGGCGCGGCCTTGCGCCATCAATCTTGGTCTGGGCCGTGGGGCAATCGCAAATGGTGGGATTACACCGGACAGGCAACAATTCAACCTTTGGAGGAGTAAGCAATGCTTTCCACAATCACCAACACGGGCCGGGCGGCAATGGCCCGCGCCATCGCCGAGAGGCCCCTGCATCTGGCCTGGGGCATCGGCAACCCGACATGGGACACCATGCAGCGAGAGGATTTGCCGTCTCTGGTGGACGCGGAGACGCTCCACGCCGAAATCGGGCGCCGTAAGCCGTCCGTGGTGCGCTACTGCATTCCGGACGATGAGGGCAGCATTGTCATCCCCGTCTCCGAAAACGAGGCCGCGGGCACGCTCACAAAGGCTCGCTACAGTTTTAGCGACACGCCCACGCCGTATCTCTACATCCGGGCCGATTACGACTTCGAGGATGCCAGCAACGCAGTCATCCGCGAAATCGGGCTGTTTGTGGACAGCAAGCCGCTGGATTCCTGCCCGGCGGGGCAGCTTTATTTCACGCCCGATGAACTTGCGGACACGGGCATGATGTTCTGCGCCCAGATTCTGGCCCGGCCCATCAACCGCACTGTCTCCATGCGCCAGAGCGTGGAATTTGTGCAGCCCATTTAGGGGGGCATCATGGCGCGGAACATCGAAAGCTATTGCCAGACCTTTGACGCCGCAAAGAACTTTGAGCGGATTCTTTACCGTGACGGCTATGTCCTTCAGGGACGGGAGCTTAATGACGCACAGGAAATGGCCGCCCACCGGCTGAAACAGATAGCGGACGCCATCCTTGCCGATGGCGACATCATCCGGGATGCGCAGATCACCGTCAATGAAAAGACCGGCGAAGTCCAGGCGCAGTCCGGCGCGGTCTATCTGAAAGGCGCGGTGCGCGGCGTGGCTCCGGCCACCTTTGTAATCCCGAATACCGGCACCATTGCCGTGGGCATTCGGATGCGTGAAACGGTTGTCAGTGAAATGGATGACCCCAGCCTGCGCAACCCGGCCCAGGGCGTGGACGGCGAAGGAGAACCCGGAGCCTGGCGGCTCAAGGTGGAAACCTTCTGGAGCTATGACGGCGACGGGACGACCGGCGATTTCTTCCCCGTCCATGTGGTGGATAACGGCGTGGTGCGGGCCAAGGAACAGCCCCCGGCCCTGGACAGCTTCAACGCCCTGCTGGCCCGCTATGACCGTGACAGCACGGGCGGCGGCTCCTACATCGCCTCCGGCATGATTGTGCAACGGGCCGAGGATGGGGCCACCCAGATTTACACCGTTTCTGAAGGCCGTTGCCGGGTCAACGGCGTGGGTGTCGATCTGCCCACCAGCCGCCGCCTGGCCTATGCCGCCATGCCGGACTTGCGCCGTATCGACACCGAAGTCCATGCGGCCCAGGGGGGCACCTCGGAGCGCGTCCTTGTGGCGCATGGCCCCATCCACAGCGTGGAATCCCTGCGCGTGTCCATCGAAAAGACTGTGGAACTGGTGCATGGTTCATATATCGGCTGCTCCTATACCCTGCCGGATACGTCCGTGCGATCCGTTGAAAAGGTCTGGCAGGGGGACACCATCTATGAAGCCGGGACGGATTACGTCAAAAATGGCGACAAGATCGACTGGGCACCGGGAGGTGCCGAACCCGCGCCCGGTTCCACCTATCACGCCACCATCCGGGCCATTGTGGCCCAGACGCCCGGCAACCTGGACGCGGACGGCTTTGACGTGGCGAACGCCGTTCCGGGGTCTGACATCCTCGTGACCTACCAGCAGGCGCTGCCGCGTCTTGACCGTCTGTGCATCACGCAAGACGGCGTATTCACCTGGCTTCAGGGCATTGCGGCGGAAACCAGCCCCAAAGCGCCGCCCGTGCCGGACACCATGCTGGCGCTAGCCACGGTGGCCCAGACCTGGCGCCCGGAGCGCCCGGTGACGAGTGACGGCGTCCGGGTCGTGCCGTTCAGCGACATCAAGGCGCTCAATCGGCGAGTGGACTATCTGGCGCAGGAGGTGGCCCGGCAGCGTCTGGAAGCTGATGTGACCACACGGGAAAACGGGGCGCGCGTGGGCCTTTTCGTTGATCCCCTTTTGAACGATGACATGCGCGATCAGGGTATCGAGCAGACGACGGCCATCATTGACGGAGAATTGACCCTGCCCATTGCGGCTTGCGCCTTCATGCTCTCCAGGGATGTGCAGCAGCCGATTGCGCGTTCGTTTACCCCCAAGGTCTGTCTTGCCCAGACGCTGCGCACCGGGGACATGCGGGTCAATCCGTACAGCGCGTTTGACCCCATGCCCGCCCGCGTGACGCTCAAGCCTTGCGTTGATCGCTGGACGGAGACCCAAACGCAGTGGACGAGCGCGGAAACGCGCTATTTCAACCGCACGCGGGACGGCTACTACCACGTTGTGGTGGGCAGGGAATATTCCGCCAGCAACGAGCTTTTGGCCCAGACTTCGGAGGATTTGGAGTATCTGCGGCCCATTGAGGTGTCGTTCAGGATTGAGGGCTTCGGCCCAGGAGAGGAATTGCGAAAGGTAACATTTGACGGCATCCCCGTGGAAGCGCGGGCACTGGCATAAGGAGACATGTATGACGCTTGTTGCCGATGAACATGGCGTGATCGAAGGCAAGTTCACGATACCCGAAAATGTGCCCGCCGGAGCCAAGACCGTGGATTTCACCGGTGCAGAGGTCAATGGTTCGCGCGGCAGCGCCGTCTTTGTGGGCCAGGGAACGCTCAATATCCAGACATGGCGCAAGGTCAACAGCATTACCACCGTCTGGGTCGATCCGCTCGCCCAGACCTTTGCGCTGGAGGCAGATACGCAGGTCTGCGGCGTGGACTTGTGGTTTACGGCCTGTGGCGGGGATGCCAGGGTGCAGATCCGCGAAGCCAGCAACGGCTTCCCCACAGGACTTGTTCTGGCAGAAAAGCATCTGGCGGCAAGCCAGATGGTCATTACCGGCGGCGGCCACACCCGTATCCTCTTTGACGCGCCGGTGCAGCTTTCGGCCAATACGGAATATGCCCTGGTCATCATGTGCGATGACGGACAGACCTCCCTTGCCGTGGCCGAAATCGGCAAATTCGACACGCTGGCCCAGACGTGGGTTGTTTCGCAGCCCTATACCGTGGGCGTTCTGCTGTCCTCCAGCAACGCCTCGACATGGACACCCCATCAGGACAGAGACCTTGCCTTCCGGCTGCTCAAGCCCGAGTTTACGCAAGCTGCGCAACAGGTGGATTTGGGCGCAGCCCAAGCCACAGATACGGCTACGGACATGCTCCTGTTTAGCTTGGCGGACATCCCCACGGCCAGGAGCCGTATTGTGTACGAGCTGGCCCTGCCGGACGAGAGCAAGGTAACAGTGGCCGAGGGGCAGGCCGTGCGCCTGGCTAACGGAGTTTCCGGGCAGATCGGCGTCAAGGCCACGCTTTCGGGAGACACGGCCTCAAGCCCTGTGCTGTATCCCGGTACGATGCTGGTTCTGGGCGAGGTGGCAGAAAGCGCCGACTACTATACGCGCTCCATACCCGCAGGCTATGCCGTCAAAGCCATTCTCATTTATGACGCGATCATCCCGACCGGGGCGGCGGTTACGCCGGAGCTGCGCGTGGATTCCGGCGAGTGGCAGGCCATGACGCAGCAGAGCGCTGTCAATCAGGGGGATGGCCTTGTGGAGTATCATTTCGGGCTGGACTTGTCGGGCGCCGATCTGGTCAAGGCACGGCTGACGCTCACCGGCACTGGCACGGCGCGGCCCCGCGTCCGGAATATCAGGCTCATGGCCCTGGCATAAGGAGACACCAGTATGGTTATGAACCCTCGCACCGCGTATCTGAATTTGCCCTTGCCCCATGAAAAAAATGACTTGCGGGAAGATTTGCCGCGTCTCATAGCACAGGCCAATGGCTTTGCCGCCCACGCCAAGACCACAGACACGGCCCTTGCCGCGCGTCTGGCGCAGGCGGAGGCCGCTGATGTCGCCATAGCCACCTTTAAGGCCCACTCCCAGATTACAGACACGGCCCTTGCCGCGCGTCTGGCGCAGGCAAATGCCGCTGATGAGGCCATAGCCGCCTTGCAGGAACGTGCAACGGCCACGGAACAGGCGCAGGAGCAATCGTTGCAGACCCTTTCAGCATCGCTGACGGCGGAAGCGGATTCCCGCGAAGCAGCATGCGGAGCCGAGGCGATGGCCAGAGAGGCGGGAGATACCGCCGAGGCCACAGCGCGGGCGCAAGCCCTTGCCGCCCATGACGCCAGCCTTACGGCGCATGACGCGCTCATCAAAAGAATCACTGTCGGCAGTCTTTCACCTGTGATTGGCATTTGCTGTGTGGAAAATGGCGGCGGCAGCGGACTTTGGTTTAATATTGATGCCAATGGCCAGCCCGTAAGTCCGCCACGCTCTTATTTTGACTATCATCCAACCTACAACGCGCTTCGCCGCGTTCTTGTGGATGGTCAGATAATGGAGGAGCATTCCAAATTTATCTATAAGGCGTTCAATATTCCCTCTGGGCCGTTTGCCGGAAAAAAAGGGCGGCTGATCAGCCTGACAAAACTAGATGGTTTTAAGCCTTTTCCATCTTTCATGAAAGATGGCCGGGAAATTGACAAATGGTATTGCGGAACATTTGCAGGAACAAATGAGGGTGGGACGCCTGTAAAAATTGGCTCGCGACCGGGTAAATATCCGATTGTAAGTCTGGATTTTCCGACAATGCGTCAATATTGCCAGAACCGTAATGTTGGCGGAGTTACGGGCTTTGATATGTGGGATATCTATCAGGTTTCGGAAATTCAGCTTCTTGCTCTGATTGAGGCCGCCACAACTGACACACAGGCTTTTTATGGCCGTGGCCGGGTTGATGCAGGCTCCGCCGAAAGAGTTGATGCCACTGATGTTGCTACAGCTTCATGGCGCGGTCATGTGGGTTTGTGGGGGAACGTCTGGCAGATGGTGAATGGGCTTGATTTGTCAAGCACAGGCACGGTTCGCATCTGGCGCAATGATGGCTCAAGACAATTTGTGAACACTGGTTTTGCTTGTCCTTCTGGAAGCGCATCATATATTGCAACATTGAAAACTGGTTCTGGGGCTGGCTATGATTTTGATGACATCTTTTTCCCCGCAACTGTTGGTGGAATAGATGTGGCTACGATGCCTGACGGTTATTGGGCATCAGGGGCGAATAATGTTTTATACCTCGGCGCTCTATGGCATGGTGGCGGTTTGGCGGGCCTTTTCGCCTGCAATCTTATTCCACCGGCGTCCTACTCCGCTATTGACCTTGGTTGTCGCCGCGCAAAGAGGTAATACTGTCAGCAGGTTACGGGGATACAGTGCCCGACGAAGGCGGGCATAGAAAATTTTTTGAATTTTTGGGGGTATGATGAACATTCTCATTTCACGCAACGCGGAGGTCTTTCCTGCCAGTTTGTCGGGGGGCGAAAGCCTCGCCCTGTACACTGTGCCGCAAGACTACAGCCCGGACGGCCTGTATATGGCCCGCTGGGGCGCGAAAGAGCTTGAACCAGTTCCAGCTTGCGATGATGCGGTTTTGCTGCTGAAGCTTGCGCTTGAGCAGGACAATGGCGGCATGTCCGTTCGCGAAATTTACAGGGAAGAGGGGGTGGAATATGCCCAGAATTGAGAGCGGCCAAAACCAGAACGGCCAGAAGACGGCTGGCGAAATTTTAAGAAAAAATCTGCGCTCCGAGCGCGACAGGCGGCTTGCTGGCACTGACTATCTGCTGATGCCGGATTATCCGATTGGCGAGGAAAATCGGGCGCAAGTGGCCGCGTACAGGCAAGCCCTGCGCGATCTGCCAGCGATTGACGGCTCGCCCTGGGACGGCGGAGGGTCGGAGACTCCGTGGCCGGAAATGCCAGCTATCGCCAGGGTGACGGCATGATGCCCGGCCAGTTGAAAGACGAGAGCCCCACCTTGGGGCACCGTCTGCACCTCACGCTCATTGGGGGGAGCCTTGTGTGGATGTGCCTGCTGTGCGGCGTCATCCACCGGTAAAGAGACGTTCCTTGACAATCGCAGAGGGCTTTTTGGAGGCAGCCCGGCGGATATGCCGCCGGGCGGGGGGAGAAGGTAAGCGCCTAAGGCTACGGCTCGGTACTTAAAATTTCCTGGCATATTGTTTGATAAATAGAAGCCTTTTTTGGGATAAGAGGGGGAAAGACCGGCCTGTTTCCGGTTGATTTTGCATACGCCTTATAACATTCTTCTTTCAAAAGAAATAAATATTTGAAAATTATATGCGGCATCCAAAAAAGATCACGAAATTGAGAATGGACATAAGTGTTCGTCCAGGTATTAATAATAGAAAGCGTCTCAATATGAGCTTGAATTCCTTTTAAAATTTTTGCAAGGGGATCATCTTTGATTTTATCAATATTTTTCAAGAGGACAGAAAATATTTTCGATACAGGAATAAAATTATTCCCCACTGAATAGGCATTAAAGTTTTCCCTAAGCCAAAATTCAATATAGTTTCTTAGCGCGAATACCGCGATATTGGGTAAATCGGTTGAACCGGCATCAAGTGCGGTTCCACCGTATAGCATATGACGTATACCAAATAATATATCTATCTCTTGCCGTCTACCACTCCGATAAGTGCCAACACCATCCGAAATATCCTCACCATTATATTTCTGTTTTGCAATCGTCTTGCTATATGCCGTTAAGAGGCTGGATATATCTCGATAAATGCTCTCAAAAAACCATAATGAATTTCCCCTAAAAATTCTAAAACGATACATATGTCTTAATAAATCACAAGTTACAATATAAAATCCATATATATTATACTTATAGAAATCAACTTTCATTGGATCTTCATTTTGGCAAAGCCCATTGACAATGCTATTTGCATTATTATTGAAAATATCTTCAGATGTAAAACAATTCATATTTACATTTTTAATTTTTTTAATATCAAATATATCGAGTAATGTCCAAAATAATTGGTCAAGAAGGAAAGAGTTATCAACTAACTTTTTCTCTATTTTGATCCTTTCTTCTCGGGTACTATCAATTTCTCCCCCCTGATGAAACGATGCTTCATGAAAAAGTCTTCGGATTAATAACGAGGCTTCCCTATAAATTTGTTTTTTTTCCTGGAATTCTTGATTTTCGCTCGACATATCTTTCCCCTCCAGTGGTTTTAGATGGATATGCTTATCTTTGTTCGTACTATTGAAAAGCGGCGTTGGCCCGCTCTCGACGCTTGTTTGTCAATTTGACCGTGACGACCGTCAGGACAATCGACATCACGAGCGCCACCACCTTTTGCATGGAGGGAGCGCACAGCATGGCCCAGAGAAACCAGATGCCCAGCTTGCCAAGGAGAGACACGGGCTTTTTGAGGCGCGGCCCCGGCTCCATGACCGGCTGGGCTTCAGCGGCTTTCTTGCCCCCACCCACCTTGGCGGAATAGGAAATGCCCGTGCCAGGCAGGCCCACAGTGGCGCGCGTCCCGCGCGAGTTCAGGTTGACGCAAGCCTCGCCCCGCCCGGCGGTCACGCTCACGCCGCTCTTGCTCAAGTTGAGCTTCAGGCCGGGCAATACCTTGATGCTTTTCCGCAAACGCAGTCCCATATGGCTTCCTATTAAGGCTTCCAGCGTATTTTTATCGTCACTGGAAGATGTGGTAGCCACGCCCTCCAGCTTTTCCCCCTGCCGAGAATAGAGCTTGAATGTGAGCCTATCAAGCTGGACGCCTTCCCTGCCAAAGACGTTGAGGATTTTTTGCGCGGCTTCCAACTGGAACCGTGACACCTCTTTCCAGTCCATTGGCCTCTTGGGAAAAGTGAGCGTGACGCTGCAAGTGCCGGTGCCGAAGGAAAAGCTCCATTTAGGCGTACCGAAGCGGGCATCCAGATTCATGCCCCCTTGGAGTGATTTGCACGCCAAGGTGCGATTTCCCCCTGAACCTCCGAGCGGATGCCTTCCTCAAGCCGCCGTTACTCACCGGAACTCAACCCTTCTGCCAGTGCGGGCGCGGTCACGCACAGACAGAGGACGACAAGAGCATATCCCAATATGCGTTTTCAGTGCATAGGTTATCATATACTCATTCTTCGTGACAATTTTTCTTGACATTGGTTCATATGAGTAGCGGGATATTGAAGATGGGCTGAACGGCCTTCACAGACTGGTGAGCGGGGACAAGTAAGCAGAGCCAAGGGCCGCTCCGCAAGGGGCGGCCCTTCAAATATTCCCCTGAAAATTCTTCGCCCCCAAAAAAACTTTGCACAGTTCGCGCCCTTTGCGGGCGCGTTTCTGTTTTTCCGGCTACTGATAGAGGGCAAACAGCAAACGCGGCGCACATGGCCGTACAAAGCCGGGAGGAATCATGGAAGACAGGCAGGACAACCGCAAATTCGTGGCTTTCACCCACACCTTTGAGGACACCTGGGCCGGGGAATCCGCGGACGAGGCGCAGGGCGTGTCCCTGATGTTCCGCTTTGCCAAGCCCAACAAGACGCAAATCCAGAGATTGCAGGACAAGGCGGCCAAAAACCCCGCGCAGGCGGCCAAGAATCTGCTTCTGGACGTGATCCATCCCGATGACCGCGAAGCCTTCACCGCCAAGCTGGAAGATTATCCCGGCATCGCCACGTCCTTTGCCTCGGCCATCATCAAGGGCGTGGGCATCAGCGCCGACCTGGGAAACTGACGGAGCCGGACGGCTACGGCCAGGGTGACGCCCTGATCCTGTTCTGGCTGCATTGCGCTCCGGCTGATGGCCTGGAGGACTGGCTGGAACAGGTGCGCCGGGCCGTCTGGATGGAACGCCGCTACTTCACAAGCATGGCAAACAGCTTCTGGGGCAAACGCGCGCCAGACCGTTAGCGGCTGAAGCCGCTTACGGAGAGCGGAATCGTTGGGCGCCTGCGACCGTACGAATCCGGCCTGCCCTCAACGGGTATGGCGACAATGACATCGTTGAATGTCCGCCGGGTAACTTGTTGCTGTCTTTATCCGTAGCTTCGCGGCAGCCGTTGCCCCGCAGGGGCTTACGGATGGCGACAGCAGCGATCTTCGTCGCAACGGCTAAAGCAAGGACTAAGCTATGGAGGTCTTTTCCGTATTCGCCACCCTATCCCTGGTTGACCTGATTTCTAGGCCGCTGGGGAAAATAGGGGCCGCCATGAAGGCAGTGGACGGCGCAAGCGCAGGCCTTGGGCAGCGCATGGGCAAACTGGCTCTCGCAATGGGGCCAGTTGCCCTTGCCTCCGGGGTCATGCTCGGCGCGTTCGGTTCGTGCGTCGCCACCGCCGCCGGGTTTGAAGACCAGATCGCCAAGGTCGGCGCTGTCTCCCGCGCCACCGGCCCGGAACTCAAGGCCCTGGAGGCGAAGGCGCGCGAACTCGGCGCAACAACGCAATTTACAGCCGTCCAGGTGGGCGAGGCAGAACAATATCTCGCTATGGCTGGTTTTTCGGCCAAGCAGAACATAGACGCGCTCCCTGGCGTCCTCAACCTGGCCGCAGCCACCGCCACAGACCTTGGCCGGGCCGCTGACATCTCCTCCGATATCCTGGGCGCGTTCGGCATGGAGGCCGCCGAAATGGGCCACGCGGCGGATGTGCTTGCCATGACCTGTTCCACGGCCAACACGAATCTTGAGTTACTGGGCGACACCATGAAATATGTCGCCCCCGTGGCCAGAACAGCCGGACTTTCCATTGAGGAAACCGCCGCAATGGCCGGACTGCTCGGCAATGTGGGCATCAAGGGCAGCCAGGCGGGCACCACGCTCAAGGCCATGCTCAATAAACTGGCCGCGCCCGCCAAAGAGGCGCAGGCCGTCTTTGAAAAGCTCGGCATCACGGTCAAGGACCAGGCGGGCAACCTGCGCAGTCCGGTCCAGATTCTCGCGGAGATGTCCGGCAAGCTAAAGGACATGGGCACCGCCGAGCAGATGGCGGCCATGAAGGCCGTGGTGGGCGAGGAGGCCGTGGCGGGCTTCGCCGAGCTTATCAAGCAGGGCGGCATCGGCGCGCTCAAGGAATATATTGAGAAGATTCAGGATTGTGACGACGCCACCGCCAAGATGGCCGAGCAGATGAACAATACCCTGGCCGGTTCCATGCGCGGCCTCGGCTCGGCATGGGAGTCCCTGCAAATCACCATCGGCAAGCTCTTTCTGCCCGTTGTCCGCGCCGTGGTGGATGCCATAACTGGCGTCATCCGAGCAATCGACCAGTTCTCGCAAACGCGGGTGGGCGCGGTCATCATCAAGATAGCCGGGACACTGGCAACGGCTGTGGTGGCCGTGACCGCCTTCGCCGCCGGAATGTGGGCCGTCACCAAGGCCGCGCCCTTTGTAAGCGAGGTTTTTCTGGGTATCAAGACCGCGCTGCTTGGCCTGGGCGCGCCCGTATGGGCGCTCATCGCCGTTGCTGGGCTGCTCTATGCGGCCTGGAGGACGGATTTTGGCGGCATTGCCACACTGCTTTCCGGCTGGTGGCAGAAAATCAAGCTGGTGGTTTGCGGCGTTATTGCCATCTTTGACAACCTCAAGGGCAGCGTCTTTTCCATCAAGGGCGAGCTTGCGCAGGACATCAGCGCCGCCGGGCTGGAAAATCTGGTCATCAATGTCGCCAAAATCTGCTACCGCATCAAAGAGTTTTTCGCCGGGATATGGGATGCCTTGAACTTCGATGGCGTCACCACGGCCCTTGCCCCGGCCATTCTCAAAATCCGTGAACTTTTTGATTCCCTGGGCGAACTCATAGGGCGCGTGTTCGGGGGCGAGGTGCGGGGCGCGGCGGCGGACGCCCGCAGTTTCGGGGAAATCCTGGGCGGTGTCCTCTCCTGGGCTCTGGAGGGCGTGGCCACGGTCATAGCCAACGTGGTGCGCGGCATTGACACCCTGATTGCCATGTTCCTGGGCGTGATCGCGCTCCTGACCGGGGACTGGTCAACGGCGGCGGAAATGGGCCGCCAGATATGGGACAATTTCTACGATTCCCTGATGGCCTTTGCCGACCTTTTCAGGATCGGCGACTGGATACGCGATGCCTGGGCCGAGGCAACGGGATGGCTTTCCGGCATCAACCTGTTTGATTCCGGTATGCGCCTGATTGACACGCTGAAAGAGGGCATCCTGTCAGCCGCCTCGGGCCTTGTGGATTCGGTCAAGAGCGTGTTCCAGAAGGTGCGGAATCTCCTGCCCTTTTCGGACGCGCGGGAGGGGCCGCTTTCCACGCTGACACTTTCCGGCTCGCGCCTGATGACCACGCTTTCCGAGGGCGTCAACGCCGGTTTTCCGTCCCTGCTCCAAAACATCAGTGGCAAGTTCCAGGGCATCAAGGACGGCCTGGGCAACTGGTGGGACAGCCTTTGGAGCAACGAAACGCCGGAGGTCAAGGCAGAGGCCCCGAAAATCCCGGACGCCCCCGACATGCCGCAAGCCGTGGCCGAGGCCAGAGACCGCCAACTGGCAAGCCGGGGGCAGGATGCCGCCGGGCAGTCCTGGACCGTGCATATCGCCAATATCACCTTGCCGAATGTCCAGAACGGCAGGGATTTTTGCAGCGAACTTGACGCCGCGATTCTGGAAAAGACGGGGGCATTAGCATGAAGCTCCTTTCCTTGGGCGACGCAGTCGCGAGCGTAGCGAGCCTGAAGCGAACAAGCCGCGCAGCCGAAACTTGCTTTCGGCTGCATGGTTGCGGCGCAGAGAGCGTAACAAGAACGGAAGGATCTGAAGAATGAAGCTCCTTACGTTCGAGGACGGCATCATCCGCATTGACGGCGAGGAACTGCCGGGCATCCTGGACAGTCTGCGCGTGGGCTGCTCCGTGCGCTTTGACGAACAGAAGGTGGACAAGGCCAGCGGCAAGAAAAAGACCCCGCAGGGCTGGGAGGATGCCGACATCAGCCTTTCGCTCTATCTCACCACGGACGACACCGGCACCTGTTATGACAAGCTGGGCATCCTGAACGACTATTTTAAAAAGGCGGACGGCAAGGCCAACCCGCAGATTTTCACCATCGCCAACCGGCATCTCCTGGCCTGTGGCGTGCGCCGCGTGGTGTTCTCCAAACTGGACAGCGCGGAAAACATGCAGACGGACGAAATCAATGCGTCGCTGGCCTTTGTGGAGCATAATCCGCCCATCTTGAAGCAGGAACGCGCCGCCGCCAAAACGCCCACGCCCGGCGAACTCAAAAAGCAGGGCAACGAGGCCAACCCGGCCAAGGCCAGTTCCACACCGCAGGCGGTTATCGGAGGCAACCTGGAATGACGCACGCAATGCCAGATATGTGCCCGCATGGATGCGGGCAGCCGCGCAGCGGAGCGAAGCAAGCGCCGCGTCGCTTGCAAGCGACCGCGAGTGTCGCGCAGGGACGCGCGACCGAGGGGTATCTATGATTGAAGGGCTGAATGTGCGCTGCAACGTGGGTCCGGCACAGATTCTGCGTAGCCCGCTCATTGAGCTTGTGTTCCGGCGAAGCGCGGTCGTGAGCCGGGCCAAAGTCGCCATTCCAGACCCTGAAGGCGAGGTGCGGGCGCGGCTTGGCATAGGGCAGCCCGTGACCCTGCGCTTCGGCTATCGCGGCGAGGCGAATTACTGGCAGGAATGGCAGGGCACGATTGAGAATATCGGCCAGCCCGGCGCGGATGCCGAGGACGCGGACGCCATTGTGGTGCAGACCGTGGGCCGGGAAAAGGCCCTGGCCACAACCACGGTCAAGGAATCGTTCTACCGCGAGCCGGTCGACGCCGTGGCGCGTCGGCTGCTGGCCGCTACCGGCCTGCCCGTGGGCAACGTGGACGTGCCGGGGGACGTGCTGCCGCATCAGGTCTTTTCCGGCGTGTCCGTGGCGCGGGCAATCAGACAGCTTTCCGCTACGCTGGAACGCTCCTTCGGCCATGACATGAGCCGCCATGCCGTATGGCTGGGGGCAAGCGGCCTCACCTGGAGCGCCGTGGATGAACCCGGCCCGGCTTATGGCATCAGCACTTGCGAGACGCTGATAGCCCATGAGCCGCCGCAGACGCCGGACGGCGTGGGCGTGGCCGTGTCCGTCCTGCAACCGGGCCTGACGCACAGCCGCCTTGTCCATATCACGGACGCCCGGCGCGGCCTGGACTTTACGGCCCGCGCCCTGGCCGTGGTTCATACCCTCAAGGACGGCGGCAACTCCACGACAGTCACCTATGGCAAGGATCAGGGCTGGTGCTGAAATGGAAGACAAGGAAGCCAAGCGAGACCTTTTCGAGACCTTCCGCAAAATGGTGGAACTGGCAATGCCGGACTTGCGCCATTACTACCGCATGGCCAGGAAGGGCAAGATAGTGGGCGTTTATGCCTCGTACGGCCAGTATTTTGCGGATGTCCAGCCCCTGCGGAATGATGAAACGGTGGACGAAAACGAGCCTGTCGTGCCCCGCGTGGCCCTGCCCGTGCTGTGGGGCGGCCCGAACCGGGGCGTGGTCTGCCCACCGCAGGAAGGCACGCTCTGCGACCTGGCCTATTATGATGGCCATCCGAACTATCCCTACATCTCCAATATCCGCTGGGGCATGGGCAAGGACGCGCCGCGCGCGGAATTGAACGAGTTTGTCGTTCAACTTGAGAACGGCTGCGAAATCAGGATCGACAAGGAAAAGCAGGTCGTGACCCTCACGCCGGAGAATGTGCGGACAAAGGCGGGCAAAGCCTGGACCGTGGAGGCAAAAGAGGTGCTGGTGCGCGGCACGGAAAAGGTGACTGTCGAAGCCCCGGATATTTTCCAGAACGGCAATGTCACCACGCGCGGCCAGGGTGGCGCTTCCGGCACGGTGGACGAAACGGCCAACCGCACCCAGCGCGGCAACCTGACCATCAACGGCAATCTGTCCGTTTCCGGTAATATAGACTGCTTCGGCACGTCCACGGCGGCAAGCCGCGCCGGAGCGCCGATATAAAAACTTCGCGCTGTTCGCGCCCTTTGCGGGCGGCGCGGCAGCGTCCGGGATAGTGTAGGCGCAGGCAGAGGCGAAGTGCTGGATTTTGAAATGAAATGCCCGCGTTGCAAGACCATCAACCATTTGAGGGCTTAAAGCCCCGGCATAGAGCCGCAATACGGCCTTTAAGGATCATCTATGCAAAAAAATTTCCCTCACTGAGCGTATCAACCTTTATTACGCAGATGCTTTGGGTATCTTGGATGCCCTCCCCTCTGGAAGCGTGGAAGCGATCTTGACCGATCCTCCATACTCTAGTGGCGGCTTGACTTTGGGCGCAAGGCATCAGGATCAGCACTCAAAATATCAAA
>QLIP01005965.1_pt1 | contig 33742 bp, 27 predicted proteins | sample 1769771 | NCBI WGS metagenome assembly QLIP01 (sample SAMN09428762, study PRJNA476227) | Gut metagenome, whole genome shotgun sequencing project. | isolation source: cecum | host: Rhizomys sinensis | place: China: Jinsha town of Minqing, Fujian Province | collected 2013-09-23 | reverse complement strand
CAGTTACAGGAGGTTGCCGAGATGATAACGGCCAATATCCTGTATTGCACCAAAGAGGTGCTAACGAGCGATGAGGCCTCCAAATATATGGGTATCTCAAAAAGCTACCTGTATAAACTAACGATGAGGGGCGAGATACCACATTACAAGCCTATGGGCAAAATGTGTTATTTCAACCGTGCCGAGTTGGAACAATGGTTACAGCAGAACCGCTGTGCCACCGCCACCGAGATAACCGACCGTGCAAACCGCTATTGTATGAAAGGGGGCGCGGTATGAGCAAGCTAACCGACTATTACAAGATGGCTAAATTGCCCAATCAAAAGTCTAAGACACGCTTTGATTGTGTGGCCTCCACAGGCGGTTATGAACCCTTTGAGGAACGTGCTGAGAGAAGCAAACTAAAACGGTTTAAGTTTTACTATGGCAAAACACCCGACACATTCAAAGCTACAGCCAGAAGAAAAACTGATATGGCTATCACCGACACAACAAACATAAGCAGTGTCTTCACTCCCGACCTTGATAGCCCTCTGTTGGCATATGGAAATGTTGACGGCACACATGACGCTTTGTTGTTTGTGTTCAACGATGACTATTCACAGATAGAAGTTTTTGTAGCGCGAGGTTACAAAAACAATGAAATGGCACTGTACTATCTGTTTATAGATGGCGAGTTGGATGATGAAATGAACTGTTTAAGAGCACAGGCCAAGCCCACAAATGCACAAGTATAACCGATTTCTAAATCAGAAATAATACTGATGGTTGACACGGTTAATTTTAAGCTGACCCAAGCCGAGGTTGAGGGGGTGGATTTTCTAAGCGAGATAACACCCTACCTCAACCCCGAGGGGTTAGCAATTCACGATTTTGGAGGCTCACAGGTTGTAACAGGCAAGTTAGGCAATTTGAGCGTATCAATAAACCCCTATCAATTGAGGGTTAAAGATGGCTCACTTTGCAAATGGTATTTGGGCGACAACTACCAATCAATGGGACGCGAGGATATTCAACGCGCGGTTGAGCGGTTGAGTGACACCCTACATTTGCCGATGGAGCGAGCAATAATAAAGAGGCTTGATATTGGGTTGTCAATTCCTGTAAGAGAGCCGACAGCCAATTATTTCAATCATTTGGGCGTGCTCAAGTATGCCCAACGCCTACAACAGCCACACAGCCTGTATTACCACCGCCACAGCCGAGCAGAGCAATTATGTTTCTATGACAAGAACAAAGAACACCGCGACCACCGCGAGCCAATTCCCGACCTCTACCGAGATATAAACGTTTTGAGGTATGAGCAGAGATATATGACGAGATTGCCCGAACTGTTGGGCGTGCCACAGGTTACAGGTGCAATGCTGTATGATGAGCGGTTTTATATATGCCTGTTGAACCGATGGCGCGAGGCTTACAGGCAAATCAGAAAAGTAAACGAGATAACTCTAAATTTTAAAGCGATGACAAGCAAACAAAAGCTTTATAAAATGGGTGTTTTGGCGATGGTTGAGCGCGTGGGTGGTGAGGTTGAAATGATATCCCACATTAATGAGGCTCAAAAGCGTGGCGACCTCACATCCAAACAGGCGTTTGACCTAAGACAGGCGGTTAAAGAATCATGTAAAGTTAGAGATGGTCTAACCACTCCGACCGAGGCTATAGCCGAGTTGGATAAGAAGATTGCAGAGGCGGTGAAGTATTACCGATGAAATAAATGGGCACCCTCGCGCGCACGCGCGTATAGTAAGTCAAAGATTATTACCGATTCAGTAATGAAGTTATTGAATCGGTAATAATCTATTAAAAGAAATCAATTACTAAAGTAGTAATAATTAGTATAGCAAAAAATTTTTAAGTGTGGAGGTGGTTCGCGGTGGTGTGGGTGGGGACACCACCGCTCCCGACAGCCGGGAGCTGACCTAATATAATACATAAAAAATAGGGGGGTAGTGTTGCTTGTTTATACCCTGTTTATACCTGGTAAAAGAAAACCCCTTAACCATCAATTAGTTAAGGGGCGTTTTGGGAGCCGCGAGTGGGACTCGAACCCACGACCGTCTCGTTACGAATGAGATACTCTACCGACTGAGCTATTGCGGCTGGTTGGTTAGTGCAAAGATACTAATTTTTATTGGTACCGGCACTAAATGTTAGTTTAATTTTTGCTTTATCGAGGTTAAATTTGGCCATTGCGGGTTTTGTTACGTATGGCACGATGGTTGACAGGATCTGTGTGCTGGTTGTGGAGTTGGTTTCAAATGTAAGCTTGATGGGCACGAGGCTGAAGGTGTAGTCGTCCTCGGTGAGTTTGTCCTGTTCGAGCATCTTCATCATGTAGGCACGCAATCCGGTGAACTTGTAGCTCTTTGAGGTGCTGTTGTATACGGCGTAGAATGATGTAACGTCGTCTGTGAGCATATTTTTGGCAAAGAACTCCGACTTTTTGTTTTTAAGTACCAGGAGTATTTGGGTGGGAGGAGCTATATCATATTGGTTGGTGATGGCTTCGGCGGGGATTTCGAGGCTGAGGCTGTTGACCACTCGGAAACGCTTGTCGTATCGGTTGTATGATGCAAGTATCTCGGGGAGAGGCATGCGGAAGTCGATTTCGTAGCCTGCGGGTGCAACCATTACTGCGTTGCCCTGAGCCACGAGGTCTTTGACTGCCTGTGCTGCTTCGTAGCGTATGTTGTTGTTGACCACAACTTCGGGTGTTGCGGCAAAGTAGTCGCCTGCGAGCTTTTTAAGGTCGTAGCGGTTGGAGTCGGCGTTCCACACATTTTTGTGATAGAATATGCGGATGGATGTTGCATAGAAGTCGGATATGCGGCCGGAGCCGTAGCTCGACTTGATGTAGAAGCCTTTGAATATGTCTTTGGCAAAGGCCGAGGGAGAACTGAATATGGAGGGATTGGCCTTGTAGGCGTTGAACATTTCGTGTGCAAAGCTTATGGGGAGCTTGACAGTAGCATATGTGCCGCCGTATTTTTTTATGGAGTCGGGTTCGTTGACGGTCGATGCGATGAATGTTGAGGAGCCTAATTTCTGGGCGGGGTCATAGTAGCCTTGGGGGTCGAAGTTGGAGTAGATGGGGTAGGGGAGGTCGCGTGTGAGGCGGTACACGTCTATACCCATGGGCACGAGAGAGTCGCCGACGAAGTTGCCCGACGGCATATACATGAATAGCTTGACGGAGTCGAGCGACTGGGTGGTTACACCGGTTGTATCGATGGTCAGTGTTGGCATGAACTGACCCACGTAGTCGCTGTAAATGTGTCCGTAACCCTTGGCTTCAACTTCGCCGACAAGCTGGTTGAGGGTGCGCGACTGCACAACGGAGTTGAGTCGGCTCGAGCCTGTTATGGTGAAGTTGGAGTCGACAACGATGGTGATGTTTTCGTCGGCGAGTATATTGCCGATGCTTGAGCTCTGGTCGCAGGCTGCAAAGAGTGTGATGCCCAGAGCGATGAGCAGGGTGTATAGGATAGATTTCATAGGGAGGCGTTAGAGAGAGCGGTAGAAGTCGGCGTAGGCAGCGGCGTAGTTTTCGGCGCCGGGGTATTCGAGGAGGGGCTTGCCCGATGCGCGAGCGTATTCGATGAGCTCGGGGTTGATGTTCTCGGAGCTTATTGCGATAGCGTCGGCGTGGTCGATTGCAATGCGGTTGAGAGCATTGAAGTCGACGGGAGCGCCAATGAGCGATTTGAGATCGTCGTCGGAGAAGCCGTCTTCGCGGAGCTTGTCAACGAATCGGGGGTCGAGGGTGCCTTCGAAGGGATGGTCGTAGAGTGAATATACGATTTTAGCGTCGCTGAATGTGGGGTCTTCACCATACATTTTGCGAAGGTACAGGGGAGAGAGTGCTGTGATCCAGCCGGTGCAGTGTATGACAGCGGGTATCCAGCGCAGTTTTTTGACTGTTTCGAGCACACCGCGCACGTAGAATATGCAACGTTCGTCGTTTTCTTCGGGTGTGAGTGCGGTTTCGAGGCCGTCGGCTGTGTGGCGGAGGAAGTAGTCGTCGTTGTCGATGAAATACACCTGCATGCGTGAGGGCTGCAGGGTGGCAACTTTGATTATGAGTGGGTGATCTGTGTCGTCGATCACGATGTTGAGGCCGGAGAGGCGTATTACTTCGTGCAACTGGTTGCGGCGCTCGTTGATGATGCCGTATCGGGGCATGAAGGTGCGCACCTCAAAGCCTTTGTCCTGAATGGTCTCTGGAAGCATTCGGCCAAAGGTGGAGAAATCGTCGGCTGCAAGATAAGGAGTGATTTCTTGCGAGATATAAAGCACTTTATTGATGTCCATCAATGCGTGTATTAAATAGTTTACCTTGCAAAGTTACGAATTTTTTTCGTAACAGCCATTTAAGTGTTTGAGTTTTTGTGTTTTTTTAATAAACAAAGGCCGCTCGGAGGGAGCGGCCTTTGTGGGAGGGGTTATCAGAACCTTATTGGATTGCGGGAAGGTTGGCTTCGGTGGGCCAGTAGGGGTTCTGGTAGATGGGCGACTGTGAAGCGTCGTCGTGGTTGGGCGAGGTGAGGATCATTTCGTTGATGGGCAGCGGACGGAGGTAGTGAGCCATGCTCCAGCTGAGACCGTCGTATACTTCGCTGGTTGTGGTGGTTTCGAAGGGACGGAGGTATTCCGAGCGATCGGCGGGCGAAATGGTCTTCTTGAGGGTTGCGGAGGGATACCACTTCTGCATGGGTGTGTTCCAGATGTGGATACCTTCGATGTGGTAGGGGTTGTCCTTGAGCTGTTCGAATGCGCGCCAGCGCTTGAGGTCCATCCAGCGGAAGTCTTCGGCGATGAGTTCGCAGCGACGTTCGCGACGGATGTTGTAGCGCACGGGATCGATTACCTGACCGGCGGTGTAGGCGCCCCAGTCCATGAGGGCTTCCTTGGTCATGTCGGTAGCGGAGATGGTCTTTTCGAAGTCGGTGTCCATGCCGGTGTGGCGTTCGCGGATCTTCTTCCAGTAGGTCTTGGAGGTGGTGCTGAGAGTACCGTTGAGTTCGTAGTCGGCTTCGATGTAGTTGAGGAGGGCTTCTACGCTGCGGTAGATGGGTACGGCGGTGTAGTTGTCGCCGTTGCCGCACATCTGCTGTTCGTAGTAGTTGCCTTTGCGGAGGGCGTAGCCGGTGGGATAGCCTTCGGAGTCGGAGCGGTCGAGGATACGGGGCTTGGGTTCAACGGCCTGAGCGTGTGTGCCTACGCCCTTGATGAGAACGTTCTTCTGGTTGGGCTCTTTGAGGAGCACGAAGAGGCGGGGGTCACGGTCGATACGCACTTTGGCGATTTCGGTGTCGCCCTGATAGAGTTCGGAAGCGTAGATGGGCAGACCGTCCTTGCAGAGGAATGTTTCTACGAAGCCGCGGGTGAGACCGGTGCCGCAGTTGCCCTTCTGGGCGTATACGTTGATGTTGTGCACGATGCCGAGTGTACGGCTGTATTCGCGCCACAGGAGCACTTCCTTGTTGTCTTCAAGGTTGAGGGTGGCAAACATGGCGAGCCAGGGGTTTTCGGCTTCGAGGGCAGCTTGGGTGGCGCCTTCGGTCTGGGGCACTATGCCGGTATTCTTGATGAGGGTAGCTTTTTTGGCAACCTGGTCGGCAGCGGCCATGGCCTGCTGGAAGAACCATTTGTACTCAGCTTCGAGCGAGCCGGCGGGGAACTTGAAGTCCTTGTTGTAGTCCTTGGTATAGCCGGGCCAGTTCTTGTCGCCGGGCACGAAGGGGGTGCCGGCAAAGTTCTTGAGCCACGAGCCTTCGAAGAGTGCCACGCGGCTCTTCATGAGGCGTGCAACGTCGCCGTTGAGGCGGGTCTTACTCATGGTCTTGGCGTCCATGTAGACAGCGGCGCTGTCGAGGTCGTTAAGGATGAATCGGGCCACTTCGTTGCGGGGATAGCGACGGCTGGCTTCGGAGAGGATGGTCATGTCGTCGGGGAGACACTTGGTGATGATGGGGTAGTCGCCAAAGCGCTGGAGCATCACGAAGTAAACGTAGGCGCGCATGTAGTACATTTCGCCGATGTAGTGACGGATGGCGTTGTCGGCACCGAGGATGTTGCCGGCTTCGTACTTGGGCAGAACGTTTTCGAAGAAGTAGTTGATGGTGTTGATGCTGCCGAAGGAGTAGTTGCCGTCGGTCATGCCGGTTTTCCACTTGCCGGGCACGTAGATGCCGTCGTAGGTGGGTTTAACCATGTTGTCGGTGCCTGCGTCCCAGCCGTAGGTGCCGTAGCTCCAGTTGCCGCTCGAGGGGATTACCTCGTTGTAGCGAGCGTTGGCGTAGGCCTCCAGGTGCGATTCCATGGTGAAATAGTTTTCGGGAGTGGCCTCCGAGATAGGCTGCTTGTCGAGGAAGTCGTCGCAGGAGGTCATGGTGCCGGCGGCGAGGGCAACGAGTGCAGCCTTTATGTATATCTTGGTTTTCATTATTATACTATGTAAAATCGTGATTGATTAGATAGTGAGGTTGAGACCGAACGAATAGGTGCGCGACAGGGGATATGTGCAGCCGCCGAAGCCGGATTCGTAAGTTTCGGGGTCGAAGAGGGTCGACATCTTGGTGAATGTAGCGAGGTTTTCGCCCGATACATAGAAGCGTACTTTCTGCACGCCGAGCTTGTTGATGACGTTCTTGGGGAGAGTGTAACCAAACTGGAGGTTCTTCAGACGCATGTAAGCTGCGTTCTGGAGGTAGCGGGTCTGGGTCTGGTGGTTCTTACCGTCGCCGAAGATGGGGCGGGGGTAGTAAGAATCGAGGTTGGCGGGGAGGCCGAGGTATTCTTCAGCACGGAAGTAGTCCTGGTGCTGGAGAAGGCCGTTAGACCACCAGAAGTCGCCGCTGATGCCCCAGAAGTGAGCCGAGTTGATGAAGGCGTCACGCTTGGCCACGCCCTGAGCGTAGGCACGCATGTCAAAGCCCTTGTATTCGGCGCTGAGGTCGATGGAGAAGAGCCAGTGGGGGGTACCGTTACCGATGAGCTTAAGGTCGCCGTGGTCGTTGAGGAGGCCTGCGCCGCCGTCGATCTTGCCGTCGCCGTTGAGGTCGCGGTACATGATGTCACCTGCAGCCCAGTTGGCACCGATGGCGCTCTGGTTGGTGTTGGCGAGGTGTTCGGCCATTTCTTCGTTGGTCTTGGCGATGCCGATGGTTTCGTAACCCCAGATTTCGTTGGGCTCGCGGCCTTCGATGTAGTTCCAGATGGAGTTGGTGGGGTTGTCGGGGTAGCGCTTGATGATGGTGCGCGAGTCGGAGAGTACGCCCTTAACGCTGTAGGTGAGGCCGAAGGCGGTAACGTCGCGCCAGGTGAGTTCAAAGTCCCAACCGTTGGTGCGGAGGTCACAGTTGTTGCGCTTGGGAGCGGATGTGCCGAGGGTGGCGGGGAGCTGTGCAGGAGGACCGAGCATGTCCTTGGTGTCGCGGATATAGTATTCGGCGCTGCCGCGGAGACGGCCGTTGAGGATGGAGAAGTCGACACCGAAGTTGAGGTTTTCAACACGTTCCCATGTGAGGTATTCGGATACGAGGCCGGGATACCAGGCAGTGTTGGTCTTCTTGCCGTCCTGGAGCCAGGTGCCGTCGCTCATGCCGAGGCTCATGCGGCGGTAGGTCTGATACCAGTCGTAGGTGTTCTGGTTGCCGAGGCGACCCCACGAACCGCGAAGCTTGAGTTGGTCGCAGAAGCTGTTGAATTCTTCAAAGAACTTTTCGTTGGCCACGTTCCAACCCACCGATACAGAGGGCAGGGTGATCCAGCGACGGTTGGAGCGGAAGCGCGAAGTACCGTCCTGACGGAGGTTGAATTCGAGGAGGTAGCGGTTGTCGTAGTTGTAGTTGATACGACCGAAGAAGCCGGCGGTGCTCCATTCGAAGCGCGAGCCGTTTACGCTGGGCACCACTTCCTTACCGTCGTAGCCGAGGCCGGAGGTGAGGTTGACTTCGGGCATGGTGGGGATGAGTACACCGTCGCGCTGAAGGCCAAACTGCAGCTGCTTCATGTTTTCGGCCTGGAAACCGAGCATTGTGTGGAAGTCATGCTTGTCGGCCACTTTGAAGTCGTAGTTGGAGTAAAGGTTGATGTTGAAGAAGTTTTCGCGGTAGTAGTCTTCGTGTACGTTGGAGCTCTTCTTGTAGGGATAGGCATTGCCCTTGACATCGTGGTTGTAGGTCATCTGCGAGTCCCAGTGACGGGCGTTGGACACCACCTTGTAGTTGCCTTCGGCGTGGATATCCCAACCCTTGGCGGGACGGATGATGAATGCGAGCTGGTGCACGTTCTGGTCGCGCTGAGCGCTGTCCTTACCGCCGGTGAGAAGGCCGAGTACGGGCGAGGGAGCGTCGTAGAGATAACCGTTGTCGTCGTAGAGGGGGAGGATAGGCCAGCCCTGACGACCGAGGGTCTGATAGAGGTTGCCGGTGAGAGCCGAGGGACGGGTGAATTCCTGACGGTTCCAACGACCGGTATAGTTCATGGTGAGCCACTTATAGAGCTCGGCGTTGATGCTCGATGTTACGGAGTAGCGCTTCATGCCGTCTTCGCCCCAACGCACCTGGCCGTCCTGGTCGGAGAAGTTGCCCGATACGTAGAAGTTGAACTTTTCGTTACCGCCGGTCACCGAGATGTTGTGCTCCTGCGAGAAGTTGTGGTCTTTGAAAATTGTAGCATACCAGTCGACGTTGGCATTACCGCCCACGCCGTTGGGACCCTGGGGATCGTAGGGGCTGATCCAGTAACCGCTGTTGCCGTTTTCCCAGGATACGGTGGTAAGTGTGCCGTTCTGATAATCAAGAATGTTCTGCAGCCATGCGTCGTTGAAGTGGGGCGCGCGGCCGGGAGTGTTGAGACAGCCTTGGTTGAAGTAACGGGCAAATGTATATGAATCCATGGTGTGGTTCATATTGATGAGGTTGGCAAAACGGAACGAGTTCTGATAGCTAACCTTAGTGTTGCCTGCGGAGCCTTTTTTGGTCTTGATAAGAATTACACCGAAGGGAGCGCGCGAGCCGTAGATAGAAGCGGCGGCGGCGTCCTTAAGCACAGATACGCTTTCAACGTCCTGGGGGTTGATGGCGTTGATGTCGCCTTCCATGCCGTCGATGAGGATGAGGGGGCTGCCCGACGAGCCCGAGCCGATAGTACCCCAGCCACGTACGTTGATGGAGGGAGTGTTGTCGAGGGCACCGCTGCTGAGAGCAATCTGAAGACCGGGGATAGAACCCTGGAGGGCGTTGGCGAGGTTGTCGACGGGACGGTCGTTGAGGAGCTTGGTATCAACAGTGCTCACGGAGCCGGTAAGGTTGACACGCTTCTGCGAGCCGAAACCTACGGCTACCACTTCGTTGAGGAGTGTGTTTTTAACTTCGAGGTTTACCACCATACCGGGAGCGGCTTTCACTTCCTTGGTGTCATAGCCCACATAGCTAAACTGCAGTACGGCGCCGGGAGCAACCTTGATGGTAAAGTTGCCGTCGATGTCGGTGGCAGTGGCGTTGCCGGCTTTGCCTTTTTCTACTACAGAAACGCCTACGAGGGGGCCGTCGGCATCCTGTACTGTACCGGTCACCACGACGGCTTGAGCAGCCTGGGCTGCAACAGGAGTTTCAGACGCATACACTGTCGCGGCAGGACAGGCCAGCAAGCCTGCACCTGCCAGGAGCAGCGCAAGCACCTTCCTGTTGGCATGGAAATAATCGTAATTCATAAGTATTGCTACTGTGATTGGTAATGAAATAATAAGGATTATTAATTAGTAATTTGTTTCGTAATAAGGATTGACTTGGTTGGGAGAGTTTTTTTGGATTGGTTGTTAATTGATTGGTATTTAGATATTTGGTGCAATTGTCGACAAGCAGGGCCACGACAACCCGTATTGCCGTCCAACAATATTTTACAAAAGTACAAATAAAGGTTAATCCTGAGAGGTTTTACGCGTTAATAGGTGTTAAATATGTTATATAACATAAAATTAACAACTTTGGCAGTTTCAAAATATTTGCAACCTGATTGCATCCACTTTGTTGTAATTTTGTGGTGTAAAAACACTATTATTCATTAATGAAACAAAACAATACAATGTCACACTCCCATTCCCATCACAATAACAACGTTGCCGATAAAAACATATCAATGGCATTTATCTTAAATGCAGTCTTCGTTATCATAGAACTGATAGGCGGAATATTGACCAACAGTATTGCAATAATGTCGGATGCCTTTCATGACTTTGGCGACTGCTTGTCGCTGGCCACAGCATGGAGTTTGCAACGAAAGTCGCGTCGCGGCAGAGATAGTCGTTATTCGTATGGATATAAACGATTTTCTCTGTTGGGTAGTATATTCTTGTCTGGGGTGCTGACTGTTAGCTCCATCTATGTAATTGTGGAATCTGTTGGACGTCTGATGGCTCCTCAGCCTGTAAATGCGTCGGGAATGTTGTGGATGGCTATTTTTGGCATCGTTATCAATGGAGCTGCAGCCTTAAAAGTGAAAAAAGGGACATCGCTAAACGAACGAGCCGTCTATCTGCATATCATGGAAGATGTGTTAGGTTGGATAGGCGTGCTGATTGTAAGTGTTGTCATGTTTTTTGTCGATTTTCCAATTCTGGATTCTTTGTTGTCGCTGGTCATCAGTATATGGGTGCTGATCAATGTATATCGCAACATGAAGAGCGTGTTTTATATCTTGCTACAGGGCGTGCCGCAGGATATTGATGTGGCCAAACTAACGGCATGTATAAAAAATATCGATGGAATTGAAGGTGTGCATGACCTTCATATATGGAGTCTTGACGGAGAATCGCACGTTATGACAGTACATATTGTCAGTGCTTCTTCAGACCCAACTGAGATACGCCACCGCATAGACCAAATAGCGCAGAACTATCACATAAACCATACAACCATTGAGTTTGAAAATCCCAATAATTTATGCCAATGCAACTGCGATGCAGTATGAATATCGATAATCGAAACTCTTAGTCAATCAAAAAACCGTATCGCGAACGTCTTATGCCCCATAATATCAGCGGCAATACAAAAATCATCATAAGAACGGCTATAATGACGTAAGGATAGCCGTATCGTAAAGATGGCGGAAGCAACATTTCCATGCTTGTCAAAATCATGAAATGTACGCAATAATAGCCCATTGAGTGTTGACCTAAGTACTGAAACAACGGGAAATTGAAAAAGCCTCTGAAAGAGAGTGAATTTAAGGTGAATATGCCAATCAGAGAAGTCGGATACCATAAAAAATAATAACCCCTCCAAAGATAATTGAGACGCATATCTACTACAGTTGGCATGTATATAGACAATGCAATCCATGCTGCGCAAAGAAGCAGACACAATACCAAACTATTGATTCTAAAATTTCGACATTTGTCTCCCATTGCATAAAAGAACAAGCCAGCGCTGATGTTTGCCAAGTAATACGGCCATTTGATTTCTAAATAATGCATGGCAGGCGCAATGGCGCATAGCACTAACAATAAAGGGTATAATCGACTGTTACTAAGAAAATTGTAAATAACTCTGACACAAAACAGTGAAAGAAGAAACCATAGAGTTATGTTACCGATTGAACAGCCGAATTTTATAAGATCAACGCAGGCAGACAGAGTGTTGTGCTTGATAATATCCAATATACTTTCATCAACAGTGTAAATATTTATTGCGAGTTTTAACAACTCCCCTACGATTGTAAATACTATGAACGGTATTATCAGACGTTGGTAAGATTTCTTTATTACCTTGCCGAGTGGCTCTTTTTTGAAAAACATTCCAGCTTTGAAAAAGAACCAAGGCATGAAAAATGCTAATAATGTTAATGTTGGCAGACTGACATAGGCACAGCCAGATATGTGATATGCTATCATGTGTATAAGACAAATACCGGCTGCGCAATCTAAAGCTGTATTTCGAGTGTTACTTGAATTTGGATTGGTAATCTTTTTGTAATCAAAGATATAAGTTAAAAATTGGGGGGGGTAAATGTGGTATTCATATATGATGGTCTATTAGCAATTGTATATCGACTGCAAAATTACTAAAATGCCAGAATAAAACAAACATAACAATTATTAATTAACACTTGAAAATGGTGCAATTGTAAAAAAATAAGCGCCCGGCGAGGTGCATTTCACTCGGCCGGGCGCTATACTGTGCGATTATTTATTTACCGTGGCAGTTTTTGAATTTTTTGCCGGAACCGCAGGGGCAGGGCTCGTTGCGACCCACTGTGCGGGCAGCGCGTACGGGGGTTGTGCGCTGTTGCTCGCCCTGGGGAGATGCGGCAGCCTTTGCGCGGGCTTCTTCATCGGAAGCGGCGGGCTTGGAAGTGCGGTAGTTGTAGTTACGGGGCATTTCGGGGCCGGCTTCCTTGAGCTCGGGTGCGGGTTTGGGCGCAGGGGCAGGTTCGGGCTCGCTTTCAGGTTCGGGCTCGGGCTGGGCTTCCTGAGCGGGTGCTGAGTGCTGCTGTGGTGCGGGAGCGGGTTCGGGCACGGGGATGTGTGCGCGCATCATTGTAGATACCATCTTGGAGTTGAGGCGTCCCAGCATGTCCTGGAACAGGGCAAATGCTTCTACTTTGTAGATTACCAGAGGATCTTTCTGCTCGTAGGAGGCATTCTGCACCGACTGACGCAGTTGGTCGAGTTCGCGGAGATGATTCATCCACAGGTCGTCGATAGTGACGAGCGAGAGGGCTTTCTGCCATTCCTTGATGATGGTGCGGCCTTCGGAAGCGGAGGCTTCTTCGAGGTCGATACGAAGGTTGAACTGGCGCTTGCCGTCGCTGATGGGCACGATGATCTTGCCACGGTAATCGTTGTTCTGAAGTATGCCATTGATTACGGGGAGAGCCACTTCGCGTATGCGGGCGTTCTTGCGGTTGAAGGCCTGCATGGCGGCTTCGTGGAGCACCTCGGCGCGCTCTGTTTTGGACATGGAGTCGTATTCCTTCTCGGTGAAGGGAGGCTCGATGCCAAACACGCGATAGAGCTCGAGTTCGAGTGCGGCGTAGTCGGCGCTGCTGTCGTATTGCTCAACGAGGGCTTCGGCCGAGTCGTAGATCATGTTGGCGATGTCGATGCCGAGGCGTTCGCCCTTGAGAGCGTGCTGGCGACGGGTGTAGATGTAGTTGCGCTGTTTGTTCATCACGTCGTCATACTCCACGAGGCGCTTGCGGATACCGAAGTTGTTTTCTTCGACGCGGCGCTGGGCGGTTTCGATGGCGTTGTTGAGCACTTTGTGTTCGAGTACTTCGCCTTCTTTGTAGCCCATGGAGTCGAGGAGCTTCATAACTCGGTCGGTGGCAAAGAGGCGCATGAGCTGGTCTTCAAACGACACGAAGAACACCGACGAACCGGGGTCGCCCTGACGGCCGGCACGACCGCGGAGCTGACGGTCGACACGGCGGCTTTCGTGGCGCTCGGTGCCTATGATGGCGAGGCCGCCTATGCCTTCCTTGGGCTTGATGTCGGGGTCCTGCATAGCCTTGACCTCGGCGGGGAGCTTAATGTCGGTACCGCGGCCGGCCATGTTGGTGGCGATGGTCACGGCTCCGGGCAGACCGGCGAGAGCCACGATTTCGGCTTCGCGCTGGTGCAGCTTTGCATTGAGCACCTGGTGCTTGATTTTGCGCATGTCGAGCATGCGGCTCAGGAGCTCGGATATTTCGACCGATGTGGTGCCCACGAGTACGGGGCGACCTATCTTGTTGAGGCGTTCGATTTCGGCGATGACGGCGGCATACTTTTCCTTCTTGGTCTTGTATACGCGGTCGTTCATGTCGATACGGGCGATGGGTCGGTTGGTGGGGATGGTGACAATTTCGAGTTTGTATACGTCCCAGAATTCGCCTGCTTCGGTTTCGGCGGTACCAGTCATGCCGGCAAGCTTGTGGTACATGCGGAAGTAGTTCTGCAGGGTGATGGTTGCAAAGGTCTGTGTAGCGGCTTCTACCTTCACGCCTTCCTTGGCTTCAATGGCCTGGTGCAGACCGTCGGAGTAGCGTCGGCCCTCCATGATGCGGCCGGTCTGTTCGTCGACGATTTTAACTTTGTTGTCGTCGATTACATATTCCACTTCGCGTTCGAACAGGGTGTAGGCTTTGAGGAGCTGTGTCACGGTGTGCATGCGCTCGGCCTTGACGGCGTAGTCGGCCATGGCAGCGTCCTTGCGTGTCTGGCGTTCTTCCTTGTCGGCGATGTGTTCGAGTTCGGAGAGCTGGCCGGCGATGTCGGGGAGCACGAAGAAGTTGGGGTCGTCGATTTTGCCGGTGAGTTCGTCAAAGCCCTTGTCGGTGAGCTCTACAGAGCGGTTCTTTTCGTCGATTACAAAGTAGAGGGGGTCGGTGACAGTGGGCATTTCGCGGCCGTTGTCCTGCAGGTAGTATGCTTCTGTCTCGAGCAGGAGGGTCTTCATGCCTTCCTGGCTTAGGAACTTGATGAGCGCGCCATACTTGGGCAGGCCCTTGTAGGCACGGAATAGCAGCAGGGCACCTTCCTTGCGTGTTTCCTTGTCGTCGGATGCAATTTTGGCCTTGGCCTCGGCGAGGAGCTTGTTGATGAGGCGACGCTGAGCTTCGACCACTTTTTCGACATTGTGCTTGTAGTCGTTGAAGTACTGCTCTTCACCTTTGGGTACGGGACCGGAGATGATGAGGGGGGTACGTGCGTCGTCGATAAGCACGGAGTCAACTTCGTCGACTATGGCGTAGTAGTGAGAGCGCTGCACCATGTCTTCGGGAGCCATGGCCATGTTGTCGCGGAGATAGTCGAAACCAAATTCGTTGTTGGTACCGTAAGTGATGTCGCAGTTGTAGGCGGCACGGCGCTGGGGTGTGTTGGGCTGGTGCTTGTCGATGCAGTCGATTGTAGAGCCGAGGAACTGGTAGAGCGGACCCATCCACTCCGAGTCGCGCTTGGCGAGGTAGTCGTTGACGGTCACTACGTGCACACCGCGGCCGGTGAGCGAGCGGAGGAATACGGGCAGTGTGGCCACGAGGGTTTTACCCTCACCGGTGGCCATTTCGGCAATTTTGCCTTCGTTGAGCACCTTGCCGCCCACCATCTGCACGTCGTAGTGTTCCATGTCCCAGGTCACTTCGTTGCCGCCGGCAATCCAGTGGTTCTTATATATGGCTTTGTCGCCCTCGATGGTGAGGAAGTCGCAGCCGCGGCCGGCAAATTCGCGGTCGAGGTCGGTTGCGGTCACTTCGATGGTGGGGTTTTGGGCAAAGCGGCGAGCGGCGTCGCGCATGGCTGCAAACACCACAGGCAGATGCTCGTCGAGCTTGGTCTCGAGGGTGTCCTTGATGTTCTTTTCGAGGGTGTCGATTTCCGACCAGAGCGGACCGCGCTGGTCGAGGGGGAGAGTTTCGATTTCGGTTTTGAGCTGTGCGATGCGTTCTTCGTCGGGTTTAACGGAGTTGTGGATGTCGGCACGTACGTCGGCCACACGTTGGCGCAGCTGGTCGTGTGTGAGAGCGGCCATCTCCTCCTTGAGGGGAGTGATGTTTTTGTTTACATAATCCAGGTATCGCTTGCGGTCGCGCTCGGCCTTGGAGCCGAAGATGCTTTTAAGGAAGGATTCGAGTGACATTATAGTGTGATTTTTTTGATTTTTTTAGAAATGAAATTGAACGAAAAAATAGCCCGATACAGACCTTGGTCTAATCAGTACGGGCCCCGGGCATTAAAGCACGAGGCCGGGGAGGGCAGCGGCGTTGGGACTGCGGATGCGCAGTATACGGGCCACGGTGGGTGCCACCACACGAATGTCGACAGGGGTGTCGATGGTCTGTGCGGGCACGTCGGGAGCCATGATGAATAGGGGTGCCGTAGCCGGGGCTACACGTTTCACATAATGCACACGATGGGAGTTGGCGGGAGTGAGGATGTCGTCGACTGTCTCCCAGCCGGGGGTAATCTCTACAAAGAGGTCGCCCGACGAGGCTGCGTGTGTGTTGCGCTGCAGAGCCTCGAAGTGGCTGTCGCCACGGCCTGCAAGTATCTCGTCGACGGTGTGCACGCGGTCCACTCCGCTCATTTTTTCGAGGAAGGCGGCTGCTTCGAGGCGCACGGTGTGCGGGTCGAGCCCACGGTCGTCGATGAGTTTGTTGTTAAGGAAGAATTGGTCGTTGTAGTATCCCTTGATCCACTCGCCGTTGCCGTAGCGGGCAATGAGATACATGTTGAGGAGGCTCTTGGCCTTCTTTGTGGAAAATTCGCCGTAGGGGATGTTCCACTTTTCGTCGTCGCGTCGCGAGCGTCCCGAGGGGGGCGTTGCGGCAACAAAGAACACTGTGCCACCCTTGCCGGCCATACTGTCGGCACGGGCAAAGAGGCGGGCAAGGTCCTGGTCGAGCCGCAGATAGCTGTCTGTAACCTCGTAGCGGCTGTCGCTGCCGCGGGTGTAGGGGTAGGGTTGGAGGGTGTAGGCCACGTTGAGCATGTCGACACCCTGCGAGGGGTTGGCTCCGAGGCGCAGATTGTTGATAAGCTCACCTGCAAGGTCGGTTATTTCGGCGTTGACCCTGGGCGATTCCAAAAATTTGCCGTAGCCCAGCGCTTCAGTGCGGCTCAGTGAGTGCTTGAACGGGTGACGGGCAACGTATTCCGGTATTGTAGTGTATGCCTCGGGCTGGCGCAGGGGAGTCCACTGCATGGTGTCAATGCGGGCCGAGAGTGGCTTGAGACGGTTGCGGTGGCTTACGTATTTTGGAAAGTCCTTGTAGTAGGTCGAAGTGGCCCAGTTGCCGGTGTTCTCGTCGAGCCATATAGCAGCATTGGCGGCGTGTCCGGCCATTATAACGGCTTGCGCGGGCTCGGGTGCAATGGCGTATACGCGACCCAGACCGTCGCCGGCAATTATCAACTCGTCGGCAAGGGTGCTCACACCGAGCGAGCGGGGCGAGTATGTCTGCGGCGTGTAGTTGCCCATCGCCTGGGGGTCGTTCATGGCTGGGACGCGACGCTGTGCATGGCTGTCGTAGATAAACTTGCCTGTGACACTGGTGGTTGAAGGCGATGCACCGGTCATGGCCATGGCCGATGCAGCGGTTGCATCGACATTGGTGCCGTAATCGGCGTTGGGTATCACCACGCCCTCGCGCAGCAGTCGATTGAAGCCATCGTGACCAAACTGGTCGCGCAGCATGTCGATATACTTGGCGTCGAGGCCGTCGATCATTACACCCACCACAAGTTGCGGACGCTGGCGCGCATCGATGGGCATGGCAAGGCTCACCATCGTTGTGATGAGTGCCAATACGATGCCGGGCATTGCGCTGCGGGTGGGTTTTAATTGCATATCTATTTGGAAACCAATGGTTTCTGATTTTTAAAGTTTATATAAATGTAGCTTGCCGAGCGCATGAGGTCGGCTAGGATGAGTGGCCAGAATGCACGGTTGGCGCTTTGGGGCAACCATGCCCACAGCAGGCAGAGCAACATAACGAGTGCAAAGTTAACAAATTGATACGAAATTACCACATTCTTGCCGTTTTTTAACCAAATAAATATCGTGGGGACGAAACAAAGCGGGTTTAGCCACATAAACAGGTAGTTGGGCGAGGTGGCTTCGTGTACGGAAACGAATATGAGAAATGTTACAATGCAGCCCGTGAGGCCGAGCAGCCCGAAGTATAGAGCATCGACCCAGCGAGTGGTGCGACGGCGGCGAAGGTCGTGCACCGTGGCTACTGCAAGCAGAACAAAAATGGCCCAGCACACGGCCATGGGGGTGAGATACCATGGCGTGGGACCGGCGACTGGGCTTGTGGGGCTGTCGACAATGGTGGTGGCAGAGCTCACCAAGGGGCGGCCGTTGACAGTTGCTCCGGCCACCTGTTGTTGCAGAAGCACGGGGGCAAAGTTGTATTCGCGTGGAGCGAGGGTGTAGTCAATGCCCGAACCGAGAGCCAGGTCAATGCCAAACTGGTACCAGGGATAGTTGCGGTGGTACATACGCATCACTTCGCGAAATGTGGAGGCCTCGACGGGCGATGTGCCGAGTACCAGGCTGTCGGGTTGTATACTGCCTTCAATGGCCGCGAGGGGGCGGGTGGCGCAGTTGTCCTTTACATAGTTATATCGGTAACGGCAGTTCTCGGGCAGGAGGTTGGTGCTTACTATGTCGATGAGTCGCTGTTTCTGCTCGGAGGTGAGGTTGAGCACCTGCTGGTCGACGCGACGGCCGGCAAAACTGTATTCCTGCACAAAGATGTCCCAGGGTATGGCTCCGGCCATATAGTCGGTCTCGCCCTTCACAAATCTGTACACGAAGTTGGGCTCGCGGAAGTTGAACAGTCCGTAGCTCACGGCCACGTCGGCCGCGGGCATCTGTATGCGCAGAGCCGAGTGGCCCTCAAGCTCATAGATTTCCGAGCCGGGGTGACATGTGATGAGTGATATGACGGTGTCGGTGGTAGTGGCAGCGTGGGCCTTCGTTGCAAAGACGGCTGTCAGAGCCACGATAAGACCGATGAGCAGTCGGTTCATTGTATGTTGATTAGTTTGTGAGTCTGAAGCGAGAGGCGCCAGCGTGGGTGTGCGAGGCAGTAGTTCACGGTCTCGGCAGTGTTGATGCCCGACATGGGTTGCAGAAAGTTGCAGGAGGCGGTGGGCAACTCGAGGGCGATGGATTCGACGTCCTGATTTTGAAACACGATTTTCAGCTCGTCGATGCGGTCTATGCGCCAGGGCTTGTCCTTGGGCGAGCAGCACACCCAGTCCACCTCGGGCGGCACGGGGAGCGAGCCGTTGGTCTCTATCTGGATGTAGAAGCCCGCGTCTTTTATGCTGCGCAACAGGTAGGAATCGAGCTGCATGGTGGGCTCGCCGCCTGTCACCACGAGGTGTCGGGACGGATACGTGGAAATAGCAGCAACAATCTCGTCGGCGGTCATCTCGGTGAAGTGTGCAAAGTCGGTGTCGCAGAACGAGCAGGCGCGGTTGCAACCGCTGAAGCGCAGGAACACGGCCGGGGTACCGGTGTGGAATCCTTCGCCCTGCAGCGAGTAAAATATCTCGTTGATGCGGTAGGTTTTAGTCATCGTCGCGTTCGTAAGTGGCAGTATTGCCCTCGCTTTCGCGCACGTCGACACGGTAGCAGTTTTCGACGGTGTCGCAAATCCATCGGGCGATGTTTTCGGCAGTGGGGTTGAAGGGCAGCACATCGTTGAGGCTGGCGTGGTCGAGGATGTCGGCCACGTCGCGCTTTATGTGAGTGAAGTCGGTCACCATGCCGTTGGAATTGAGCTCGCGGGCCTTGCAGTACACGGTCACTATCCAATTGTGGCCGTGCAGATTGGTGCACTTGCTGGGATAGTCGAGTTCGAGGCGGTGCGATGCCGATATTTCGAGTGTTTTAGTAATGTAATACATATAGTATCAATCGTTTAGAGGAGGGTTGACGGGTTCTATGCCCTTGTCGCGGGCAAGTTTGTAGAGATATTCGAGCGAAGCCTCGCGTGTGTCGTCGATTTCGCAGTCCTTGATGGCCTGTTTGAGGTTTTTGGTGAAGTAGCCCACGAGCGGCGACTGATGCAGGCCGAAGATGTGCATTATTTCGTTGCCGTCGACGGGATTTTTGCGTAGACGTTCAAAGTCTTTGACACGAATGTCGGCAAATTTTTCTTCTACAAGGTCGAAGTTGTCGAGATAGCGTTGCTTTTTTGCTTCGTTTTTGCTGGTGATGTCGGCTCGGGCCAGGAGCATCAGGTCGTCGAGGTCTTCCTCGGCATAGTTTATGAGTCGGCGCACTGCGCTGTCGGTCACTTCGTCTTCTACGAGGGCTATTGGGCGCATGTGCAGCTCGACGAGTTTCTGCACATAGCGCATCTCGGCACCGAGGGGGAATCGCATGCGTGTGAAGATTTTGGGTATCATCTTGGCCCCGATGAAGTTGTGGTTGTGGAAACTCCAGCCGCCCTGGGGGTCGTAACGCTTGGTGACTGGCTTGGCAATGTCGTGAAACAGAGCGGCCCATCGCAGCCACTCCTTGTCGGAGCGTGCGGCCACGCCGTCGAGCACGGCCAGGGTGTGGTAGAAGTTGTCCTTGTGTCCGCGGCCGTTTACCACCTCCACGCCTCGCAGAGCTTCGAGTTCGGGGAGGATGTATTTAAGCAGACCGGTGGTGTGGAGCAGAGTCCAGCCTATGGAGGGCTTGTCGGCGCGCATTATCTTGCTCAACTCGTCCTTGATACGCTCGGGAGTTATGATGGTGATACGCTGGGCATTGCGTGCAATAGCCTGAAGCGTGTCGGGGTATATGTCAAACTGCAGCTGAGTGGCAAAGCGTATGGCTCGCAACATGCGCAGAGGGTCGTCGCTGAATGTGATGTCGGGGTCGAGGGGGGTGCGCAACAGGCGGTTGTAAATGTCCTCGAGGCCACCGAAGAGGTCGATGACCTCGCCAAAGGAGTCGGCGTTGACACTCACAGCCATGGCGTTGATAGTAAAGTCGCGTCGCGATAGGTCTTCTTCGAGTGTACCGTCTTCAACTATTGGGTTGCGCGAATTGCGCTGGTACGACTCACGTCGCGCTCCCACAAACTCGAGTTCAAGTCCTCGGGCATGCAACTGGGCGGTGCCGTAGTTGCGATATACCGCAAGGTGAGTGTGGGGACCCACCTTGGCGGCAACAGCCTCGGCGAGTTCTATGCCGGAGCCCACAGTCACAAAGTCGATGTCCTTGGATGGGCGATCGATGATGAGGTCGCGCACATAGCCGCCCACTACGTAGCAGGGACGTTGCATGGTGTCGGCCACGGAGCCCACCATCTCAAATACTTTGTCGTGAAGTTTGTGTTTCAGATTCATCAATCGAGACGTTGTATTTCTTCGTTCCACTCGGTGAGGCAGAGGCCGCCGTCGTGGGGAGTTACCAAATATGTGTTTTCGATGCCTACAGCACCTATGCCCGGAAGCACAAACTTGGGCTCTACGGCTATGCAGTTGCCGGCCTGGAGCACGTCGCGCGAGCGTGGAGCGAGCACAGGGCTCTCGTTGAGGGTTATGCCCACACCGTGACCCACAAATGCGGCATGGCTGGTGTGGCCCATGAAGTATGCTTCCATATTGGCCTCGAGCACCATGCGTTCGGCCTCGAAATATAGGTCCTTGCAAGGAGTGCCGGGCACCATCATCTGGGCCAGGCGGCGGCATATCGATGCCGAGAGGTTGCAAGCTTTGGTGGCCAGAGGGTCGGGGGTGTCGTAGCAGTAGCAGCGGGTCATGTCGGTCTGATAGCCGGTATAATTGCCGCACATATCGACCATGACGGGCTTGTGAGGCTCAATGGGGGTGCCGTTGGCTCCGACAGGGAGCGAGGGGTTGAGCCCGGCTCCGCCCAGAGCAAAGTCGTAGGGCGACGGAGCATCGGCATTGTCGCCGGTGAGCACACTGCCCATGCCGATTTCCATTTCAAACCCCGAAGTGCGTGTGAGGCCAAGACATCCGTTGATGCGCGACAGACGTTCGATTTCAATCTGAAATTCAATGTCGGTCATGGGGTTGTGGAACACTTCGGCAATCTGCGAATATACTAAGGCCTGACGCTTGCCCGAGAGTGTCATCAGTTCCTGCTCGAGAGGAGTCTTGACAGCACGTGCCACACGCATTGCACCCGATGCATTGGCAATGGAGATGCCGGGACCGAGCATCGACGCCAGTCGCTCTATTGAGCTGTAGGGTGTGTCGTCAAATGTGAGTCCAAGGGTGGCAGGCTCGGTGCCGATGGCTGTGTTGATGCCCTGCATGAGCTCGTCGAAGCGACGGTATGTATATACATTGTCCTTACACTCGAGAATACTGGGACGGCGCAGCCAGCAGGTAGTGCGTTGGTCGCGACCAATCAGGATGTATCCAAGGAATATACGGCCTGTGAGATAGTATAGGTTGGCAAGGTCGCCTATCAGTATATAGTCAAGCCGTTCGCGCTCCATGGCTTGGGCTATCATGGAGATACGGAGAGATACTTCTTTGTGCGACAGCAGTTGCAGATTGTTGGGTGTCATTGTATCGTTATGAAAAAATAGCTATTTATGAATAAGCTATTTTATTAAAACATTGTAAGCGGCCGTGGGGTTTAATGGGGGTCGAAGTAAACGAGTCCCACCTGCTCCACGTGTTGCAGAGTGTCGAGTCGCATGATGTGTCGCACGCGGGCAGGACGAATGCTATCGTATTCGTAAAATCCGGCCAGTGTGTCGCTCAGTACATAGCTTGTGTTGTTGCCGCGTCCGAGCCACTTGCCGTAGACATCGGCCAGAGGTATATTGACCGTGTCGATGCGCATGGAGTCGGAGCCCAGAGGAGTGGCGATTTCGAGCCACAGATTGCTGTAGAGGTAGGCCGAGCTGTGGCGCACCCCCACTGCAATGCGGCTCGAGCCGCGGGTGTCAAACCGCATTGGCGCGTCGAATGCGAGAGTGTCGCCGTAACGCCAGCCGTAGGAGGGCAATGCCCTGAAGCAGGCGTCCTCGAATTGGGCTTCCTTGGGCTGTGAACAAGCCGACACGGCCAGTAAGGCCGCGCCGAGCATAGCTATGGGGAGAGTTTTCACTCCTTGGGAGGCTGAGGTGCCTGGGGCTTGGGTCCTGAGCCGGGATTACCGTTATTGTTGCCGCCGCTGTTGCCGTTGCGTTTTTTCTTCTTGCGCTTGGGTTCGGCCGACGGTGCGCCTTGAGCTGGCTGAGCTGGCTGCTTGGCCGGAGCTTCAGGCTTGGGAGCGGGAGTGTTGCCGCCATTGTTTTGGGGCGCAGCCGATTGAGGCTTCTTTTTCTTCTTCTTTTTCTTCTTGTCAAAACGCGTGAGGTCGTCTTCGCCGAGAATGTCGCCAAAAGCGGCCTTTTCGCGGGGCTTCTCGTCGCCGGCGGCAATGAGCGAGAGGGGTTTCTCACCGGCCTTGTTCATTGCAATGACGTCGAAAGCGCGCTGGGCCGAGATGGTGACGAGATTGGCGGCAAAGTTCTTGTCGGTGGAGTAGGTCACTTCGCGCTTGAATACGTCGGTCTTGAAGTGGAAGTAGGTGCAGTCGGCCGTTTCGAGGCGTATTTCCTTGGGGGGCACGTGGCGCGAGGCTTCTACATAGCTGTCTACCTCAAAGTTGAGGCAGCACTTGAGCTTGGCGCACTGGCCCGCGAGCTTCTGCGGATTGAGCGATATGTCCTGGTATCGGGCGGCCGAGGTAGATACCGACACAAAGTTGGTCATCCACTGCGAGCAGCACAGGGGGCGTCCGCAGGGACCGATACCGCCAATGCGTCCCGCCTCCTGACGTGCACCGATCTGCTTCATCTCAATACGCACCTTGAATGTGTCGGCAAGCACTTTGATGAGCTGTCGGAAGTCGACGCGCTCGTCGGCTATATAATAGAATATGGCTTTGTTGCCGTCGCCCTGATATTCCACGTCGCCGATTTTCATGTTGAGTTTGAGGTCGGCGGCTATCTGACGGGCGCGGATCATGGTGTCGTTTTCCTTGGCGCGTGCCTCTTCGTATCGTTCAATGTCGCCGGGACGTGCCTTGCGGAACACGCGCTTTATCTCGCTGTCCATGTTGTCGCTGTTGTCGCGGCGGCCGCGACGGTCGGAGCGAGCGGCCTTTTTCATGCGCAGCTCGACGAGCTGTCCGGTGAGAGTCACCGTGCCAATGTCGTGTCCGGGGCTGGCCTCTACGGCCACCATGTCGCCTATGATCAATGGCAGGTGGGTACTGTTCTTGTAGTAGCCCTTGCGGGTATTTTTGAACGTAACCTCAACATATTCGCTGTCGGCATATCCACCGGGAATGTCGGCCAGCCAGTTGAAGCTGTGCAACTTGGAGCGTGGCTCTTCGCCGCAGTTGTCGCAGCGGCGTCGGGAGCCGCAGCAACCGCCGCCCGACGAGCAGCAACCGCCACCGCCTGAGCCGCAACAGCCCGATGTGGTGTTGAGATCGTTGTTTTCGTAATCGTCAGCCATTTGGTTACTTAGCAAATGCTACGGAGCGGGTTTCGCGAATTACGGTGATTTTTACCTGGCCGGGATATGTCATTTCGTCCTGGATGCGTTTTGCGATTTCGGACGAGAGCTTTTCGGTTTCGACATCGTCGATCTTGTCGGCGCCCACGATTACGCGGAGCTCGCGACCGGCCTGGATGGCGTAGGTCTTGACCACGCCGGGATAAGAGAGTGCCAGCTGTTCGAGGTCGTTGAGGCGCTTGATGTAGGCTTCAACAATCTCGCGGCGTGCACCGGGGCGTGCACCGGATATTGCGTCGCACACCTGCACGATGGGCGCAAGGAGCGAGGTCTGTTCGATTTCGTCGTGGTGCGAGCCGATTGCGTTGCATATTTCAGGCTTTTCCTTGTACTTTTCGGCGAGCTTCATGCCGAGGAGAGCGTGTGGTAGTTCGGGCTCTTCATCGGGTACCTTGCCTATGTCGTGGAGCAGACCGGCGCGACGGGCTTTCTTGGGATTGAGGCCGAGTTCGGCGGCCATGATGGCACAGAGGTTGGCTGTTTCGCGTGAGTGCTGCAGGAGGTTCTGGCCATAGGACGAACGGTATTTCATGCGGCCCACCATGCGGATGAGTTCGGGGTGGAGGCCGTGAATACCAAGGTCGATAGCTGTGCGCTTGCCTGTTTCGATGATTTCTTCTTCAACCTGACGGCGTACTTTGGCCACCACTTCTTCGATGCGGGCGGGGTGTATGCGGCCGTCGGCCACGAGCTGGTGCAGGGCGAGACGAGCAATTTCGCGGCGCACGGGGTCGAAGCCGCTCAGCACGATGGCTTCGGGGGTGTCGTCGACGATGATTTCAATGCCGGTGGCGGCTTCGAGAGCACGAATGTTGCGGCCTTCGCGACCGATGATGCGGCCTTTGATTTCGTCGGAATCGATGTGGAATACGGTCACCGAATTTTCAATGGCGGTTTCTGTGGCAACACGCTGTATGGTCTGAACCACAATGCGCTTGGCCTCGCGGTTGGCGGTCATCTTGGCATCGTCCATAATGTCGTTGATATAAGACGCAGCGGCAGTCTTAGCCTCGTCCTTGAGCGATTCAACGAGTTTTTCGCGTGCTTCGTCCGACGACAGACCGCTAATGTGTTCGAGTTGGTCAATGGCCTGCTGGCGAAGCTTTTCCACTTCCTCGCCACGCAGTTCAAGGGCCGAAGCCTGAGCGTCGAGCGATTGGCGGGCACTGTCGATTTCGTTGCGGGCGCGAGCGTTTTCGCTCTGCTGCTGGTTGAGTTGCAGTTCACGCTGTTTGAGGCGGGCTTCGTTGCTCTGAATCTTGGCCATGCGCTGGTTGGCGGTTTTTTCGGCCTCGGAAGTGATTTTGAGAGCGGCTTCGCGACCCTGCAACTCGTTGGTGCGACGTATGTCGTCGGCTTCGCGCTCGGCGTCGGCCAGGATTTGTTTTGCTCGTGTCTTAGCCATGGAACGCTGCACTGCAACGGTCACTGCTACTGCGATTGCTGCGGCGAGCAGGGCTATGACTATAGTAATAAAAGTGTTGGTCATTTCGACTTATTTAGCTATTAATTATATTATGGATTAGAATAAAAGATTCTTACACACATAGCACACACGTGTGCCGGCTCGGGCGTCGCTACGCTCGCGAGTCGGTGCGGGTGGGTAGATGTGGGTATGAGCTGCCTGAATCTGAGTTATTCCATGCCCATCAATATATTGTCGAGCTCGTGCTCAAAGTCTTCAAGCACAGCTTGTTGGGCTGCGAGTTGCTCGGCCTTGCGGTAATAAAGCTCGGCAAATGCGAGAGCGGCCTTGGCCAGAGCGTAGTGTGACGATTTGCCGGGCTGAGCCTCCCGGTTTTTGTTCCACAGCTGGTTGAGATGGTATGCGGCACGGCGGTAGATCTCCTCCTCCTCGAGTTTTATGTAAAACGAGAATGCCTCAACATCGGCAATCTTGGCTGTAAATCTATGTAGTTTATCGTCTTTCATCAGTCAGCATCATTCCACGGGTATCCTGTCACTCCTTGAGGTCGGCGAGACAGTTGTCTATTTCCCGCACCAAATCGGCGACCATGGCTTTGGTGGCGGCCAGATTGTCGGCCGACAGCCGCACTGTCGATGCAATCGACAAGTATTCGACCTTCAATTTCAATTGTTCGATTTCTTTGTCGCGTGCCAGAATTTGAGCCTTGAGATCGGAAATCTCTTCGCGAGACTGGTCATAGGCAGTTTTGATATGCCTATACTTCTCGCCCACCAGGCGTGTCTTGACACACAGATCTTGCAGTTGATTTTGTAGGTCGCCGGCCATAATGTCGCAAATTTTTACAAAAGTATAAAAAATAATTGGTTTTTTCCTACAATATCCCTATAAATTTTTGTCGGCACACAAAAATCATCCTCGTTTTACCTTAAGTGAAGAGACAAAGTGGGTCGATAATAAGCAATGTGTTCATAAGACAAATGTTGGAAAAACGGCAAAAAATCGTCCGATTTTATGTAGAAAAAAACGGCATAAATTTTACAAATCTGCACAAAATAAACAAGTTATGCAAATTTATCATTAATGACTAAAAATTATTTGGGCAAGAGCTCAAAGGAGGTCGTATAAACTTCGGTGACTGTGTGTTTGATAGTGGCCCGGTCCTCCCATGTGCGGGTGCGGAGAGTGCCCTCGATGAGGAGTCGGGAGCCTCGGCGTATGTACTTTTCGGCAAATTCGGCATCGGCACCCCACATCACTATGCGGTGCCACTCGGTGCGCTCGGGGATGCGGTTGCCTGCGGGGCCGGTGCGTTCAGGCTCGCGCGTGGCAAGCGAGAACTCGGCCACGGGGCGGGTTTCGACGTATCTGATAGTGGGGTCGGCTCCGACAAAGCCGCAGAGTATTGCCTTATTCATAACTTGGGGTATTGCTACCGCAAATTTACGAATTTTTGGTGTTATCGCAAGAAATTCGGGGGCAAAATGTATATGCCGAACGACAGCCCCACGTTCCAGCGGTCGCCGGGAATGGTGGAGTAGTTGGCGTGTGCGCTGAGCGATGCACCAAATGGGAGGTTATAGGCCACGGAGCCTTCGCAGAACATTTCGGGATTGCGTAGCCAGCCGCCGTAGATAGCCGAGCCGAGCGAGTCGTGAATGCGGCGCAGAGGCATGAATGCGTAGCCTCCGATACGGGCCGAGAGGTTGCTGTTGATCTTATATACGGGTATGATGCCTGCTGCAAGGAAGCTGTTGGCATGAAACACGGGGTGGAAAGCATTGTTGCTCGAGGGGGTGGGGTAATAGCCCGGAGCGGTGGCTATCGATGCGCTGTAGGTGGGTAGAAGTTTGCGAGTGGAGAGCAGTATGTCGGTCTCGAGACCGAGTGCAAAGTGCTGAGACAGCTGGGGATAATTGCGTGTGCGGAGCTCGAGTTGCAACCATTGCGGCGATGTGCGCACTGCGGGGCCCTCGGGTATCGTAGTGGTATTGCGGCCTGTGATACCCATGGCGCAGATATTGTAGTCATGGCCCGAAGTGGGAAAGTCGTGAGTGTCGAGTGTCGACGATGTGTATCGTGCAAAGGCTTGAGCCAGTGAGTAGTCGGAGCGCAACTTTCCCCCTTCGTAGGAGCGTACATGGCTGTTTTGGAAAAATTCGGCCTGGAGCGAGCCCACACCTACGCCCATATCAACCTTGCCCAGGCGGCCGGTGGCAAAGCTCCACATAAGACGTCCGAAATAGTTTTTATCAACAAGGAATGTTGGTTGCTGTGCGTCGAAAAACATTTGGTCGGTTTCGAAAAACTTGCGACGTTCGGCCACCACTTCGGCCCCGATGGCCGAGGGAAGTACCGTGTGGAGATACATACGGGCACTGAGGCGTCCGGCCATGGTGCTCTGTCCTATCCAGCCCCGTAGCGACGTATTGAGGCTGCGGAAACTCATGGTCGAATAGTCGGCCGAGAGATATATGAAGCTGTTGGTCGACGACGATAGATAGCCTCCGAGCGAGCCTTTCAGCCGGCCGCCCATTGTGGCTTTGAGAGTCATGTCAAAGAGGCCGGTAGTGTCGTTATAGTGGGCCTGTGGGTACAGGTCCTTGATATTGCCCGACGAGAGAGCGCGGTAGAAAGCATCCTTGGCGCGGGTAATGCCGAGCGTGTCGGAGTTGCCGGCCTTGTCAAATATATATTTAATGTATTGATTCTGGTGGGGACGTGCACCATACACATCCACGTTGTCAAAGCGCAGATGAGGTGTCTTGGACTTGAACACCTCGCGGCGGTGGGTGCGTATGTCGGCAGGCATACGAGAGGTGACACGACCCTTGATGGAGTCGATCATCTGCATGGTCTTGTCATAACCCACCTGATATATGGCCTTGGCAGCAGGGAAGTCGAGAAGACCAAATCGGTTGAGGTCCAGGCGTATCTTTATACCCTCAGAGGCCGGAAGATCGTAGTCGTTGTTCTGAATTACAAGATTTTCAATCTGGTCGAGCAGAGTGGTCTGGGGCTTGAGCACCTCGGTCGACACGTCGACACCAAGAATGATGGACGGGGCAAAATCCTCACGCATCACATCGACCGGGAAGTTGTCGTAAATACCACCGTCATAATACAGTTGCCCGTCGATGGTAATAGGCTGAAACACGATGGGAAACGACATTGACGCCCGCACGGCATCGCCAAACTGTCCGCCGCGAAACACATGCTTGCGCTTGCGCGCCACATCGGAGGCCACGCAGTGGAAGGGAACAAACAACTTGTCGAAATCGCCCTCGCACTGAGCCGTGTAGGCCGAGAACAGCTGCATAAAAGCAAAGCTCATGGGCAGTGGCGAAATGAGCGAAGCCGGAATGGAGTCGCCTGCCGAAGCGCTCTTGGGACCGATGGGCATGGTGAGCATGGCCGGAGAAGCATCGTCCTTGGCAAAATAATAAGTGAGCTTGGGGTCGATCTTGCCCGTGGACCAGTAAGAAAATCCGCGCGACAGTATAAGATCCATCATCTCCTGCGGTGTGTAGCCCATGGCATAGAGCGCACCGATGATAGAGCCCATAGAAGTGCCCGTAATGTAATCGATAGGGATATTGTTGTCTTCAAGAGCTTGAATCACCCCGATATGGGCAATACCCTTGGCACCCCCGCCACTGAGCACAAGGCCCACCGACTGACGGCTGTCGGCAGTGTTGGAAGGTAGTGCAGATGCAGGCGCGACGCACAGCCACGCGGCAAGGATCAGAAGAAAAATACGGCTCATAATCGGGAGAATGTGTGTTATGCGGTAGTTTTAATTTAAACATTCAGAAACCATCGAATGTTCAGACTGCAAAATTAAGAAAAATTTGGTTATAACAGCACTTTATACTACTTTTGTTGCATGGAATCAGTACTAAAACAACACAACATACGAGTTACCCCCAACAGACTGATGGTGGGCAACGTACTCAAGCAAAGCGACCGCCCCCTGAGCATGGCCGAAATAGAGACAGCTATTGAAACCATCGACAAATCGAGCGTGCTCAGAGTGCTTGCACACTTCTCGGAGCATCGCCTCATTCACACAATAGACGACGGCAGTGGCTCATTGAAATACGAACTATGCCGTGGCGAGCACGGCCACAGCATAGACGACATGCACGTGCACTTCTGCTGCGAAACCTGCGGGCAAGTGACATGCCTCAATACAGAGCCAATACCGTCTATAACCCTACCCGAAGGATACACAATAACATCGGCCGCCTACATGGTAAGAGGACATTGCCCACACTGCGCACGGCAATCATGAGCCCAGAACATGTAAAAAATGCAAAAATCGACCAACCAAGAAAGACAAATCCTCAAAAACCAACTAAACAAACACCCCATTAACCACACTAAAATTGTTATAAATTAAAAAATTAACAATCAAACCTTTTCAAAACACACACAGATACATTATATTTGTAACAAAATAATTCATAAGCAAAACATTCGACCGATATGAAATCACGACTCTATACACGCACAGGCGACGATGGCACAACATCGCTCGTGGGCGGAACACGCGCCCCAAAAGACTCCATACGACTCGAAGCATACGGCAATGTCGACGAACTCAACTCATGGCTTGGCCTCCTCGCCGCATCCGACAACATAGCACCCGACCGACGCAACACTCTGCTCAGCGCCCAAAACACACTGTTCGACATAGGCGCCGCACTCGCCACCGAGCCCGAATCCACATGGCAACCAGCCCCCCTGGGCCATGCCCCCGTCGAAGCACTCGAAGCCGCAATCGACACAATCGACGCTAAGCTCCCCCGCCTCAACCAATTCATTCTCCCCGGCGGACACCCCGACGCCGCACGAGCCAACATAGCACGCACCGTAGCGCGCCGCACCGAGCGCAGAGTAATCGCACTCAGCCGACACGTCAAAATCGACCCCGACATAGTGCGATTCATCAACCGACTAAGCGACTACCTATTTGCCCTCGGCCGAGAAATAAACATAAATACACAGCACGAAGAAATTTTTTGGCAAAAATCTTGATAGTTAACATAAATTTCGTAACTTTGCGCACCCATAAAAAACGCACTCCCACGCAAATTACAAACCAATAAAAAAGCATACCACATCATGTACTGGACACTCGAACTCGCGTCGAAACTCGAAGACGCACCCTGGCCCGCAACAAAAGACGAACTCATAGACTATGCCATGCGCTCAGGCGCCCCCCTCGAAGTAATTGAAAACCTCCAGGAAATCGAAGACGAAGGCGAAACCTACGAATCCATCGAAGACATCTGGCCCGACTACCCCTCCAAAGAAGACTTCCTCTTCAACGAGGAGGAGTATTAAGCTGACTATTAGCATACAATAGGCTAATATACAAGGGGTTGAGCGAAATCAATGCGATAGCTCAACCCCTTTATTTATGCGTTTTGGAGCGGTTTGCGGCAAAATAAACGTTTGTAAAACATGCGCACCGATATTTAGGGAGTATAAAAACTGTCGCAAAACTTTCGTATCTTTGCAGGGTAGTATTACAGTCAAAAATACATCAGTATCTAATGGGAAAAACATCTTCGCCTTACCCCTCGGGTAAACTCAAACTGTATAAATGCAACCGTCAGACCAAGGGTGAACCTCTGCCGGTGCAGATGATTTATGTGCATAAGTCGGTTGCCGTGCGTCGTGCAACTGGTGTAAATGTCAAGGAGTCGGACTGGAACTCCAAGGAGAATAACGGTCGCGGAGGTGTACGTGCAAGTTATGGTCGGGATTTCCGCAATCTCAATGCCCGGCTTTTGAAAAAGGTGGAGGAAACGGATGCCCGGATTATGGAGTGGTGCGACAAACATCCCGGCGAAATGACCTTAGATATGCTCAAGGCTTTGCTTGACGGCAAGTCGGAAGCTCGTGATGACAGGGGTATTGACTTTGCCACCTATACCACCGACCTGCTGCTGTCCGAAAAGCAACGCAACAAGATCGGACAGAGTGTGTATGAGAACGGCAGGAGTGCAATGAACATATTCGGTTTGTTTCTGAAAGCGGAAAAGCTCGGCACATACGACAAGGATAAGATATATGTATCGGAGATAACTCCTTCGCTTATTGAGAAGTATATTATATGGAGAAAGGAATTTAAGGGTAATTCAGATGAAACTATCAACCATGCTCTGACCCCTATTCTGAAGGCTTGCAAACGTGCTGTTATCGACGGATATATCTCTCAGCAAACCAACGCCATGATTCAGGATATGAGGATTGCAAGTGCCGTTTCGCTTGAAGAGGGAAGCACTTCGGAGGTGAAGCATCTGTCGAAGGAGCAGATACAGAAATTGGTCGATTTCTACAATGCGGATACCGAACCGCGACGCAAGGAGTATATCGAAATGTTTCTCTTTGCGATGTATGCCTGCGGTTTGAGATTTGTGGATATGCTCACCTTGCAATGGTCGGATATTGACCTTGAACGGCAGACTCTCAACAAGATACAGGTCAAGACCCGCAACCGCAATGTTGTTCCGTTGACACCCGATGCAATCAGAATATTGGAAAAATGGAAGGGTCGTCACACCCGGTTTGTGTTCGGACTCCTTCCCGACGGATTCAACCTCGATGACTCACAGGCACTTATCAAGGCTCGCAATTCTAAAACCAGGAGTATAAACCAGTCGCTGACGGTGGTCGGAGAGAAAGTTGGAATGTCGTTTGGTCTGACATTTCATGTTGCGCGCCACACGTTTGCGGTACAGGCATTGAATTCCGGAGTTGAAATGACAAAAGTGAGTCAACTTTTAGGTCACGGTTCTTCGGAGATAACGGAGAAAGTTTACGCACATTACTTATCGACAACTCTTCACCAGACACTTCAGGTGTTGAACCTACCCTCCCTGTAGTGGGTATGCCGTTCTTCTCGCAATAACTGTACAGACTTGATTTTGAGGTCTTGATGCCGTTTTCCCTGGCATATCTCAGATTACCACCAAGTGAAAGTCGTTCGTTGTACCACGACGAGATTGCAACTCTCTGCGGTGCGGTTGAGAGCCCACGGTCGTGGCAGTAGCGTTTAAGCGTGGAGAGGGAGATGTCTATTCCATTTTCCAGTGCAATCTTGTGATTCTTGTTTACCGATATGGTGCTGTCGTACCACTCGTCAATCCCCTTGTAGTTTTCCATCTTGACTGCCGTGCGTGAGTAGGACTGGCGGGATACACCCATTTCCTGACAGTAGGCAAGTGAAGTGGTAATCCTTCCGGCACTCAACGACTTGAAGGTCATCGCGTCTATATCGCAGTTCATCACATCAAACGTTTTGCGGACTATCAGTTTGTCGGACAGTACATTGTCGGAATTGTCGTAGTAATACACCACCCGGTGCATAAGGTTGAACAGCATTTCGCCGGGGGTGATATTGGGACGAATCTTGCGGATAATACACCCGTCGATGAACAGTCGCATCCGTCGGTCCTCACCGTTGCGAAATCTGGCCACTCTGCAACCATGCGAACTGCGGGCATACCGGATGTAAAGTGCAAGGTGATCGTCGGGTATAACGCAATATCCATCCTCGTTGTAATCGAGTTCGGAACTGCGGATAAGCGGACAGCAGGTACGGTAATATTCGATGTAGGTTTTGCGTGCTTCCGTCATATCCACTCCACCCTTTACCGCAGTCTTGTTCGATAGTTCCAGCATTTCCAATTCATGTTTGAGTTCCTCTTGAAACTCTTTCCAAAGCGGTTCTTTAGTATTATATTGTTTAGGTGTTATATCGGGGAGAGATTCTATAACTACATCATCCATTTCGATAACAGGTTCAACCTCAACGGACTCAATGCTGAAATCTTCTTCCACCGAGTATATATTGCCTGAAACAAAGACATCTGCATCGGAATGAGTGCCGTTCATCAACTGATTGAGCAATGCACCGCAATGATCCCTGGTATCCATCAGATTTATACGGTTGCAAATCTCGTAATAAACCCTCGGTGCAACACCTGCACCAAGCTCCTCTTGAAAGATATAAATCAGGTGGTACTTATACACACCGTTCCTGCCGTTTGAGAATGTTTCATAGGTAACGGTCGGTTTCAATGCACACGAGTCAATAAACTCTCGCATAGGAATCGAGGCATCGTCAACATCGACAGTTATGGTCTGGGTAAACTTGAAATTCTTTTTTAGCTTGCGATGGCCGTAATATACCTGCGTGAACGAGTGACCGTGAGAAATGCTTTGGGCGAAGTCCAAAACTGAAATCCGCT
>QLIP01023684.1_pt1 | contig 33842 bp, 32 predicted proteins | sample 1769771 | NCBI WGS metagenome assembly QLIP01 (sample SAMN09428762, study PRJNA476227) | Gut metagenome, whole genome shotgun sequencing project. | isolation source: cecum | host: Rhizomys sinensis | place: China: Jinsha town of Minqing, Fujian Province | collected 2013-09-23 | reverse complement strand
ATAACTTCGTTTTATTTGTTCATTAATTTCTGTGAGCTACTTAATCGTTAAAACAACTTCAAAATCAATTTAACCAAATGATAAATAAAATGAGAAAAATCTTAACAATGTTAGGTTTTATAGCCCTAACATTCACGACGAGTGCAGAAGTAAAGGTTCTTTTTTCAGAGGACTTTGAATGGATAGAACCATGGTGTCTTAACAATGGAGCAGTTGATTGGATCAAAAAAACGAATGAAATGACCCATCAGGCTATCAAAATTTCCAAAACCGATGCAGATGGGGTGTCGCTTTATGATGCGATGACAGCAAAGGGATACGATTTTGTATATGTGCATCATTCAGAGAAAACGGACCAGGAACCCGCGTATTATGTTATGATGCAACAGAACTATCTTAAGTTCGGAACAACAGGATATAATTCCGGGCTTGTATTGCCGGCAATTGCAGAGACTCGCGAAGATGAGAACTATACGTTGGAGTTCGACTGGATGCCAATGCGTCAGGGCTCTCCTACAACTGCCGAAGGAACGCGTCCTTACGACAATACACAACTCGTAGTAATAGTCCGGAATGGGGAAGACGAGTCGCAGATTGAGGTCGTACCTCATACACTGGGTGTCGGTGAAGAACCTCATTGGATTAAGGCAAGTGTCAGTTTGGCGGGAAAACAGATCACACCCTTAACTCGCTTAATTATCCGTCAGATAGATTCTCAGTGGCCGGTAGATAAGGATGTGAAATTAGGAACTAAGACAGTTTGCCGATATTTTCTGGACAACATTAAGTTGATAAGTAATGGTTCGGCTGGAATCGAGGAGATTCAAACAGCCGAAGGGAACACTGAGTATTATACACTCCAGGGGATTCGGGTTGAGCGCCCAACAAAGGGTGTATTTATTATGCGTCACGGATCTAAATTCGAGAAGGTAATCGTTAAGTAGTTCTTGATTCGGATATGAATGGGGATGCTTGACACTTGGAGGCGCATCTACCCTGTTTTCTATCTCCGCTGAGAGGTGGTGTATTATCAATGATAGCTATACGTAGAGAGGGAGTATCGTGTGTTAACGATACTCCCTCTCAGGTATTTCTTAGTTTAGAATGTCTTAGACAAGAGTAGTGACGATCTCTTCGTCGTCCATTGTGATGGTGACTTTACCTTCGCGGGCAAGCCATCCGAGGGCAGCCATAAGCTGATCTTTTTTGAGCTTGGTGGCTTTTTTCAATCCTTTCAAACCAAGCATTTTTGCGTCGGTGGTTTCGATGGCTTTGTAGACTTCTCCAGCCCATGTGCCAATTGTTTCAACGTTCATATTCTCTTATTATTTATGGTTAAACAATATATTATTATTTTTTTCTATAAAATTAACAACTGAAAGCGTAGGATTGTTAATCAAAAGAGATTAATTTTGTGGTATGAAATCGAAAAAGGAAATCAGTTTGGATAATTTTCGCCAAGGGTTGGTGGTTCGTAATACGGGTAGCTCGTATATCGTCCGCACCGATCAGGGCGATGATGTGGCTTGTAGAATTAAGGGTAATTTTCGAATCAAAGGAATTCGAACCACAAATCCTGTGGCTGTTGGCGATTGTGTGAAGATTGCTCGATCGGCCGACGATGCCGATTATATCGTTGAAATCGAACCGCGTCGTAATTACATAATTCGTCGTGCGTCGAATCTTTCGAAGGAATCGCACGTGCTGGCGAGTAATCTGGATATGGCTGCATTAGTTGCTTCATTACGCGATCCGATGACCCCAACAACCTTTATCGATAGGTTTCTGGCAACAGCAGAGGCTTATAACGTCGAGGCTATTCTGATTATTAATAAGGCTGATATATGGGATGCGGAGGATAGAGAGCTTGCCGAGGCAGTTGCGGCGCTCTATCGATCGATAGGTTATGGCGTCTATATCGTATCGGCTGAGACCGGTGAGGGTATTGAGGCTTTAGAGTCGGCATTGCGTGATAAGGTTACTCTTTTTGCTGGCAATAGCGGAGTGGGTAAGTCGACTTTGATTAATAGGCTTGTCCCGGGAGCTGATTTGAAAACGGGTAAGATTTCGGATATTCATCACACGGGAATGCATACCACTACTTTTTCGGAGATGGTGTCATTGCCGGGAGGTGGCGAATTGATTGATGTGCCCGGAGTGCGAGGTTTCGGAACGATCGATTTTGAGATTGAGGAGGTGTCGCATTATTTCCCTGAAATTTTTGAGGTTGGACACGATTGCCGTTATTCGAATTGCAAACATATGGGAGAGCCTGGATGCGCGGTAGTACCTGCGGTCGAGGAGCATCGCATTGCTCAAAGCAGATATGCCTCATATCTCTCTATAATGGAGGAGATTCAGGATCCGACCAAATATCGTAAGCCGTACTAATCGCAGTTATTTGAAACCCGACAGGACCGATGTTGCAAGCCTAACCAGAATACCATAACTGACCTAAGGGTCAGAAGAATTAAGACCAGAACACCATAACTTGCCAGAACACCAGAAGGTTTCGTTTGGGGCGGCATGCCATAACGACATGCTTGGAAGCATGTCATCCATGACAAAGCCACACGCCTTGCTACCCACCTTGCCACACGCCTTGCTACCCGCCATGACAACGATAAAGTAGTATCAATGGAAGCCTCGGAGTGGGCCGCACGGGGGCATGGGGAGTGTTATGGGGGTTGCGCTTCCAAGCGCGACATCAATTTATAGGGCGCCTTCAGGCGCAAATATATCCAAAACACCAGAAGTTATATTTGACCAGAACACGATAATTTTTCCAGAACACTATAACGCTCTGCGGTGCGGGGGTAAAGCAGAATGTCGGAAGTTTCTATATGGGCTGAAGGCTTGAATCAGGATATAGGGTAAGTTAAACGGCTCATTTCCGTGTGGAAATGAGCCGTTTGAATCATATTTTCTAATTTGTTTGGGGTATATTCCTATGAGCTACTTATTTGCGGAAGGGTACGGCCCATACCATGCGTACCGGAACTATTTGTCCGCCGTGTCGTCCGGGTTTCCAATCGGGCATTTTGCTGATGATGCGTATTGCTTCTTGGTTGAGAGTTTGTTCTACGCCTTTCAGAATTGAGACATGCGAAACTGTGCCGTCGGTATTGATTACGAACGAGCAAGTGACGCGTCCCTGAATCCCTTTCTTGTATGCCTCTTGGGGATAGACACGATTTTGATTTATAAAGGCCACAAGTTGGCTGTCGCCACCGGGAAATTGTGGCTTTTCGCTTACATAATCATATTCAAAGACCTCGATATATGAACCGCCGCCTCCGGTGGATTTTCCGACATTGACGCGACATATTTGAGCTCCGGCCTCCTTAGTGACGAAGAATTGCGAGAGGCAGGTGATGATGAAAGATAATATAAGTGTTTTATTCATAAGCGAAATAATAGGTAGTTCATGGGGTGAAGTTTTTGGGGGATGTTGTTGGCGAAGTGGTTAGATAACTTCTTTAGAACCTCAAAATCTTCGGCTACAAAATTATAACGTTTATGGCATTACTGCAACTGGTTAATGTTTAAATTAGTTTAAATAGAATGTGGGTAATGTTGAAATAATGTTAAAAGTTAAACTTGAAGTTAAAAAGAAGTGAGGCAGTGGCTTTATTGGGCATTGCATAGGCAATGTCGACACCGAAATCTTGAGTGTTGAGTCCACCGCCAACCGAGAATCCGGAGAGTAGATTTCTTTGATAGTCCGACATGTCTGTGCGGACGCGATAGTTGTAGCCTCCGGCAAGATAGAATTTTTCGGTCGGGGCATATTGCAAACCGAAGATGAGATGACGAAAGAGGTCGGATGTGAATTTGGTTTGTATTTTTGTGTCCTGATCCATGCCTTGGTGCTCGTAGTACGGCAGGTGCCAGCGTGTTAGTTCGACGGCATTGATCGATAGTTGGAATGGTGTTTCGCCTAACGATTGCATATATCCCATTCGGATGTCGAATGGCAATGCGTTGTGTTTTTGGTCAAGTCGCTTTATCTGCCCACCCATATTGGCCATAACGAATGAGAACGACATATCGCTCTCTTCGTTATAGTAATTCAATCCGAGGTCGATACCTAAGGCGAGAGCGTCGTAAATTTCATAGCGGCTATATAGCATTTTGACGTTGATGCCGCCACGGAGTCGGTCGGTGATGTCGTGCGAATATGTGCCTTCAAATGCCATGTCGATTGGTTTGAACGAGCCTGTGCCAGTGCCGTCGGGTGTATAGCCATCAAAATTACCATAGTCGAGATATCGTATTCCAGCCACCCAAGCACCGCGTTCGCCGGCAGCCATACCGATATGGGCAGAACCGAAATTGCCTGTACTCATATATCGCATATATCCCACGGCGCATTGATGCCCGATTTCGTTGCCAACTAAAGCCGGGTTTTGCGAGGCCAGAGTGATGTCACGGTCCAGCAGGGCGGTGTTAATACCGCCCATGGCAAAGCTATGGGCAGAGGTGGGGATATCAAGAAAATTGTAAAGTGCCGAATCGGCCACTGCGGGTGCCGACACGGCTAATGCCATCGCAACAGTGGCTGTGATTTTATTTGTAAGTTTTGTTATTCTTCGCATATTGCTTCTGATAGAATATTTTCAAGTTCGATGGGAGAGATGTGGACGTCGATTTTGCCCTGTTTGGCAACCGATATTTTGCCGGTTTCTTCGCTCACGATGATACAAATTGCATCGGTGACCTGGCTCATGCCTAATGCTGCACGGTGACGCAAGCCGAGGTTCTTGGGTATATTCATATCGTGGCTGACAGGAAGGATACAACCAACCGACTTGATGCGGCGCCCGGCAATGATCATTGCACCATCATGAAGCGGTGAGTTTTTGAAAAATATATTTTCGATAAGACGCATGTTGATGTCGGCGTCGATGATGTCGCCCGTTTTTTCGTAATCGGTTAGTGGCACTTTGCGCTGCACCACAATCAAAGCGCCTGTTTTGGATTTTGACATCGACATGCAAGAATAGACTATGCTCATGACGTTGGCATGGTAACTATCATCGTTCTTTTCGTTATGACGAAAGAGACGTTTGAAGTGTCGCATTCGTCCGCGACTGCCAAGGTCGATAAGAAAACGTTTAATCTGATCTTGGAAAAGAATAACAAGCACGATGAGTCCGATACTCATGAATTTATCGACAATTGTGCCGGTGAGGCGCATGTTGAAAATTTCGAACGACAATACCCAGATCACGATGAATGCAAGCACACCGTAGAAAAGCGAGAGGGTACCGCTGTTCTTCATCAGTCGGTACAGGTAGTATAGCATCAGCGCAACGAGCGTGATGTCAATTATATCTTTAATTCCAAAATCTATCATTTCTGTCTAATTCTAATTGAAGATGTTTAAACAACTCCATTGAGTAATTTTTCGGTTAGTTTGATACACTCTACGGCTTGACGCACATCGTGCACTCTGAGAATGTTTGCACCATTCATGAGGGCAAAAGTGTTGAGCACTGTTGTGCCGTTAGCAGATTCTTCGGGCGTGACATTCAGCGTGCGCCAGATCATTGACTTTCGTGAGATTCCAACTAATAATGGGGCATCGAGCATTTGGAATGCCTTCAGATTTTGCATTAGGCTGAAGTTTTGGCTCACGTCTTTAGCGAATCCGAAGCCGGGGTCGATAATGACATCGGCAACGCCCAGGCGGCGTAGCTCTGCAACTTTCTGCCAAAGATTGCTGATGACGTCGGCTGTTACATTATTATACTGGTTGAGCGAAGTCATCGTGGCGGGCGTGCCGCGGCTGTGCATTAGTATGTATGCACGTTTCAGCTCAGCCACAGTGTGCCACATTTCGGGATCCAAATCACCGCCGCCGATATCATTAATGATTTCAACGTTGAAATCCTCGACACACCGTCGAGCCACTCCGGCGCGAAAAGTATCGACCGAAATCGGGATTTGAGGATTTATTGAGCGAACGCATTCAATGCCGGATGCGAGTCGACGGAATTCCTCATCGGGCGTAACGTCCGACGCACCGGGGCGGGTGGAATAGCCGCCGATGTCGATGATATCGACACCTTGCTGAATCATCACCTCGATGCGATTACGAATTGCCGCGCGGTCGGGCGTGCGACTGCCGGCATAAAAACTATCGGGAGTCACATTCAGGATACCCATCACCTTTGGCGTCTCTAACGACAAAAGCGAGTGGCCCGTAGATTGTGGAAGTCTAATACTGAAACTCATACAGAAGCTGTTTAAACATATTTACTCATCTTAAAATGAAGTTGTTTAAGCAACTTCTATAAAATAACGAGAAAAGCGGCGTAAAAGTACATCGAACCATAAAGAAGTTTGCACCGAGGTCAGGAATGACAAAAAAATGAGGAATAAAACGTTGTTGTTCAATGCTGAAATTTTTATAATTGAAAAAAAATTAGTAATTTTGTGGTCAGTTTTGCAATCTCTGATAAGAGCGGTTGCCGAATTGAGGGGGAGAAACTCTCAAATCGCGACCGGAGAGGAGCTTATTTATATTGCAAAGTAACTTTAAAACGTTTTAAAAAAATGGATTTAATTAAAATCGCAGAGGAGGCATTTGCAACTCCGCAGAGAGAGATCGATGCATTCGGTCCTGGTGACACTGTAACAGTGGCTTATCGTATCAAAGAGGGTAACAAAGAGCGTGTACAGCAGTATCGCGGTGTTGTTATCAAGATCGCTGGTCAGGGCGACAAGAAGCGTTTCACAGTTCGCAAGGTGTCAGACGGTATCGGTGTAGAGCGTATCTTCCCGATGGAGTCACCGTTCATTGAGTCAGTGAAGGTGATGAAGTATGGTAAGGTTCGTCGTGCGAAGCTCTACTACTTGCGCAATCTTACAGGTAAGAAGGCCCGTATCAAGGAGCGCTATGTCAAGAAAAACAAATAAGCCGAACGCTTATTTTACTTTTTCGAAGATACACAACCCGTTCGAATATTCGAGCGGGTTGTTTTTTTGAAAAAAAATCGCTAATTTTGCATAATGCAAACTCAGAATGTTTCGCTGCTGAAAATAGCACGTATTTCTAAGAAGTGTAAACAAATTTGAAATATCGACTCGGTGGAACTCTCTGAAGAATTAGAAATTACTGTTAGTGAAAATTTAATAGAAATTTAAATAAAATGTCAAAGAAATCTTTATTGGTTATCCTGGACGGATACGGAATCGGCGATCATCAGAAGGATGATGCAATCTTCAATACCTCAACACCCTATATGGATAGTCTCGTGGCTGAATACCCGAACTCATATCTTGAGGCAAGTGGCGAAAATGTAGGTTTGCCCGACGGCCAGATGGGTAACTCGGAAGTGGGTCACCTTAATATCGGTGCCGGTCGAGTAGTATATCAGGATTTGGTGAAGATTAATCGCGCTATTGCTGATGGTTCGTTTGCCGAGAACCCTGAAATCAAGAAGGCGTTCAGCTATGCCAAGGAGCACAATGTTCCTATCCACTTTATGGGTTTGACATCGGCAGGCGGTGTGCACTCATCGCTCGATCACCTTTATGCACTTTGCGACACTGCGAAGGCTTATGAGCTTGACAAAGTGTTTATCCATGCCTTTATGGATGGTCGTGACACAGACCCGCGCAGCGGTGCCGGCTTCTTGAGCGAGGTTGAGGCTCATTGCGCACAATCGGCCGGTACGATTGCTTCTGTTATTGGTCGTTATTATGCAATGGACCGCGACAATCGTTGGGAGCGCGTTAAGGAGGCTTATAACCTTTTGGTATACGGTGAGGGTAAGGCAACCGAGAATGTTGTTGAGGCTGTAGAGGCTTCATATGCAGAGGGTGTAACCGATGAGTTCATCAAGCCGATCGTTAATGAGCGTGTTGATGGTCGTATCGGTGCCGGACATGTGGTAATCTTCTTCAATTATCGTAATGACCGTGCCAAGGAGTTGACTGTAGTGTTGACTCAGCGTTCGGAAGATGGTATGAATCCCATTCCCGATTTGCAGTATTTCTGCATGACTCCTTACGACAACTCGTTTAAGGGTGTAAATATCCTTTTCTCGAAGTCGGACGTGCCTTTGACATTGGCCGAGTATCTTTCAAACAACGGTAAGAAACAATTGCACATTGCTGAGACTGAGAAGTATGCACACGTTACATTCTTCTTCAACGGTGGCAAAGAGCAGCCTTTTGAGGGCGAGGATCGTATTCTTATCCCGTCGCCGAAGGTAGCAACCTACGATTTGAAGCCCGAGATGTCGGCACCCGAAGTGACTGAAAAGTTGGTAGAGGAGATCAATTCAGAGAAGTATGACTTTGTGGTTGTGAACTTCGCTAACGGTGACATGGTTGGTCACACCGGTATCTATCCTGCTATCCAGAAGGCCGTTGAGACTATCGACAAGAGCGTAGAGGCAGTTGTAGAGGCAGCAAAGGCTCATGGCTATGAGACCATCATTATTGCCGACCACGGTAATGCAGACTGTGCGTTGAACGAGGATGGCACACCCAACACAGCACACTCACTCAATCCGGTGCCGTTTATCTATATCGGTAGCGATAAGGATGCAAAAGTGAAGCCGGGTAAGCTTGCTGACGTGGCTCCGTCATTGCTCCATTTGATGGGTCTGCCCCAGCCGGCTGAGATGACTGGTGAGAATTTGATCGGTTAATAGGATATATATGAAGCGATGGATTTTAGGTGTTGCTGCAGCTTTAGGATTAGGCTTCGGAGCGGCGGCAGAGGATTTGGTAATTCTCACCACCAATGATTTGCATTCAAACATTGACACAGACGCCAAGGGCCGCGGGGGAGTACTTCCCCGCAAGGCCATTGTCGATTCGGTTCGCAAGGCCGAAAAGAATGTTATGTTGGTCGATGCTGGCGATATGGTGCAGGGAACGTTGTATTTTAAGTATTTCAAGGGGGATGTTGAATATTCTTTGGCAAATATGATGAAATATGACATTCAGATTCTGGGTAACCATGAGTTTGACAGTGGTTTAGACGAGATTGTGCGAAACTTTAAACGTGTAAAGGCGCATAAACTGTCGGCTAACTATGATTTTTCCGGCACTGATGCGAAAGGGTTGTTTGATCCGTACGTAATCAAGAAGATTGGTAAACGCAGAGTTGGTTTCATTGGTTTGAATATCGATCCGATGAGTCTGATTGCTCAGAAGAATTATGCGGGAATGAAGTATCGCGATGCCGTTGAGACTGCAAACCGCACTGCCGAGTATCTGAAGACCAAGGAGAAGTGCGACCTGGTGGTGGTTGTGAGCCATATCGGATATCGTATGATGGAGGGTAAGGAATCAGACCTTGAACTTGCGCGTCAGAGCAAAAATATCGACGTCATTATCGGTGGCCATACTCACACCACGGTCGATCCAGCAGCGCCCGAGAAGAATCCTCATTGGGTAAAAAACAGTGAGGGCCAAGATGTGTTGGTGACACAGTCAGGTAAGTATAGCCAGAACATAGGTTATATCAAGGTTGATCTCGACAAGATAGCTCAGCGTAATGATAAAAATTACGAGTATAAGCTGATTCCGGTAACGGACCGTTTTGCTTCTTACGACAAGGCTATGATCGACTTCCTGAAGCCTTATCGTGCAGCTGTAGATTCGGTAAACAATGTAGCGATTGGTTATTGCGACGTGGATATGCCGAACGGAGTTCGCAATGGCGGTTATATGAACTGGTCGTCGGATTTTGTTCGCGATATGGGACGTCAGTTTGTTGATAGCTTGAATGCACATGGCGCTTCGTTGCCTCGTGTTGACATGGGTATAATGAATGTAGGCGGAATTCGCCACCCGATGCCTAAGGGCAATATCACTGTGGGTGAAATTCTTTCTACCTTCCCCTTTGCCAACAATATAGTTGTGATAAAGATGAAGGGTCGCGATATCATCGAGGCGATGCGTGTGGCCGCGTTGAAAGGCGGCGAGGGCATTAGCGGTGATGTTCGTGTTGTTACCGACGGCAAGGGTCATCTTGTTCGAGTTGTGATTCATAACGAGGAGATGCAACCGGACAAGGATTATGTGGTTACGACCATCGATTATCTTGCCGGTGGAAACGATGACCTTCTGACCATGGCAAATCATGAAGTGCTGTTTAAGGATCCAAATGAGATTAGCTTCCGAATGCTCTCGTTTATTCGCAATCTTACAAAACTCGGATTAACGGTGAATCCGGATCCGAATCCACGTTTTGTGAAGGAATTTAGATTCTGATGGTATGCGACTGAGCGGACTATTGATAATATTGCTCGCTGTTCTGGCAGGTTGTGCCGGAACAGCGAGCAATCGTTTTTATGGTTCGGACTCAGGCGGTGCGAATGTTCAGGATCTATCTATGTCGGCAAATGCAATGGCCGATTCGGTTGTGTCAGAGTTGAATGATACGGCACTGATAGCCCAAATGCTAATGCCAGCAATCAATGCTTCTGACGATGCGGAGAATATGGCATTGTTGCATAGATATGCAGAGATGGGAGTGGGGGGGATTCTTTTGCTGCAAGGCGATGCAAAGTCGGTGAGCAATATGGTGGATTCATTGAGGGTATGGAGCAGAATGCCAATGTTTGTAGCCATCGATGCGGAATGGGGCTTAGGGATGAGGTTGACCGATTGCTCAACGTTTCCTAAGAATGGTGATTTGAGCAAGAGTGTGAGTGAAGAAGCAATGTTCGATTATGGCGAACGAGTAGGGGAGCAGTGTCGTGAACTTGGTATTAACATGGTGATGGGACCCGTATTGGATGTGGCGTCGAGCGATAGCTTTATTGGGACTCGAAGCTTCGGACCAGACGCAAACCAGGTGGCAAAGCTTGGATTGGCATATGCCAATGGTCTTAAGAGTAATGGGGTGATTAGTGTGGCAAAGCACTTCCCGGGGCATGGAGCGGCTCAAGGCGATTCGCACGATGCCTCAGTGCGTATTGATAAGAGCTTGCAGGCACTCGACAGTGTTGATTTAGTACCGTTTCGTGAATTTATCAACAATGGCTTTTCAGCGGTAATGGTTGGTCATATCATCTTTCCTGCAATCGATCCGAATGCGCGTCCAGCCGCAGTATCACAGCCTGTGATTATTGACCTTTTGAGAGGTGATTTGGAATTTGATGGGATGGTTATTACCGATGCTTTAAATATGGGGGGAGTGAGCGGTTTTGGCGTAGTGGAAGCTATTCAGGCTGGTGCCGACATTGTATTGGCTCCGGTAGATACAAGGCGTGCTTTGAGTGAGGTCGCATCGACCGTTGGACAGGGGAAGCTGAAGCGTGCCGAACTTCAAGCAAGGGTGTGCCGAATTCTATTTCATAAGTATCTTCATCTGAATTAAATGAGGTCGACGTCTTATCAGACGAGTTTGCCGTGGTCGCGATATGAATAGAAGTCGGATGTGGTGACGATTAAGTGATCGAGCATTCTCATATCCATCAGCTTTACGGCATTATTAAGCATATTTGTGATATTATCATCTTGCACGCTGGGTATTGTAGCGCCCGATGGGTGATTATGGCACAATATAACGCCTTGGGCATCGTGTAGCAGTGCCTGTTTAATAACTTTCTTGACGTCGAAGATTGAAGCAACTGCCGAACCTTGTGTGACTCGCTCGGATGCTATTAGCTTATTTTGACGATTGGTAAAAATGGCCCATATCTCTTCATGCGGGAGGTTACCGATGCGGTTTCGCATCAGTTTAAAAATATCTTCCGATGTGCGAATCTGTTGGTTCTGTTGGGGATTTTCACGTTCAGTAGTATAGCGTCTAATAAGTTCCATCACCGCTTCAACCTGTTGAGCCTTTACCTTTCCCAGACCTTTGATTCGAACCAGAACAGGATATGGTACGCGTTCAAGTCGACAGAGTGAACCGTCGCACCATTTCATAATATTCTCACAAATATCGGTGATGGGATTTCCTTGGCTGCCGGAACGGAGTATCAGTGCCCATAGTTCGGGAGTGGTAAGCGAGTGTATACCGTATTTTAGTCCGCGTTCGCGAGGACGACTGTCGGCACTGAGGTCGGCGATTTTTGTGGCTTTTTTGTTGAGGTCAGGCTCGGATGCAAGGAGTGTGATGTCGAGCTCCTCGGGATTTAGCTCCATAAGTATCTGCTTGGAAGTTGTTTAAACTTATTTGTGGGTCTTAAAAAGAAGTTGATTGCACCTCTTTGAGATTGTTTAAAGACCTTCGTTGCTGCCTTTGCGAATTTCGATTTCGCGGGCTTCGTCGCGTCCTTTGCGAAGAATAATTTTATTGAAGTAGGCTTTCAGGAATCCTGTGCCATATCCAAAGAGTTGCACAAATGCAGCAACAACGCCAAGCGATGCGATTTTGATGCTGTGGGTGGCGATGAGCCCGCCAATCCAGAGTGCAACAATATATAACGCCAAAGGCAAAAGGAACCATAGAGAGAAGAGCGAGCCGATTAGAAGGGCAATTGTGCCAATAGTGAACACGGCCGGGAGCCAGTGCACAAGCTTCATTGAGCCGGGATAGAGAAGCTCGAGTGTGATGCGCGATTGCCCGAAGACGTTGACCTGCTTGCAGAATTTGCGAAGATCTACGCGGCGTTTGTGATAGACGTATACGTCGGGATAGAGCATGATTTTGAATCCGGCAAGGCGGATACGTGTGCTCATATCGATATCTTCGCTGAACATTTCACGGAATCCTCCGACGCGTTCGAATACTTGGCGCGAGAAACCCATGTTGAAAGTGCGGGGTGTGAATTTCTCCATCGACACTTTGCCACCGCGAATGCCACCTGTGGTGAGGAAGGCTGTCATGGCGTAGTTAATCGCTTTCTGTGTGTCGGTGAAAGAGTCGTGTGCCGCATCGGGGCCTCCAAAACAGTCTGTCGGATTTTTTGCCAGCGATTCGCGCAGAGTTTCAATATATTTTGGGGGTAAAATGCAATCGGAGTCGACGAAGATGAAGAAATCTCCGTCGGCTCCGTTTATGCCGTAGTTTCGGGCGATGCTTCGCCCTTCGTTGCTCTTCTGATAGTATTTAAGGTCGAGACCATCCGGACCAGTACCGTTGGGAAGCGACGGGATAGTTGAACCGTCCTCCACGAGGATAATTTCGAATCCCTTATCGGTTTGCGCAGTTAGGCTCTCAAGGAGATCTGCAACTTCGCCCGGTCGGTTGTAGACGGGCACGATGATCGAGAATTTAATGTCTTCGGCCTTTTTCATCAGAAAATCAACTGAGTGTTGTGAGTTGTGTCTTAAGCTTTAACACGACCTACATAGCTACCATCGCGAGTGTCAACCTCGATGATCTCACCTTCGGTGATGAAGAGGGGCACCTTAACGGTTGCACCAGTCTCAACAGTTGCAGGTTTGAGTGTGTTTGTTGCAGTATCGCCTTTAAGTCCCGGCTCGGTGTATGTAATCTTAAGCTGAGTCTTGATCGGCATCTCTGCATAAAGTACAGTCTCGGTCGACGCATCGCTAACAACCTCTACAGTGTCACCCTCTTTCATGAAGGGAGCGCCAGTTACGAGTTCCTTGTTGATGGGGATCTGCTCGAAAGTTTCGTTGTTCATGAAGATGTCGTCTCCACCGTCGGTATAAAGGAACTGGTAGGGGCGGCGCTCTACGCGTACGTCTTCGAGTTTTTCACCGATGTTGAAGCGGCGCTCGATTACACGACCGTCAACAACGTCTTTAAGTTTAGTACGCATAAAGGTGTTACCTTTACCGGGCTTAACGTGAAGGAACTCCACGCAGAAGTAGAGACGGCCGTCGAGGCGAATGCAGGTGCCGTTCTTGATGTCCTGAGCGTTCATCATAAGTTTTAATCTCTTTTATCTTTAATTTAATGTGTAAATTTCGCTAACTTTACCCTAAAAAACGGGTTTTTCGAATTATACTGCAAAATTAATAAAAAAAATTGATAGAGAAAATTTGCCAAATCAAAAATGATTAGTTAATTTTGCACTCCGAATGCGAATAGTATCTAAAATAGGTAAAATTCGCATGAAATGCTTCCACATCAGAATAAATAAAAATAAAATAAGATGAAAAGAACTTATCAGCCCTCAAACCGTCGCCGCGTTAACAAGCACGGTTTCCGTGAGAGAATGGCCACTAAAGATGGTCGCAAAGTATTGTCGCGTCGTCGCGCTAAAGGTCGCGCTTCGCTCACAGTTTCCGATCACATTGCCGGAAAGTAATTGTAAAATTTACATAATAAGAGGTGGCTTCCAAATGGAAAGCCACCTCTTATTATTTTTTGATGAATCTACTCTGTTTATCCGTTGTTGGTGCCAAGCACGGCTTCGAATGTGCCGATTGAGAATAACCACCAGAGCAATATAAGAATCAGAACGATTATGCCGAACCAAAGCCACAATTTGTTGATCTGTTTGGTGCTTCCGTTCTTGCGCAACGCTCCCTGTGCCTTTAAAGCTTCAGCATCGGGTGCTACTCGGCCGAGTCGCTCTTCGTGAGGCTCGTTGTTCTCCATGACGTGTCTTTCCTTAGTATCCATAACCTTAATTGTTTAAATTCCTAAATTATACATATAGAACACTAAGATGAGGATATCGGTTCAATTCCGACTATTATTTATTCTTGCTATTTTAATTCTATGAATATTTGCGTATGCGAAATTCAACAGAGGAGGAGTTTACGGAGAAAACAACACGGACCTCGAAGCTATACAACGTCTCAACGGATTTGAAATTTATATAAAATGAGTCCATAACAATGTGATCTGTGGCACAAAGTTATGGACCGTCTGAGTTCTCAGTAAAGACGCTTATTTTATTTCTTCATATTAAGTTCATTGTCTAAAACAGCTTCATAAGTCTGAAGAAGTTGAGCGTGTGAAGGGAATGCATCTTGAATATAGTTCTGATTGGGGATGGTTTCAATAGTACCCCCGAAACATTCATGACGGAAGCCATTGCTTACTTTTCCTAATCGCATAATTAAGTTTCCGGCACCATCGTTAAGATAATACACTTCATTAAATGTATCAAATAACCCATTGCCAAATTCTTGACCGGGTCTCATATTTACTACTACTGCATCTGTGTTATTAGAATTCTTGCCATGCAATTCCATTAACCGGCCATTTTCGCATATTATAAAAAAAGACTTCTTATCACTCGCCCATGCTTCTCCAGAAAAAAGCATATTGTTTTGATAGAACAATTTAACACCGTTGTTTTTAACGACTGTTAGTTCAGATAGAATTATTCTGTCGTCGTGAGGTTGCGTTGTATAATGTTTACTAATCCAATCACAAGATTGTAAAGAAATGATTGTCAGTATGACAAAAATTGTTTTGAACAAAGTTTTCATAACATAGAATCGATAGCCGTATTTATGATTAACAAGAATCTTCATTTTCGAAAAGTACGATATCGAAGCATTATGATGCTTTGAGTCGTAACTGTCATTCCATTTTATAGGTTAATTTATGAAGTCGTTTAATTTCTATGAGCCTATTATTAGAAGGGGACGGGTGATTCGCCTGGACCTGGCATCAGGTCTGGGCCGCCCATCGGCATTGATGACGGGGCAAATGTGAATCCGCCCTCGTTGCTGTCGGCGTTTGACTCGTTGTTCATGCGTGAGCCGAAACGTTTCGGTTGTGCTGTGCCCGGATCAGTCATCATGTCGCTGACCATGCGATAGCTATCGTCCCAATTCTCGAAGCGTGCATATTTACCCACGAAGCGTAATTTAACGTCGCCTACGGCACCACTACGGTGCTTGGCGATGATCAACTCAGCCATGCCTCGAATGTCGTTACCTTCGGCATCTTCTCCGCTCTTGGTGTAATATTCCGGACGGTGAATGAAGCATACCATATCGGCATCCTGCTCGATGGCTCCAGACTCACGAAGGTCGGAGAGGATGGGGCGCTTGTCTTCGCGCGTTTCCGTAGAACGGTTCAACTGCGACAGTGCAATGATTGGGATGTTGAGCTCTTTGGCAAGGGCTTTGAGCGATCGTGAAATGGTTGATACCTCCTGCTCACGGCTTCCAAGTTTCATACCCGTGGCGTTCATTAGCTGAAGGTAGTCGATCATTATTAGTTGCACTCCATGTTCGCGCACAAGACGTCGAGCCTTGGTTCGCAATTCCGTGATTGAAAGACCAGGCGTTTCGTCGAGGTATAACGGTGCACTGTAGACTGAGCGGATACGATCGTTAAGTCGATCCCATTCTTCGTCTGATAGCTGTCCACTCTTAATCTTTTCACCCTCAAGCTCGGCAACGTTACTTATGAGACGTTTCACAAGCTGCACGTTGGCCATCTCAAGCGTAAAGATAGCAATCGGTGTGTTGTAGTCGACGGCCATATTCTTAGCCATCGAGAGTACGAATGCCGTTTTACCCATCGCCGGACGGGCTGCAATGATTATCAAGTCGGAGGGCTGCCATCCTGATGTCATTTTATCCAAACCTGTATAGCCCGTTTGAAGTCCGGACAGACCACTTTTTGAGTTTGCTGCAGCCTGAATCTGTTCGATGGCGAGGTTCAATACGGGATCGACCTGTGTCACCTCTCGTTTAAGATGCGTCTGCGATATTTCAAAGAGTTGTCCTTCTGCTTGCTGCAAGAGTTCGTCGACGTCGTTGCTCTCGTCGAAAGCAGCCGATTCGATCTGTGAGGCAAACGTAATCATGCGTCGCGCCAGGAATTTCTGAGCAATAATCTTTGCATGAAATTCAACGTTCGCAGCCGAGAACACTCGCGCCGTAAGCTCTGTGATGCGAATAGCACCTCCAACATTTTCAAGTTCTCCATCTTTACGCAACTGCTCGGTTACGGTCATCATATCGATGGGACGCTGATTGAATCCGAGCGTGGCAATTGCGTTATAGATTTTAGCGTTTTGCGGGTCGTAGAAGGAGTCGGGTGTGAGAATGTCGCACACATTCATGTATGCATCTTTCTCAAGCATCAATGCACCGAGCACAACCTCCTCCAGCTCAGTGTCGCGTGGGGGAAGTTTTCCTGTAGAGTTTTGCTGAATAGGCTGAAAAGCCGGTTTCCGTTTGAACTGTTGTTGTTCTGCCATGGTGCAAAGTTACTAAATAAAATCAGTATCTCAAAATATGCCGGTTTTAGGGTTTGGTTAGATTGAAACTGCAAGAAGCAGAAGGGTGACAAAGAGCATTATCTGTGCTGTCGAAGCCAAAACCGGATTCAATGCGGCTCCGCTTTCGTTGCGAAGTTTTTGAAAATTACGGAATTGAAGATTGGCAAAAATCAGCAGCATGAATTGCATAATTATCACACCACGCATGGTCATTACGGTATGAATATAATACGTGATGTAGAGATAATATTCTACGAGCATGATAGTAATGAAACTATTCAGAAGGTATACGCGTCCCATTGCGGTCCGTCCAAAGCGTACTACAGTGGTGCGTTTACCCACGGCTTTGTCATCTTCCATGTCGCGATAGTTGTTAACTATCAGTACGTTGACGCCCATCAAACCGATAGCTATCGATATTGGTAACGATATAATCCAGATGTCGGTTACGCCCGAAGCCAGATATGCTGTAAGGTTGACGGGAATGATGCCGAAAAAAATCAGCACTGCTACATCGCCCAGTCCGTGATGTGATAGGGGCCAGGGTCCGGCGGAGTATGCAAGTAGGAATACTGCCACCGCGATGCCTACAAGTATTAACCACCAGTCGCCCCATAAAAGAAGCGATAAGCCCACGAGCGAGGCCAGTGCAATGGTAGCAATCGTGGCCGTAAGCATGGCTCGCGGCGAGATGTCGCCCTCCGTTACGCCACGGCGAAAACCTTCGCGCCCTTTCTTATCGAGTCCCTTGCGCCAGTCGAAGTACTCGTTAGCAAAGTTTGAAGCTATTTGAGCCAAAATTGCAAAAAGGAGGCAGATCCCTACCACCGCAAGGTCTGGAACGCAAACTATATTGGCACATGCTGCTCCGGCAAGCACACCGGAAATAGATACGGGGATTGTGCGCAAGCGCATCGCTTCTATCCAAGGATTCATATTTGATTTGTCAATAAGTTTAAAAAGAAGAATTAGCGACGTAGGCGTCGGAAGAAGGATTGCATCAGCTCGCGGCATTCCTCCTCCATAACTCCTGTCGTTATCTTTGTTTTGGGATGTATTGGCGTTTTTTCTGGGTTGAAATATGAGAAGAAACCTCGTTTGGTATCGGACGCCCCATACACGATACGACCGATTTGGCTCCATCCCAGGGCTCCGGCACACATCGGGCAAGGTTCGACAGTGACATAAAGAGTGCATTCCGGCAGATATTTGCCGCCCAGATAGTCGGCAGCTGCCGTGATGGCCTGCATCTCGGCATGAGCAGTAACGTCGGTCAGAGCCTCTGTGCGGTTATGGCCTCGCGCTATGACGCGGTCGTTGCAGACAATGACCGCACCAATGGGTATTTCGCCTTCGTCGTATGCCTCTTGCGCCTCAACGAGCGCCATTTTCATGAAGAATTCGTCGGTCATTATTGCTTATTTAATTGATCTGCAATCTCGGCCATAAGCCAACGCGGGGTGGAGGTCGCGCCACAAATTCCGATGTTGCGGAATTGCTTAAGTTGTTCGATGTCCAAGTTTTTTCCGTCGCACACCAAGAAGCAGTTCGGATTTACCTTGCGACACTCTTCATATAGTACTTTGCCGTTTGAACTTTTAGCTCCGCTCACAAAGATTATTGCGTCGTGCGAGGCAGCAAATTCCTTTATCTGGGTCATGCGGTTTGATACTTGGCGACAAATGGTGTCGAAGTATTCGAATGTTCCAGATGTTTTCTGCTCTTTGATGTGGGCTACAATATCCTGAAAACCGTCAATTGATTTTGTAGTTTGAGAATAGAGCAGAATGTCTTGATTCAAATCAATATTGTCAAGATCGGCGGGAGACTGAATCACTATCGCCTCCCCTGCGGTTTGCCCCACAAGTCCGTTCACTTCGGCATGTCCCTGTTTGCCATAAATCAAGATTACCGGCATTCGTTCAATCTCTCCGTCGGCGAGACGTTGGCGATTGGTGTCGTAGGCATCTTTGATGCGTCGCTGGAGTTGCAACACAACGGGGCACGTCGCATCAACAATTGTGATATTGTTGGCACGCGCTGTGGCATAGGTTGACGGCGGTTCTCCATGCGCACGCAACAGTACGGTCGCATTGTGAAGCGACCCGAACTGTTCGTGGGTAATGGTTTGAAGTCCGAGTTGTCCGAGACGCTCCACCTCCGAGGCATTGTGCACAATGTCGCCCAAGCAGTGTAGTTGTCCGGAGTTATTCAGTTCGGCTTCAGCTTTCTGAATTGCAGTTACAACACCGAAGCAGAAACCTGAGTTGTTATCAATCTCTACTCTCATTCAGCTACGATTTTGTGAAACATTGATGTTAGAATATCTAACTGTTCATCGCGCGAGAGGGTGTCGTTATTGAGTACGAATGCATCGTCGGCTTTGCGCAATGGAGATTCTTTGCGAGTGGTGTCGATATGATCGCGCTCTTTAACATTGGCTAATACTTCTTCGTAGCTTACGGGCTCACCCTTTTCGGTGAGTTCCAGCACTCGACGCTGAGCACGGACCTCGGGCGATGCGTCGACGAATACTTTCATTTCTGCGTTCGGAAAAACAGTAGTGCCGATGTCTCGGCCATCCATTACGATTCCGCCTGTGGCACCATACGATTGCTGAATTGCAGTTAAACGATGGCGCACCTCGGGAATGGCAGCAACAGGGCTTACCAGGTTGCTTACCTCCATATCGCGGATGCGATTTTCGACATCGCGACCGTTGAGTAATGTGTGCTGACGGCCATCTTCTGCTGCAGGAGTGAATGAGATCTCAATTTCGTTGAGACTGTCGATGAGTCTAGCGCTGTCGACTCCATTGTCGGCCGATGCCATGCCGTTCTCTATTGCATAGAGTGTCACGGCGCGGTACATCGCTCCGGAGTCTACGTATACATATCCAATCTGTTTTGCAAGTTGACGTGCCATTGTCGATTTGCCCGACGATGAGTAGCCGTCAATAGCAATGATTATTTTCTTTGTTGTCATTGTTGCTTTTGTGTTTTTTTAGTATTTGTCTTTCGCGTAGTAGCACTCTTAGACGTACTCTTCGCAGTGGCATTTGTTGCTGCTTTTGCAGTGGCTTTCACTGTGGTTTTGCGTACAGGCCTTGCTTTTACCTTGCGCAGAACCTGGGCGGTGCGTGCCGGAAGATACATCTTGAGCCAACCCTTTCCGGCTGGTGAATAGAGCGGATCGGGCTGTGTGAAGTGGTGAACAGTATCGTTCACGTTGCCGTAGCCTCCAAATTCTTTGTTATCAGTGTCAAGCAAAACCTCATATTCACCTGCAGGGGCAAGGAATTTATAGCCGTCGAACGATTTTGACGGATTCCAGTTGAATACGAAAATCAGGTCGCCGCGACTGAATGCAAGGATTTGATCCTCGTCCTGTTCCCAAAGCTTTTCGACTGCCAGTTTTTGGAAGTTATATTGTTTCGATATGAGTTCGATCATTTTGTTGTCGAAACGATTCAGGAATTTATACTTCAAGTCGTCGCGATCAACAAGGTCCCACTGACGGCGGGCATACTTGTGGCTCCAGCCGTTGCCTTCGCGCGGGAAGTCGATCCATTCAGGATGACCAAATTCGTTACCCATAAAGTTGAGATAACCGCCGTTGATGGTGGCCAACGTTACAAGTCGAATCATTTTATGGAGCGCGATGCCTCGGTCAACGTTGAAGTTGTTGTCGGAGGCGGACATGTGCCAGTACATATCTTTGTCGATGAGTCGGAAGATAATTGTCTTGTCGCCAACAAGGGCCTGGTCGTGACTCTCGCAATAAGAGATGGTTTTTTCATCGTCGCGACGATTTGTGAGTTCCCAGAATATCGATGTTGGATGCCAGTCTTCATCTTTACGCTCTTTGATGATTTTAATCCAATAGTCGGGAACACCCATTGCCATGCGATAGTTGAAGCCGAGTCCGCCATCTTCATATTTAACAGCAAGTCCGGGCATGCCACTCATCTCCTCTGCAATTGTGATAGCCTTCGGATTCAGTTTGTGAATCAGAATGTTGGCTAAGGTTAGATACGTTTCTGCATTGATGTCGGCCGCGCCTGAGAAATAGTCTTCATAGCCGCCGAACGATTGCCCAAGTCCATGGTTGTAATATAACATTGAGGTTACACCGTCGAAACGGAATCCGTCAAATTTATATTCATCCATCCAGTATTTGCAGTTAGACAGAAGGAAATGGAGGGTTTCATTCTTGCCGTAATCGAAACAGAGTGAATCCCACGCCGGATGTTCGCGGCGGTCGTCGTCGAAGAAGTAGAGACTGCGTGAACCATCAAGATTTCCTATACCCTCGGCTTCATTTTTTACGGCGTGTGAGTGAACGATATCCATGATTACTGCAATGCCTCGACCATGTGCGTCATCAATGAGGCGTTTCAGATCGTCGGGAGTTCCGAATCGGGAAGATGCCGCATAGAAATTGCTGACATGATATCCGAACGAGCCGTAATAGGGATGCTCCTGGATTGCCATGATCTGAATGCAGTTATATCCGTCGGCAGCAATACGTGGCAGAATTTTTGTGCGGAATTCTTCGTAGCTACCAACAACCTCCTCTTGTTGCGCCATGCCGATATGGCATTCGTATATAAGAAGGGGTTTGGTGTCAGGGATAAAGTCCTGAATCTGGAATTTGTAGGGTTCGGCGGGAAGATAAACTTCGGCCGAGAAGATATTGGTTTTCGGATCCTGAACCACGCGTGTTGCATAGGCCGGAATTCGTTCGCCCGAACCACCGTTCCATTTCACAAGCATTTTGTAAAGGTCGCCGTTATGGATGAGTCCTGAGGGGAAGTGTCCCTCCCAGACGCCATTGCCCAGGGGCGAAAGTGCAAAGCGAGAGTCGGGCTGCCATCCGTTAAATGTTCCAACCAGATGAACGGCCGTTGCGTTTGGCGCGTATTCACGAAAAGTCCAACCATTGGCGTCGCGGTGCAGTCCGAAGTATTTATATGCGTTAGCGTAGTCGACAAGCGAACCACACTCTTTTGTCAACTCAGTTAATTTGCTCTTTACATGGTTATAACGTTCCTCAATGACATCGGCATATGGCTCGAGCCATGGATCGTTGCGAAGTATTGCAAGTTGCTTCTTTTTCATATTTAGTATGTTTTGAGTCGTAAATTTACAAAAAAAGTCTTAACTTTGCAATACAAATAATGAAATAGAACTGTAATTAGCATTTTAGATATGTTTTCAGGAATAGTTGAAGAGGCGGCCGTTGTGACCGCATTGCGTGAAGAGCAGGGAAATCTGCACATCACAATGAGTTGCTCGTTTGTTGACGAATTACGTATAGATCAGAGCGTTGCTCATAATGGCGTATGCCTTACAGTCGTTGCTCTGCCTGGAGATGGTACTTATACCGTTACTGCAATTCGTGAAACTTTGGATCGTTCGAATTTGGGCGGACTTAAGGTTGGCGATCTCGTTAACTTGGAGCGTAGCATGAAAATTGACGGTCGTTTGGATGGTCATATCGTACAGGGTCATGTGGATCAGACTGCGGTTTGTACCGACGTGCGCGAAAACGATGGAAGCTGGTATTACACTTTCGAGTATGATGTAACGCCCGAAATGGCGCGTCGTGGATACATGACTGTTGACAAGGGTTCTGTAACGGTAAATGGTGTAAGCCTGACCGTATGCGAACCGACCGACAAGTCTTTCAAGGTAGCAATCATCCCTTATACTCACGACCATACCAATTTCTGCCGCATCGAGAAGGATACCGTTGTGAATTTGGAATTTGATATTCTGGGTAAGTATCTTGCTCGTTTGGCATCGCTTTAATTGATGTTTTTATAATAGTATTTATTGCGTTTAGCAGTTGAAGAGTATGCTTCTTTGAGGCATATTTTTTATCGTGCTCTCTCTCTTTGTGGTTGTGCATACAACCTGATGTTTTCGACTAATCCCACAAAGAAGCCTCGTCCGTCGGGACAGAGGCATGTTGTGGTTTATATAAATAATCATGCGATTTAATAAATATATAATCTTTTACCTGCTATTTATATCTCTTGCACTGTGTACCTGGCTTACCGGATGTGTCGCCGATGAGCCATGGCGCGGATCGGATGCTCTCGGCAAGTTGGAATTGAGTCTCAATACCGATTCCGGTGTGTCGACCAAAACGCGTGCTGCCGATTCTGAGGTGTCAGATGTGCCCGGGCCCGAGCAGTTTGCAGTTCAATTGGAAGGTGCCGACGGCGGGTTCTGTAAGACTTGGAGCAACGTCGCGGAGTTCAATAAGGAGCCGTCGATTGCAATGGGTAATTATAAGCTTTCTGCCTCATGGGGCGATGAGAAAGCCGAGGGTTTTGGTAAACCTTGGTTTTATGCATCGCAGGCAGTCCAGGTAGTCGGTGGTGAAAAGTGCGAAGTGTCGCTGACTGCTACATTGGCTAATGCAATGGTGAGTCTTCGTTACACCGACAAGTTTCGAGAAACTTTTACATCTTGGGATGCCGCATTGCGTTCCTATGGTAATGAGTATGTTGCATATTCAAGCGATGAAACGCGTCCGGTGTTTATGCAAACGGGGCAAATTGAGATGGCTTTGACGCTAACCGATCATCAAGGTCGCACGGTGACCGTGAATCCTGCCAGTTTTGTAGCTGAGGCTCAACATCATTATATAGTAACGATTGGTGTGGATCCGAGTCAAACCACAGGGCAGTTAAGTCTGTCGGTTACGTTTGAAGAAAATGTCGTAACTGAGTCGGTTGAAATTCCACTCACAGATGAACTTTTCGAATTACCCGAACCTCGTTTGGCGGCAAAGGATTTTGCTAACGGAGATCTGTTTTCCGCCATCGATGAATTAACCTTGACAAATAATCCTCGATGCGAAGTGCATGCTCTGGGTGGGTTTAGTGAATTGGTGATTCGCCATGAATCTGATAATTTTACACCATCATTTGGTGCTGAGGCTCAGTTGGTGGGCGCAAGTTCTGCACTACAGTCTAAAGTTCGTGAATCCGGACTTGATGTGAAGGGTATTTACCCAATTCTCGGAACGATGGCAATGATAGGTTTTAAATCATATCTTGAGCATTTACCATCTGGAAATCATAAAATTACCCTTCAAGTAAAAGATCGTCTGACTCGACTCAGCGAGCCTTTGGTTTTGAATGTATCAATTGCGGGGGTTGATGTCGTTATCTCTTCTCCGGCTAAGGCAAAGTTTTTAGATCAGCAGTTGGTAGTGGATCTGTCTACATCTTTAGGCGATGTTCGTAATGCTGTATATTTTAAAGTTGTTGATGCGGAAGGTAACGATATTGAGGCTCCAGTAAAGAGTGTTGTTGAGCTCTCAAAATCAAATATTCGCAAATCTACCCGCGGCAGTGATACGCGCATCTTTAGATATACTTTAGAGACTCAAAAATTGACTCGTTTCGAGCATGTAGTCAAGGTGTTCTACGGGAAGAAGTCGCTGGTGCGTTCGCTTTGTAATGTTGCAGTCGACCTGCCGAAATTTTCAGTCGCAGTCGATCCATTCTCTTATATGGCTAAGCTTAAGGTCAGTGTTGAGGATGAAGCGATGAAACAGGCTGTTGTAGAAAATATTCTTTTTGATGGTTTGAATGGAGTTGGAAATGTTTCAATTTCTCGCGATGTTGAAAATGGGGTAATTGTAATCGGAGGCTTGACACCATCAACTCTCTTTAAGCTTTCCGCGCATTTGGCACACAAAGAAAATCCGGCAGTGGCAGTAGCACCTTTTAATACTGAGGGAGCCGAGGATCTTCCAAATGGTGATTTCGCAGTTGCCGACCCGGCTCGAGCAATGCTTTATGATATTAAGGTTGGTGGAAGTTGGAAAGTGTCTCCTGTTACATATACACACAAAAGTAAAGTGAATCGAGATGTGCCGGCAGGCTGGGCGACAATTAACGATATGACTTGTTATGCAGGGTCGTCGAATTATAATTCATGGTTCATGGTGCCGTCGACTTATCTCGACAATGGGACAGTGGTTGTGCGTTCGGTCGGTTACAGTCATAATGGTGTAACGCCGGCCACAACCGGTGGTGCATTTAATATCAAGTATTATTGTGAGAAAACCCCCGCATTGAGTGAATTTGATATTGCCGCAGGTGAGTTGTTCTTAGGTTCATATTCATTCAACGGCGGTGTGAATCGCGTTGATGGCGTTGCCTTCTCTTCTCGACCTTCCGGTTTTAGTTTTGATTATTCTTATCAACCGTTAAATGGTGAGGTTGCGGAGGTTTATGTCAAGATTGAGGATGCATCTGGACAGATTTTATACCAGGCCGACGGAGTTGAGCTTGGAGCTACCGATGGAATGGTTCGTAAAACTATTACGATTCCCGATTATGGTTTCGGCACGAAAGCTTCTCGCCTATACGTTGGTTTCCGTTCAACCAAGCAGGGCACGACACCATCGATTTATATTCCGAGTGGTTCGGAGTTGAGCGAGGGTGTTGGCGTGCTCTGGGATACAACGCGTCCTGATAACCAATATAAATCTGTTGCAATTGGGTCAGTTTTGACAGTTGATAATGCTCATTTTGTGTATGCGTCCGGTGTTGGTTCTCAATCGGTGAAAGCCGCAAAACGTGTTGTGAAGAGAAGAAATAAAAAGTAGTAAATGTGATATATAAGTTTTTATGAAAAAGATATATATTGTTTCGTTTCTGTTGATTATATTGCAGTCATTGATGCTGACGAGCTGCGATGAGTCGGTGCTCAAACCAAACGGCGAAGATGAGACATTGCAAGGAAAGATTCTGAAGTCGGCCTTGACGATCGATGTGACGGATGCGACCGATGTTAAAGTACGTTCTGCAAACTGGCAGAATAATTTAACTGTCACTTTTCGAAATCTGGATTCCAATAAGGAGTTTCAGTATAAGTATTCAGAAATGCCCGATGTAGTTACTCTTCCAGAGGGTAAGTATGTTGCTGACGTAGAGTGTGGTGATGAACTTGACGCGGAGTGGGAGGCATCTTCTTATAAAGGAGTATCGGAACCATTCTTGGTAAAGGCAAATCAAATCACTGATAATATCGGAACTATAGTTTGCAAATTGCAGAATGTAAAGGTAACGGTTGAGTTTGGACCATTGCTTGAATCTTTGATTTCGAACGTTGCGGTTGTCGACATCTCGATTGGTAGCAATGAGAATTCGCCGAGTTTGCGTTTTACATCAGCCGATGTCAAGGCGCAACGTGCTGGCTATTTTAAGTATATCGAAGGCGTGTCGATGGTGGCTCTGTTCAGTGGCGAAGTTGAGGGCATTGAGTTGAGACAACAGAAGTTCTTGACCAATATTCAGCCTGGATGTCATTATAAGATTCTTTTTCGTCTTCATAAAACAGACGATGACGCACATGGCATAGTAGCCGGTCGGCTCGTAGTCGACGCTTCTGTGACAGTAGTCGATTTGGAGCGTAATGTTACGTTGGTTGATGATGAGTTGTTGGACGATGACGAGCGCCCGCGTGAAGATGGCGGTGACACTGTTACCTGGGATGGGCCAACAGTAACTGCCGAATCTCCGCTTAAACTTCCGGCGCAAAATTTATGGAAGCCAAATAACGGAAAGGTGACATTGCGTTGCGAGCAGGTGGTGCCAATTTCAAATCCGAATGTAAATGTGGCTCTGAATTTTGTGAGCAAAGTGGGTTTTACAGAGTTTTATGCCGATATCGAATCTCCGACTCTTACTCCGGAGGAGTTGCAAGGTGTTGGTTTGACTCCGCATCTCGATTTGATAAATCCTGGCTCAAACGCAGAGGCTTTGGAAGGGTTGGGCTTACCTATTAATGTAGGCGGAAAAAAGGAGGTTGGTTTTAGGCTTACTAATTTTATGACGCTTCTTGCCGCCCTGGGCGAGGGCTCGCACAGTTTCATAGTTCACGCAAAAGATGCCAACGGCGAACTTGTGGTGACGTTAGTGATTAATGTGAAATGAGTCGAAGATTAATGAAGAGGTTTCTTTTTTATATAGTCGTTCTGTGCTGTATAGCTTTGCAGAGTTGTGTTGAAGATACGCCATGGAACACGAATGGTTCCGGTGCGTTGAATATCTTCACCGAGATTCGGAGCGATGTTAAGATATCGCGTTCGGACGATGGCGAGGATATGACGGCGCTTCGGAATAAGTGTGTGGTGTACTTGGAGAATGGCAAAGGTGTGATTCGTAAATTCAAGGGTGTGGATAACATCCCTTCGGATATAAAATTGCGCACAGGCGACTATGTGGCTGAGGCATGGACCGGCGATAGTGTGTCTGCCTCGTTCGATATGAAGTTTTATCGAGGTTTTCAAACATTCTCGATTCGTGATAATGAAACGACATCTTTGGTGCTTAAGTGTAATATTGCAAATGTAATAGTGTCGGTGAATCCTTCGGCATTAGACTTAAATATTAAGAATCTAAAGATTACATTTGGTCATTCGCGTGCAAGCTTGGAGTTTGATGAAGCAAATATTAAGTCTTCTAAGGGTTATTTCATGATGCCTAATGCTGATAAGAATCTTTTTTATCGAGTTGAGGGTGAGAATGCCAGTGGTAAGGCATTCGTAAAAGAGGGCGAGTTGAAGAATGTGGAGCGTGCCCATGAATATGTGATGTCGCTTACGGCCACCGCACCAGATAATAATCTTGGCGGTGCGCTGATCTCAATTGCTTTTGAAGATATTCCTGTAATCGAAGAGACCGTACATATTTTTGGCCGTCCTACTATCTCGGGTTCGGGTTTCAATATTGCAAATCAAATTGTAGGAACGCCAGACCTGGAGAGTGGTGTACGTGGCGCGTTTGCCGACAAGGTGGTGTGCGTGCGTGGCTATGATGAATTGAAGCGCGTTGAGTTGCGTCCCAAACAGAATTTTGAGGAGAGTAACCATCCGTTGAAGAATTGCAATCTCGTTTCGCAAGATGAATCTGAGGTGGAAAGTCTGAGAGTATCGCTCGGGGAAATGGGCATCTCATGGCAACAATCAGAATCGACCGATGCCGAAACCGGCAGGAAGATTGTAGAGTTGCGTATCAATTTTGCCAAGCGTTTTTTTGATGAACTCGAGCCGCGACTGATAGAATATTTATTGGGAATTTATGTAGAGGATGGTGTTCGTGAAGGAAATTCCGCAGAAAGGAATCTTCGCATTGCAAATATGAATGAGGCGATTGAGGTGAAGCTACCCGTTAACACAGCCGACGCGCCCGATTGGGAACGAGATCCGTTGGCCGTGCGTACTACAAGTGCCCAACTTTCGGGATATCTTTATGATGCAGAAGCAGCTCAGAATTATGGTATTCGCTATCGGAAACAGGGCGAGCAGGCGTGGACTTGTGTGCCGGTGACTAAGGAGATGGCCGCACGGGCGGCAAAGGTGTCGGCTCAACGCAAACGTTCCAAAATCGTAACCCGCTCGGCTACATTGTATACCGTAAACGTAACCAATCTTGAGCCTGGAACAACCTATGAATTTTCTGCATATTGCGATGGTTTCGATGGCTTTGATGTGTTGTCGTTCACCACGGAGTCGGAGTTCATTATACCCAATGCAAGTTTTGAAGAGTGGAGCTCATATAAAGCTTCGACCTTATTGGGTACTAAAACAGTAATCTTTCCCGGTTCGGGCAGTGAACCTTCGTTCTGGGATTCAGGTAATGAAGGCGCCGCCACAGGAAATATTGTTTTAACCGATAAGTCGACCGATATGGTACATTCAGGTAACTATTCTGCTAAGCTGAAGACCGCTGTTACTATGGGAATTCCGGCTGCAGGAAATATCTTTTTCGGCGATTATGTCCGTACAGACGGAACCAATGGCGTGTTGAGCTTTGGTCGCCCTTATAACGGGTCGCATCCGTCGATGTTGCGCCTATGGGCGAATTATCGACCGGGTTCGAGTGTGACCGTCAGAAATGATTTGCCCGAGGGTGCTGAAGTCGTAGAAGGTGGCCCGGATGTTGGTCAGGTTTATGTGGCTTTAACTACCGAGCCTGTTGAAATTCGTACAAATGCAAGCGACCGAAAACTCTTCGAACCAATGACTGATCCGGTCGTGGTTGCTTATGGACAGATGACTTGGAGCGAAGCTTTTGGCGCTGATGGAAAATTGCAAAAGGTAGAAATACCTATTGTCTATAATGAAAGGGCTAAGTCCGTTCGACCCAAGTATCTTGTAATTGTTGTTTCTGCTTCAAAGTATGGTGATTATTTTGCAGCAGCAGCTGGTTCTACATGCTATATCGATGATTTTGAATTTATTTATGAATAGATTGTATTACGTCTTCCTCTCTCTTCTTTCCATATTGTGCTTCTGCCCGACGATGGCTTTTAGTCAGACTCAAGGCGATACTCTTCGCCTGCGGGTTGAAGATCTTGTAAAGGAAGAGCCGCAAACTGAGCTCGAGACTTTCTCGCGCGATATTAAGTCCGTTGTCTTTGTTCCGCGTGGACAATGGATTACAGGTGTCTCTGTATCTTATTCGCAGTCCGACCAGAATAATTATAGCTTTTTAATACTCGAAAATTTGACAGGAAATACTTATTCATTTAAGGTTTCTCCAATGGTGGGCTATGCATTTCGTGATGATATGGCTGCGGGTATGAAGTTTGCTTATTCTCGTTCGCTGGCTCGAGTTCGAACTGCCGATCTCGTTCTTAATCCAGAAACATCTTTCGGCACAGAGTATCTGTATTCGTTGGGACATGACTATTATGGTTGTGGATTTCTGAGAAATTATTTTTCGCTTGGCGAATCGAAGCGCTTCGGTTTGTTTAATGAGGTGCAGTTGCAACTCGGCGGTGGTCAATCGAAGCTGTTAAAAGGAACGGGCGAAGCTGAATCGGGTTCTTATGAAACAAGCTTTACTTTTGATGTTGGATTGGTGCCGGGCTTGGCAATCTTCTTGTCAGATTATTCAGCACTCGAAGTTAATGTAGGTGTGTTGGGATTCAATTATAAAGCAACAAATACTGTTCGAGATCAGATTTATCATTCAAAACGCAAGGGTAGTCTGGCTAACTTTCGAATAAATCTGTTCTCTGTGAATTTTGGCGTATCTTTCTATCTTTAATCCTATTTGTAATGAATCATATATTTTTGTTTCGTAAGTTAAGTTTGAAGGTGCTATTGATTTTGAGTATTATAGCATCTGCTTCAAGTTTGTCGTTTGCAAATGAGAGTAACTTTGAAGATTCAAAGAAGTCAGAAACGAACGGTGTTTATATATTTGTGCCCGATTCGATGAAGAAGGATGTTGTCAAGTTGCTTACCGGTAGGGGGCGATTGGCGTCGGCCGACGAACATATTAATCAAAATGAAAAGGTGTTGTGGCATGGCGATACGGTACCTATGGTTTTGGCGTCTCGCAATTTTGGACGGTTCAATCGTGGATTGTGGAACTATCTCTATATTCCCAAAGGACAGTGGAGCGTAGGCGCAACTGCATCGTATGGCGATTTTTCTACATCCGATTTGAATCTTTTTGATGTTATTAGCGATGTCAGCCTTGGTGCAAATGCATTTTCCATTAATCCCTATCTGTTATATTCTGTAAGGAATAATATCATGGTGGGAGTGCGTTTTGGTTATTCATCTATCAATGCAAATATCGATCGATTCAATCTCAATATGATGGATGATATGAATTTTAACCTCAATGATATAAGCTACGGAAGCGACAGCTATTCAGGCGCATTGCTGTTAAGGCAGTACATCGGTATTACTCGCCGAGGACGTTTCGCAGTCTTTAATGAGGCTGAATTGGCATTCTCCGGTGGTAATTCTTTGTTTAAACGTCCTTATGGCGATGACGCAAAGGAGACTGAGGTGAAGCATTTTCAGACAGCTCTGAATTTTTCGCCTGGTGTGTCGGTGTTCATGATGGATAATGTCTCATTTAATGTCGCAGTCGGCGTTGTGGGTCTCTATGTAAAGAAGGAACGTGTGTGGGAAAATGGAGAAGATATCGGATCAAGGATTGCTTCCGGTGCAAATTTCCGTCTTAATTTGTTTAATATTAAGTTTGGTATCGGTATTCATATATGATGAATAAGTCCTCTTTACTCATAGGTTGGTCGACTTTGGTGTCGATTGTTATGCTTGTGGGGTGTATCAATAATGATGTGCCTTATCCTCACATCGCGCAGCAAATATTATCGCTTAAAGTTGAAGGTGAATCTCAACCTGCGACAATCGATTCAGCCTCTTTTATGGCCACCGTCTATCTTGATGAAACAGTGAATATTAAAAATGTACGCTTTACTCAATTCACGGTGAGCGAAGGTGCGGAGTGTAATAAGAATCTTTTAGATGGTTCCTATGATCTTTCACGGCCAATCGATATCGTTCTGACACGATGGTACTATTATAATTGGAAAATAGTTGGGGTTCAGGAGATTGAACGTTATTGTGTTGTCGCTGGTCAGCTCGGTGAGTCGGTTATCGATCCTATCGGACACAGCGTAATGATAAATATGCCCGAGGGAACAGACCTTGCAGCTCTTAAACTTGACAGCATAAAATTAGGGCCCAAAGGTCATACAACAATGTTGCCAAATCTGCAACCCGGTGTGATCAATTTGTCAAAGCCTGTGAAGGTTGAGGTTGAATCATGGGGCGAAAAAACATTGTGGACTCTATATGCAAGTTTGTCGGAGCTGGTGGTAAATACGACGGCTGTCGATGCCTGGTCGAAGGTGATATGGGCATATGGTGCCGGTCCCTCTGATGCAGTGAATGGTTTTCAGTATCGTCGCGCTGATTCTGATGAATGGATTGATGTGCCTCAAGACCGTGTTGTTAGCCAAAATGGTGTTTTCTCCTGTTCTATCCCTGGATTGGAACCACTTACTGAGTATGTGGTTAGGACCGTATCGGGCGAAGATCTTGGAAACGAAGTGCACGTAACAACTCAAGCTACCGCAGATATTCCTAATGGTGATTTCGAAAATTGGTGTAAGATTGGTAATATCGACTATCCTTTTGCAGAAGGGGGTACGCAGTTTTGGGATACAGGTAATAAGGGTGCATCTACCATGGGACAAAACATTACTGTACCATCTGATAATACTCCCACTGGAAGTGGTAAGTCGGCCGAGCTGACAACCCGTTTCCTTGGCATCGGTATTATCGGTAAGTTGGCCGCCGGATCTATTTTTACTGGCACATTCAAGAAAGTTGATGGTACTAATGGTATTCTTGATTTTGGCCGAGAATGGAATTTGCGCCCAACAGCGCTTAAGGGTTTCTTCCAATATAAAGCTAAGAATATTGATTATGCATCTTCTGAATGGTCTGCTCTGAAAGGACGTCCCGATACATGTATTATTTATGTGGCACTAACAGATTGGACTGCCCCATATGAGATTCGTACTAATCCAAAAACACGAACTCTCTTCGATAAGAATGCTCCTTATGTAATAGGATATGGAGAATTCCAGTTTTCTGGAAATATGGAGTCGTTCGAAGAATTTGAAATACCGATCACTTATCGTTCTACGTCGAAAGTACCGTCGTATCTTCAAATAACTTGTTCAACTTCTAAATATGGAGATTATTTTACCGGTGGCTCCGGTTCTGTACTATGGGTTGATCAATTCTCATTCTCATACGACTTAAAATAAGTTTACACATCTCCGTACATTATTATTCATTATGAAACGAGTATTGTTAAGTTTTGTAGTTCTAATTTGTGGTGTCGTAGCTAGCTATGCACAATCCGCGACTGACATCTATATACGTAGCAATTCCGAACAAGCGGTTAAAGTGTCAACCGACGTCGGGGTTGTTGCACTCCCAGCCCTGGCACTTGGTGCCGTGCTTTTCGAACATGATTGGGAAGGATTGGTGCAGGGGCTCGTAGCAGGAGGGGCGACCATAGCCACCACTCTTATTCTTAAATATGTAATAAAGGAGCAACGTCCCGATTTTTCCAATATGCATTCATTCCCATCCGGACATAGCTCCGTGAGTTTCGCGTCAGCCGCATTTCTTCAACGAAGATATGGCTGGAAAATCGGTGCGCCGGCATATGCTGTTGCTACATATGTTGGATGGGGACGTGTATATGCTAAGAAGCATCATTGGTGGGATGTGGTGGCCGGTGTCGGAATAGGCGTCGCATCTTCATATATATTTACAAAACCATTTGCACAAAAACATGAACTTTCCATTAGTCCTATCTCTGCAGAAGGAACCCCTGGGCTGACTTGCCAGTTTAGTTTTTAATCCAATTTCTAAAATTAATAAAGATGGATATAAAAAAACGAATTGCGGCATTCAAATATGCATTTCAAGGCGTCAGATACCTATTCGCAAATGAAGCGCATGCAAAATTTCATCTCTTCGTCGCTATTTGCGTAATTGTGGCGGGTGTTTATTTTGATATCTCCGCTACTGAGTGGTGCTTAGTGCTTTTATCAATAGGAGGCGTCTTGATGGCAGAGGCAGTAAATACTGCAATCGAACAACTCGCCGATAAAATTTCTCCGGAATACGATCCCAAAATAAAAGTCGCAAAAGACGTCGCCGCAGGTGCTGTTCTGCTGTTTGTTTTATCGGTCATTTTTGTGGGTTTAATCATATTTCTACCAAAATTCTGGATTTTCTTCGAATAACGGTTATTTTTTTTAAAATTTTAAACGGCTGAATAATAGTGTAATAACGAAAAATTGAACTTTTTTGTCAAAAAAAATGTTGCTAAAATATTTGGTCAGTTCAAAAAAAGGTTGTAACTTTGCAACC